>Ga0265342_10001990_pt1 | contig 18227 bp, 10 predicted proteins | sample 4CB327metaG_FD_203125 | JGI IMG/M metagenome (GOLD analysis project Ga0265342, IMG submission 203125) | Rhizosphere microbial communities from Carex aquatilis grown in University of Washington, Seatle, WA, United States - 4-CB3-27 metaG | ecosystem: Host-associated > Plants > Roots >...
CTACGCCCCGTGGACGGGCGTGCCGGTGGAGGCCGGCCCGGCGCTGCTCCTGCTGCTGTGCGCTTACGGGCTGCGCCGCGGGCGGCGCGAGGCCTGGTGGCTCGCGGTGGTCATCAACCTGGCCGTGCTCGCCGTCAGCATCTGGGTCGCCAGCACGGTCGACTACGGCCACAGCGCGCGCGCCGCCCGGCCCGATGCCTTGGCCCGGGCGATCCCCGCGGCCAGGGAGGCAGCGGTCCTGTCGGTCGCCACGCTGGTCGCGCTGCTGCTCACCCGCCGCCACTTCGACCAGACCGCCGACCGGCGGGCGGTCAGGAAGGTGACGGCCACCTTGGCCATCGCGGTTGGCGTGAGCTGCGGTGCCTTCCTGCTGCTCGGCTACCTGCTGCATGACCGCCCCGGACCGCGCCACGACCTGCCGTTGCGGTTCGTGGCCAGCACGCTGTACGACGACCACTTCCTTCAGGCAGGCCTGGTCGGGCGGCTGCTGTACGGATCGGTCTTCCTGCTGTTCTGGATGGTGGCGCTGAGCGCGCTTACCGCGTTCTTCGTGCACACCGGCACCGACTGCGACGCGGACGCGGCCGACCGGGCCCGCGCCATCCTCGCCCGCGGCGGCTCGACCCTTTCCTACATGTCGACCTGGCCGGGTAACGCGTACTGGATCAGCCAGGACGGGCGAGCCGCCGTCGCCTACCGGGCCGTCGCCGGGGTCGCGATCACCGTCGGCGAGCCGTACGGCGACCCGGCCGCCCTCGACTCGGCGATACCCGAGTTCATCAGCTTCTGCGAGCACCGCGGCCTGCAGCCCTGCCTGTACAGCGTCACGGCGCGGACCCGCGCCGTGACGCAGCGGCTCGGCTGGCGGTCGGTGCAGGTCGCCGAGGACACCCTCCTCCCCCTGGGGCAGCTGAGTTTCGCGGGTAAGAAGTGGCAGATCGTGCGGGCCGCGATGAACAAGGCGGCCAGGGAAGGCATCACCGCCGAGTGGTGGAGCTATCCGGAGATGCCGCCCGAGCTCCGCGGCCAGGTTTGCCAGATCTCCGGTCAGTGGGTGGCGGACAAGGGCCTGCCCGAGATGAACTTCATGCTGGGCGGTCTTGACGAGCTGAACGACTCCAACATCCGCTGCCTGGTGGCGGTGGGCGCGGACCGCAAGCTGCAGGCCATCACGAGCTGGCTGCCCGTCTACGAGGGCGGCCGCCCGGTCGGCTGGACGATCGACCTGATGCGCAGGAACACCGAGGGCACGGTCCGCGGCGTGATGGAGTTCCTGATCGCCACGGCGGCACTGACCTTCCAGGAGGAAGGGGCGCGCTTCGTCAGCCTGTCCGGCGCGCCGCTGGCCGGGGTGAACCACGGCGACGACGCCGACTGCGGCGAACAGCCACGGGCGTTGCAGCGCGCGCTCGACATGATCGCCGACACCATGGAGCCGGCCTACGGCTTCCAGTCGCTGCGGCAGTTCAAGGACAAGTTCCAGCCGGTCTACGAGCCGCTCTACCTGGCCTATCCCGATCCGGCCGCGCTCGGGCCGATCGCCATCGCGATCGGCAGCATCTACCTGCCCAACCCGATGTCCCGGCAGGGACTGCGCATGCTGACCACGATCCGCCGGCCGCACGCCGCCGCCGCGCCGGAGGACGCCAAAAAGGCCTAGCCCGGGAGGCGGCGACCCGGGCAGGCGAAGCGCCGATCCCCAGCGGACTCCCCGGCAGGCTTCACGGGCCTCCGGCCGGCTCGCGGGCGCGGAGGCGGCGAAGCATGCGGGCGTCCTCGAAGCCGACGGTGCGGGCAGCGGCCTCGACGGTGGCGCCGTGGCCGATCAGGTGCTCGGCTCGCTCCAGCCGTAGTAGCTGCTGATAGCGCAGCGGGGTCAGGCCGGTCGCCTCGGTGAACCTCCTGGTGAGCGTGCGCTCGCTGACACCGCACGCGCTGGCGATCTCCTCTAGCGGCAGCGAGCCCGCGAACCGCGCTTCGATGTAGTCCTGGGCGCGGTGCGCGGTGTCACCGAGGTGGTTGCGGTGCCGCAGCATGGCGCTGGCCTGCCGCTCGTCGCCGTTACGACGGGCGTAGACGACCATCTCGCGAGCCACCCGCGCGGCCATGGCCGGGCCGTCCCTGACCGCGATCAGGTGCAGGGCCAGGTCGATGCCGCTGGCAATCCCGGCGGAGGTGGCGACCCGGCCGTCAACGACGTACAGCACATCACGGATGACCGTCGCTCTCGGGTACCGCTGCGCGAGCTCGTCCTGGATGTCGTGATGGGTGGTACAGCGGCGGCCGTCTGCTGCCGGAACGATTCCTGGACGTCGATAACAACGAGAGCACGAGTCATGACACCGACCATGGGGCCGGCCCGGCCTCGCGCGTAAGGCAGGATCAGGTCCCTGACCGGACCGATCCGGTCACGTGTCGGTCAGTGCGCCGCGGGCACCCGCATCACCGTGCCGACCGTGCCGCCCGCCGCACGGGCAGCCAGACATCCACGGCCGGGCAGGGGTTACCCGGCACCGACGACCGCGATCAGCGCGACCGAGGCGCGCTACCGCCAGCATCCAGCCGGCCTCCCCGCCGCGGCCAGTGCCGTCCGCATCGGCGGCCTACCCGCGGCGGCGGCCACGTCAGCTCCCGCCGGCCGGCGCCGGGTCCGCGCACATAGCGGCGCCGCCGCACGGGGCGGACCGCGGGCGGAGGGGAACGCCGTTAGCGCGCAGCACCTGGCGGACGTCCATGATGAGGGGGAACACCTCGTGGTTGCGGTCCTCGCCCTGCTCGTCCCAGGCCCGCTGCTCGGCTTCGACCGCCGTCCGGTCTTCGGCGAAGACGCGCTCGGTGAAGCGCCTGATGAGCGGCCAGGCGAGGTGGATGACCCCGGGGACCGGCGGCTTCTCAATCATGAGCAGGCCGTAGACGTGGCAGGTCCGCTGCTCGGCATCCTCCGGGACGTAGGCCACCCAGAGGGAGAACGCGGGAAGCTCAGCGTTCTCCGGGACCAGCCGGAGGGTCTGGTACGGGTACCCGGTGCGGATGGTGATGACGTCGGGTGACGAGGTCCCGCCGACGCTCTTGCTCGCGAGCAGGCCCGCACCGCTGTTCTTCTTCCCGCCGGCATGCGTGAACAGGTACCTGGCCTCCACGGCATCCGGGCTGGCGTCGTAGCCGAGCAGCGTTGGCTTGATCCGGCCGACCACACCGCGGTGCAGGAACTGATGGTTCATGTCAAGCAGGTTCTCGTGCATGAACGAGTAATGGCAGCTGACCGTGCGGGAGAAGGTCATGGTCTTGTGCTTAGCGGACTCGAATTCCGGCAACGCGGGCAGTGCCGTCCCGTCCGCGTTCCGCGGATCTCCCGGGTAGACGAACACCAGGCCGTAAGCCTCCCGGACCGGGTAGGCGCGGACGCCGCGCGGTGGCCGGCCGGCGTTCTTGGGCAGGTACGGTATCTGCGAAATGCGGCCGTTGCCGCGATAGGCCCAGGCGTGATAGCAGCAGCGGAGCACGTCGCCCTCCACGACGCCCATGCTGAGCGGTATCTGGCGATGGGCGCACCGGTCCTCCAGCGCGTAGACCGTGCCGCTTTCGCCGCGGTACAGCGCGATGCGCTCGCCCGCGAAGACGGCGGCGAACGTCTTTTCCTTCCGTACGCTCCTGGACCGGGCGACCGGATACCAGAAATCCGGATTGATACCGACGCGCCGCAGGTCAGCAACGGTCCCGGAGCGCAGATCAGGCAAACGGCCAGGCGCGGCCGCCAGGTCGGCCGGCATCATCTCATCCTCGGCGGAAAGCATCTCCGACATACGTTTTCCCCCCTGTGGGCCGATTACCCGATGCAAGTCACGGGCGGCGAGGTCGCCGTGAGCGCGCAACCGCCGGCCCGTCCAGCCGTGCGCCCGCGCGGCGTGCGACCGTCGCTAACCGCAATCCCCCGTCCCATGAACGCATAATGACACGGATAGTTGACTTTTCAATACCTGAATCGCAATGGCGGCCCGCCCGTGTCATTGGTGAATACGCGTGACATTGACCGGGCAGCTCGCGGCACCGGGACGTGGCCCGGCCGGACGCTGCCCGTCCATCCGGGTGCCTGTCAATGAATGAAACGGCCTTGGCCGCCGGGCCCGGCGGCGGCCATACTGCCCCTCATGCCGATCCATTCCGCGATGAGCTCGCGTTTCCCGCTGCTCGAGGGCGTGCCCTCGATGATGGCGCTGATGGAGGACCCGCGGTACGCCGAGGTGCGCGCCGCGTTCGAGTACCACCCCGACTACCAGGCGCCGGACGTGACCGTCCGGGACGACGCCGCGCCGGGCCCGCACGGCCCGGTGCCGGTCCGGGTCTACGACGCGGGCGAGGACGCCGCCCCGGTCGCCGGTGCCGGGGGGCGCCCGTGCCTCGTGTGGATGCACGGCGGCGCCTTCATCGCCGGGAGCCTGGACATGCCCGAGGCCGACTGGACCGCGCGCGAGCTGGCCAGGCGCTCCGGGGCGGTCGTCGTCAGCGTCGACTACCGGCTGTGCAACGACGGCGTGCACTACCCGGTGCCGCACGACGACGTGGTGGCGGCGGCGCGGTGGGCGCGCGGCAGCGCGTCATCCCTCGGCATCGACCCGGGGCGGGTCAGCCTCGGCGGGGCGAGCGCGGGCGCGTGCCTCGCCGCGGGCGCGGCGCTCAAGCTGCGCGACGCCGACGAGCAGTCGCCCGCGCACCTGGTCTTCGCTTACGGCGTGGCCCACCCGGTGCTGCCGCCGGTCTCCAGCGACCAGGCCGCGCTGATGCGCGAGGTGCCGGCCCTCCTGCAGTTCCCGCCGGAGGCGACGAGCTTCTTCAACCTGAACTACCTCGGCGGCCCGCTCAGCACCGCCGACGGCTACGCCTTCCCCGTTCTCGCCGACCTGCGCGGGCTGTGCCCCACCCTGGTGCTCAACGCCGAGTACGACGACCTGCGCCCGTCCGGCCAGGCGTTCGCGGCCGCGCTCGCCGCCGCCGGGGTTGACGTGCGGCAGGTGATGGTCGCCTCGATGCTGCACGGGTTCCTGAACCTGCCCTCCTCGATCGGCCCGGTCAGCGAGGCGCTCGACCTGATCGCGGCGACGCTGAGCCGCTAACCGCCGAGCTGCCGTGAGATGCTCTGCGCCGCCGTGCGCAGGGCGTAGCCGACCCGCCGCGGCTGGGCCTCCCGCTCGGGCAGCACCACGCCGATCGCGGCGACGGCCACGTCGTGCTCGCCGATGATCGGCGCGGCGACGGCCACCAGCGGGTCCGGGTCACGGCGGCGGTAGATGGCCAGCCGCTCGCGGCGCACCTCGGCGAGCGTCCGCCGCATCACCGCGGCCGGTATCAGCGTCTTGTCCGGCTCGTCGTGCAGCGGCTGGGCGAGCGCCTCTTCCTGCGCCTCGAGCGGCGCGAAGGCCAGCAGGGCGAGCCCCATGCCGGTGCAGTGCAGCGGCATCTTGCCGCCGACCCGGTACAGCACAGGCACCGCGGAGTGCGACGAGAACCGCTCCACCAGCGTGGCCTCGCCGCCCTCGCGCACCGCCAGCTGAACGTGCTGCTTGATGACCGCGGCGAGGTCGCTCATGTACGGCAGCGCCACCTGACGCAGCCCGTGGCCGCGCGGCGCGAGCGACGCGACCTCGAGCAGCCGCAGCCCGACCGAGTAACGTCCCTCCTCGTCGCGCTCAAGCGCGCCCCAGGCGAGCAGCCGCCCGGCCAGCCGCAGCGCCGAGCTGACCGGGATGCCGCTGCGCCTGCTCAGCTCGCGCAGTGTCAGCACACGGTGGCCGGCGTCGAACGCCGCGAGCAGCGCGAGCGCCCGGTCAACCACCGGCTCGCCCTCCGGCGGGCGCTTCCCCCGCACCCGCTTGCCCGGCTCGACCGACCCGCCAGGAACTGTCATCGGGCACCACCTCTGAACACGACGATCCGCACCATCGGGACGATCACCACAATAGCGTTCCATTCAATGGCATCATTCCTGACCGATGTGAGCCGCGCCACCGATCCTTCTCGGCAAGCCGGGTGAAGATGCCCGGCACGAACACCCCCGAGAGGCCTGGATGACCGTCTCAACCATCAAGCGCATCGGCGCCGGCGCCCTGGCCGTCGCCGCCCTCTCCCTTACGGCATGCGGCAGCACCGCGGCCAGCGGCGGCAGCAGCGGCAGCGCGAGCGGCAGCGCTGGCGGCAGCACTGGGCCGAGCGAGACGCTGACCATCGGCTACGACTCCGACCCGGCGCCGCAGGGCTACGACCCGCTGCTCTACGCGAACGGGCAGCGACTGTTCTATGAGTCCCTCTACCAGTCGCTGTTCGTCCAGACGGCGAGCGGCGGCGCCGCGCCGCAGCTGGTCGCCAGCTACAGCTACAACGCGGCGAAGACGCAGCTGACGCTCAAGCTCAAGTCGGGCGTCACCTTCACCGACGGTTCGAAGCTGACCGCGCAGCTGGTCAAGGGGAACCTGGACCGGCGCAGCGACTCCAAGCTGCAGTCCTATGGCGCCTTCGCCAAGGGCGGCGCCGACGAGATCACCAGCGTCGCGGCTCCGGACGCCAGCACCGTCGTGCTGTCGTTCGCCGCGCCGCAGGCCACTTTCCAGACCCAGCTGGCCGGCGAGCCCGGCATGATCGTCGGGCAGCAGGGCATCAGCAACCCGGCCAGCCTGGACACCGCCCCCGACGGCTCGGGCCCGTACAAGCTGGCCACGGCGGTCAAGGGCAGCAGCTACACGGTGACCCGCACGGCCGGCGCCGCCGCCGCGACGTACCCCTTCACCACCATCACCTACAAGGCGTACCTGGACAAGACCGCCCGGGTGAACGCGCAGATCTCCGGGCAGACCGCAGTCTCCATTCTCGACCCGTCCACGGCGTCGACGGCCCAGTCGAACGGCGTCTCGCTGGTCAAGAACGGCGGCACCGTGGACACGCTGCTCGTCTTCGACAAGACGGGCGTCAGCTCCAAGCCGTTCGGTAACAAGCTGGTGCGGCTAGCGCTCAGCTACGCCATCGACCGCGCGGCGTTCGTGGCCGCCCTCGCCAAGGGCAGCCACCCCACCGCGAACGCGTTCCCGCAGGCCTCGCCCGGCTACGACGCGGCGCTCGACACCACGTACGCGCTTAGCGACGCCAAAGCCAAGCAGTTGCTCGCCCAGGCCGGGTACCCGAACGGCTTCTCCTTCACCATCACGTCGTCACCCAGCGACGAGGTGCAGCTTGAGTTCCTGCAGAAGCAGTTCGCCGCGATCGGCGTCACGATGAACATCAGCGAGACCACCTCCACCGCCCAGTTGTTCGCGGCGATCAACACCCAGCCGATGGGCTTCATCCCGCTGTCGTGGGCCAACGAGATCGGCATCACCGCGGGCGTGCTCGTCGGCGGCTTCGCCAACCCGCACAAGACGCAGGACCCGGTGATCGGCGCCGCGCTCGGCGCGGCCTCCAACGCGACCGGCGACGGCTACCCGGCGGCGCTCAAGACGCTCAACGACGCCCTGGTCAACGAGGGCTGGGTCATCCCGGTCGCCGAGCAGTACGCCTACGTCGGCTACAACGCCAAGAAGGTCGCCGCGCCGGTCTTCCCCGGCCTGGACGAGTACCCGCTGCTCACCTCGCTCAAGCCGGCGAGCTAGCACCACCCGGGGGGACGCCCCCCCGTACCCCCCGATGCGCGCCCGATGGCAACCCATCGCATCGGGCGCGCCCGGCGGCCGCAGGTCCACGGAGCGCCCGCCGGGCGGGCCAAGCGGCGGACTCTCCGCAGAAAGGACGTGACATGCTCACCTACCTCGCCCGCCGGCTCGCCTTCGCCGTCGCCACCGTCCTGGCGGCGAGCGTAGCGAGCTTCCTCCTGGTGCACGCCTCGGGCGGAAGCCCGGGCGCGATCACCGCGGGCGCCGGGGCCACCCCCGCCCAGGTGGCGGCGGCGAACCGCCAGCTCGGCTGGGACCAGCCGCTGGTCACCCAGTACCTCACCTGGCTCGGCCACGCGGCGCGCGGCAACCTCGGCAGCTCGCTCATCGACGGGCATGCCATCTGGCCGGACTTGATCAGCCGGCTGCCGGTCACCGCGTCCATCGCGGTGTTCGCCACGGTGTTGTCCGGCCTCCTCGGCGTGCTCATCGGGGTCGCCGCCGCGATCCGCGGCAGCTGGCTCGACCGGGTGGTCACCGCGGGCAGCGGGGTGGCGCTGTCGCTGCCCCAGTTCTGGATCGGCATTCTGCTTGTCTACCTGGTCGCCATCAAGGGGCACCTGCTGCCCGCCACCGGCTACGTGACGTTCAGCGCGTCACCAGGCCAGTACCTGCAGAGCCTGGCGCTGCCGGTGATCACCCTCGCGATCACCGGCACGGCGATCATCGCGCGAACCACCCGCACCGGGATGATCACCGCGCTGCGCCAGGAGCACGTCCGCACGCTGCACGCCCTGGGCACGCCGCCGTGGCGCATCCGCTACGTGCACGCGCTGCGGTCCGCCGGCGGCCCGGTGGCCTCGGTGCTCGGCATCCAGTTCATCGCGCTGTTCGGCGGGTCGGTGGTGATCGAGCAGCTCTTCGCGCTGCCCGGCCTCGGCCAGGCCGCGTCGAACGCGATCGGCAACACCGACTTCCCGGCGGTGCAGGGCGTCGTCGTCATCGCGACGGTCGTCGTGGTGATCACGAACCTGGTGCTCGACCTGGTACTCGCGGCCCTCGACCCAAAGGTGCGCACCGCATGACCGCCCCGTCCCTCACCCCGCCGCTCAACCTGGCTGGAGGGCCGCCCGCGGCCGGCCGCGGGCGCCCGCGCCTGCGGGCCGGCGGCGCGCTGTCGGCCGCGTGGCTCGTGATCTTGCTGCTCGCCTCGCTCACCGCGCCCCTGTGGGAGCCGTACCCGGTCGACGACCAGGACTCGCTGCACACCCTGGCCGGCCCTTCGGGCAGCCACTGGCTCGGCACCGACGAGCTCGGCCGCGACGTGCTGACGAGGATCGCGGCGGGCGGCTGGATCTCGGTCGGCCCGGGGCTGCTCGCCGTGGTGGTGGCGTTCGGCATCGGCATCCCCCTCGCCCTGACGGCCGCCGAGCACGGCCGCTGGGTGGAGCGCGGGTCGAGCCGCTTCGCCGAGTTGCTGCTGGCGCTGCCGTCCATGATCATCCTGCTCGCGTTCGTCGGCGCGGTCGGCGTGCACATGTGGGCGATCATGACGGTGCTCGGCGTGCTGCTGAGCGCGCCGGTGTACCGGATCTTCCTCGGCCAGGCGCAGTCGGTGCGCACCCTGCTGTACGTCGACGCGGCCCGGGTGAACGGCGTGTCCTCGCTGCGGGTCAACCTGCGGCACGTGCTGCCGGCCATGGCGACCACGATCGCGGTACAGGCGGCGCAGCTGTTCGCGATCGGCGTCCTCATCGAGGCCGGCCTGGCGTTCATGGGCTTCGGCCCCAAGGTGCCCACGCCGAGCTGGGGCGGCCTGATCGCCGACGCGTCGCAGAACGTGTACACCGACCCGTGGCTGATGGTGCCCACCGGCCTGGTGCTTGCCCTCACCGTCATCGCCGCCAACGTGCTCGCCGACTCAGTGCAGACGGGCACCGGGCGCGCAGGCCCGGGGCAGGCTGGCCTCGGCCAGGCGGGGCGGGCGGGACGAGCACCGAGCGCGGCGGCAGTAACGGCGTCGGCTCCGCCCGATCCTGACCCGCTGCTCGACGTCCGCGACCTGACTGTCGCGGTCGCCGGCGGCCCTGGCCTGGTCACCGGCGTCTCCTTCAGCATGCGCCGGGGAACGGTACTCGGCCTGGTCGGCGAGTCCGGCTGCGGCAAGACGATGACCGCGCGCGCCCTGCCCGGACTGCTGCCCGAGGGCGTCCAGGTCGCCGGCGGGTCCGTCTGGTTCGCCGGCCGTGACCTGGCCGGCCTGCCGGAGAAGGAGCTGCGCGCGATCCGGGGCCGCGACATCGCGATGATCTCCCAGGAGCCGATGGTCGCGCTCGACCCGGTGTTCAGCATCGGCTACCAGCTGACCCAGCCGATCCGCCGGTTCCGCGGTGTTGGCCAGCACGGTGTTGACGGGCACCGGGTTGGCCGGGCCGAGGCACGGCGGATCGCCGCGGGGCTGCTCGCTCAGGTCGGCATCACCAACCCCCGGCGCGTGCTGCGCAGCTACCCGCACCAGCTGTCGGGCGGGATGGCCCAGCGGGTGTGCATCGCGCTGGCGCTCACCGGCTCGCCGCGGCTGCTCATCGCCGACGAGCCCACCACCGCGCTCGACGTGACCGTGCAGGCGGAAATACTCAGCCTGCTCCGCTCCCTGGTCAGGGACACGGGCCTGTCGGTGCTCATCGTCAGCCATGACCTCGGCGTCATCGCCGACCTGTGCGACGACGTGGCGGTCATGTACGCGGGCCAGGTGGTGGAGTCCGGCACCGTCGCCGCGGTGCTCGGCCAGCCGTCGCACCCCTACACCGCCGCGCTGCTCGGCGCGAACCCGCACGTATCGGAGGGCCTGCCGGTGCCCGGCCGGCTGCCGTCGATCCCCGGCACCGTGCCCGCGCCCGCCGACTGGCCGGCCGGCTGCCGCTTCGCCGGCCGCTGCGCGCTGGCCACCGCCGCGTGCGCGGACCCGGTCCCCGCCACGCGAGCGCACGGGGGCGGCCGTGTGCGCTGCATCCATCCCCTGTCACCTTGGCCGGAACCGAACCAAGCGGACGGGCTGCCTGTCCCTCGCCCCGTCGAGCCTGGAGTCACCTCATGACGGTCCCCACCTCTTCCGGCACCGCCGCTTCCGTTCCCGCCCTGTCGGTCAGCGGCCTCACCGTCCGCTACGGCCGCGCGGGCAAGGTGCCGCCCGCCGTCGACGGGGTCAGCTTCGACGTCGCGCCGGGCGAGACCCTCGGCCTGGTCGGCGAGTCCGGCTCGGGCAAGTCGACGATCGGCAAGGCCATCCTCGGCCTGCAGCGGCCGGCCGCCGGGCGGGTGCTGCTGCACGGCGCCGACATCACCAGGGCGTCGCTCCGGCAGCGCCGGGTCGCCGCGATCGACCTGCGCGTCGTGTTCCAGGACCCCTACTCCTCACTCAACCCGGCGCAGACCATCGGCCAGACGCTTCAAGAGCCGCTGCGGGTGCTGCGGGTGCCGAAGGACAAGCGGTGGCGGCGGGTCGCCGACGGCTTGGCCGCCGTCGGGCTGCCCGCCGACGCGGCCGGCCGCTATCCCGCGCAGTTCTCCGGCGGGCAGCGGCAGCGGATCGCGATCGCCCGCGCCCTGGTCTGCGAGCCGCAGGTGATCGTGCTCGACGAGCCGGTCAGCTCACTCGACCTGTCCACCCAGGCGCAGGTGCTCAACCTGCTCGCCGACCTGCGCGGCCGCCATCAGCTCGCGCTGCTGTTCATCGCCCACGACCTGAGCGTCGTCCGGTTCCTCGCCCAGCGGGTGGTGGTGCTCTACCGCGGCCAGGTGATGGAGGCCGGCCTGGTCGAGGACGTCACCCAGCGGCCCGGCCACCCGTACACCATCGCGCTGACCGCCGCGGCCCCGGTGCCGCAGCCCGCCGCGCAGGCCCGCCGCCGCGCCGCCCGCGAGGCCCTGGGGATCGCGGCCGCCGGCGCGGCGCCGCCGCCCGCGGCCGGGTGCCCGTTCGCGGCCCGCTGCCCCCTCGCCACCGACGTGTGCCGCGCCGAGCGGCCGCCGCTGGTCACCGGGGACGACGGCGCCGATGGCACCGGGTCAGCGGTCGCCTGCCATCACTCCGGCCAGGCCCGGGGACTCCGGTTGCCTGCCGGGACCGCCTGACCCTCGTTCTGCTTGACATGCAAGCTCTTCATCCTGACCTTCACCCGCACGGTTGCCCGAGTCAGCATCGCCAGGATGAAAGCGCCCGTTACCATCACCACTGACTGGAGATCCCTGTGCTGGAGCAGTTTCCCGACGGCTTCCTGTGGGGCGTGGCGAGCGCCGGCCACCAGAACGAGGGCGGCAACGTCGACAGCGATACCTGGTTCGCCGAGCACGTGCGGCCGACCGTGTTCCGTGAGCCCTCCGGGCGGGCATGCAACGGCTGGGAGCTGTGGCGCGACGACGTCGACCTGGCGGCGGGAATGAACCTGAACGCCTACCGGTTCTCCGTCGAGTGGGCGCGGGTCGAGCCGGCCGAGGGCGAGTTCTCCGCCGCCGCCCTGGCCCACTACGCGGCGATCGCCGACCACTGCCTGGCCCGCGGCCTCGCCCCGGTCGTCACGTTCAACCACTTCACCTCGCCGCACTGGTTCGCGATGCGGGCCGGCTGGCTCAACCCGCAGGCGCCGGAGCTGTTCGCCCGGTACTGCGACCGGGTGATGGGCGCGTTCGGTGACAAGATCGCCGTCGCGGTCACCATGAACGAGCCGGACCTGCCCGCCATGCTGGCCTGGTCGGGGCTGCCGCCGGTGGTGCACGAGCTGGAGCGGGCCACCCTGGAGGCGGCCGCCGCGGCCTGCGGGGTGCCGCGGTACCGGATGAGTAACGTGGTGCTCCCCGAGGAACGCGACGCCATCGGCGACGGCATGACCGCCGGGCACCGCGCCGCCCGGGCCGCGATCAAGGCGCGGCGGCCCGACCTGCCGGCCGGCTTCGCGATCGCCCTGGTGGACGACCAGGTATACGGCGACGACCCGGGGCTGCGCGACCGCAAGCGCGCCGAGGTGTACCAGCGCTGGCTTGAGCTGGCCCGCGAGGATGACTTCACCGCCATCCAGAACTACGAGCGGCTGTACTACGACGCCGTGCGGTCCGTGAACCCCGACGGGACGCCGGCCGCGGGCGGGCCGATGAGCGGCCGCGACCCCGCCTCCCTCGGCTGCTGCGCCCGGTACGCGCACCAGGTGACCGGCAAGCCGGTGCTGGTCACCGAGCACGGCATGCAAACCGAGGACGACGCGCAGCGGTCGGCGTTCATCGAGTCGTCGCTGCGCGGGCTGCGCGCGGCGATGGGCGACGGGGTGCCGGTGCTCGGCTATCACCACTGGACGCTGATGGACAACTTCGAGTGGATCTTCGGTTTCGAGGGGAAGCTCGGCCTGTACGCGGTCGACCGCTCGACGTTCCGGCGGATACCCAAGCCGAGCGCCGCCGTCTACGCGGCGCTGGTCAGGGAGCAGCGGCGTGGATGAGCTGTCGCTCGTCCGCTTCGAGCATCACCGCGAGGCACTCGGCATCGGCGAGGCGGCCCCGCGGCTGTCCTGGCACGTGACGGCGCCGCCGCAGTGGCGGCAGGCGGCGTATGAGCTGAGGGTCGGCGACGAGGTCTTCGCGCGCGCGTCCGCGGCGTCGGTGCTCGTCCCGTGGCCGGCCGCGCCGCTGCGCCCCCGGGAGGCGCGGGCCGTGCGGGTGCGGGTGACCGGAGCCGACGGGTCGGTGTCCGACTGGAGCGACCCCGCGGTCGTCGAGCGCGGCCTCGACGCCGGCGACTGGCAGGCCAGCCTGATCGAGCCCTCGCTTACCGAACGCGGGCCGGCGATCCTGTTCCGCCGATCGTTCACCGTGGACGGTGACATCGCCTCAGCGCGGCTGTACGCGACCGCGCACGGGATCTACGTGGCCGAGGTCAACGGCCGCCGGGTCGGCGACGACGCGCTCGCGCCGGGCTGGACCAGCTACCACCGCCGGCTGCGCTACCAGGCCTACGACGTGACCGGCCTGCTGCGGCCCGGGGCGAACGCCATCGGCTTCGCGGTCGCGGACGGCTGGTGGCGCGGCAGGCTCGGCTTCGTCCCCGGCCGGCGGGACACCTACGGGACGTCGCTCGGGCTGCTCGCGCAGCTCGAGATCACCCTCACCGACGGCCGCCGGGTGGTGACCGGCACCGACACGGCCTGGCGCTGCTCGGCCGACGGCCCGGTCCGCGCCGCGGACCTGTACGACGGCGAGCACTACGACGCGACCAGGGAGCTGCCCGGCTGGTCACGGCCGGGCTTCGACGACTCAGGGTGGCCGGCGTGCCGGCCGGGCATCCTTGACTTCTCGACGCTGACGGCGCCGGACGGGCCGCCGGTGCGCGCCACCGAGGGCCTGGCCGTCCGCGAGACTCATCGGACGCCGTCGGGGAAGACCGTCCTGGACTTCGGCCAGAACATTGTCGGCCGGCTGCGGATCCGGGTCCGCGGCGAGCGCGGCGCGACGGTGACGATCCGGCACGCCGAGGTGCTCGAGGACGGCGAGCTCGCGGTGCGCCCGCTGCGCACCGCCCGGGCCACCGACGCCTACACGCTGCGCGGCGACCCGGGCGGTGAAGAATGGGAGCCGGAGTTCACCCTGCACGGCTTCCGGTACGCCGAGCTCACCGTGTCCGGTGCCGGTGCCGGTGCCGGCTCCGGTGACGTGGGCGGCGCGGACGTCCTGTCGGCGGTCGCCATGGTCTACCACTCCGACCTGGAGCGGGCCGGCTGGTTCAGCTGCTCCGACGCCCTGCTCACCCGGCTGCACGACAACGTGGTGCGCGGCATGCGGGGCAACTTCGTCGACGTGCCGACCGACTGCCCGCAGCGGGACGAGCGGCTCGGCTGGACCGGTGACATCCAGGTGTTCGCGCCGGCCGCCGCCTACCTGTACGACTGCGCCGGGTTCCTCGCCTCGTGGCTGAAGGACCTGGCCGCCGACCAGGCACCGGACGGTACCGTGCCGCTGTTCGTGCCGCGCGTCGACTTCCCCGGGCCTCATCAGAAGCCCGCGCCGACGGCCGGCTGGAGCGACGCCGCGGTGATCGTCCCGTGGGTGGTCTACCAGCGGTTCGGTGACCATGACCTGCTGCGGCGGCAGTACCCGAGCATGCGGGCCTGGGTGGACGGGCTCACGGCGTCGCTGGGGCCCGGCACGCTGTTCGACCAGCCGGCCCGGCAACTCGGCGACTGGCTGGACCCGGCCGCGCCGCCCGACGCGCCATGGGCCGCGTCGACCGACCCGCACCTGGTGGCCACCGCCTACCGGGCGCACGTCGCGGACCTGCTCGCGGAGATCGCCGCGGTCCTCGGCGAGGAGGCCGACGCCGCCGGGTATGCCGCGCTGGCCGAAGGGGTCAGGGAGGCGTTCCGCGGCGAGTACGTGTCGCCGCGCGGCCGGCTCGTCAGCGACAGCCAGACCGCGTACGCGCTCGCGCTCGAGTTCGGCCTGCTGCGCGACCCCGGGCAGCGGGACCGGGCCGGGCAGCGGCTGGTCGACCTGGTGCGCGCCAAGGGCTACCACGTGGCGACCGGGTTCCTCGGCACCCCGCTGATCTGCGACGCGCTCACCTCGGCCGGCACGGTGGACGACGCCTACCAGCTGCTGCGGCAGACCGAGTGCCCCTCATGGCTGTACCCGGTGACGATGGGGGCGACGACCATCTGGGAGCGGTGGGACAGCATGCTGCCCGACGGGTCGGTCAACCCCGGCGGGATGACGTCGTTCAACCACTACGCGCTCGGCGCGGTCGCCGACTGGATGCACCGGGTGATCGGCGGGCTGGCGCCCGCCGCGCCGGGTTACCGCTCGCTGCGGATCGAACCACGTCCCGGCGGGGGCCTGTCCTGGGCGCGCGCCGCGCACCTGACGCCGTACGGCCTGGCCGAGGTGTCCTGGCGGCGCGCGGACGGCGTCCTCACCGTGGACGTCACCGTCCCGGCGGGCTGCACCGCCGTCGTTGTCCTGCCCGATTCCGCTTCGTTTGCCGCCGGGCCAGGACAGCACCAGTTCAGCGGCGCCTGCCGGGACGCGGCCGACGACCCGGAGTGGCACCCGGCGCCGTTCCCACCGGACATGGAGTTGCCATGAGCGAGCTTGCGAGCGAATCGGTAAGTACAGCGCGTCCGCGAATGCGGACTCCGAGCGCCAGCGAGGTGTCCTCGTGAGGGTACTCCCGCGGGGCGGCGCCGCCGTGCCCACTGGGTCCGCCGCCACCGTTGAGTCCGCCGAACCCGCGGAGCCCGCCGCGCCTGCCCGGCTGCGCGCCGAGCACCTGGGCCGCCCCCTCGGCATCGGGGAGCGGCGGCCGCGTCTTTCCTGGCTGCTGCCCGCGCCGGCGACCACGCAGTACGGCTACCGGCTCGCGACCGCGGACGGCGCCGACACCGGGTGGGTGGCCGGCCAGGACAGCGTCTTGGTGCCGTGGCCCTTCGCGCCGCTCGGTTCGGCGGAGCGGGTGACCGTGCGGGTCGCGGTGCGCACCGACCTCGGTGAGAGCCCGTTTTCCGAGCCGCTCACCGTGGAGGCTGGGCTGCTTTCGGCGGCGGACTGGGCGGCTTCCTGGGTGGCGCCCTTCGAGGAGGCGGCCGCGCCGGCCGGGCAGCGGCCCGCGTATGAGCTGCGCGGCCACGTGCCCGTCACGGCGGGCCGGGCGGTGGCGCGCGCCCGCTTGTACGCCACCGCGCACGGCCTGTACGAGGTATTCCTCGGCGGCGCCCGGGTCGGTGACCTGGAGCTGACGCCGGGCTTCACCCAGTACGACAAGCGGCTGCAGGTGCAGGCGTACGACGTCACCGATCTGCTGTCCGCGGGCGCCACTGAGGTCACCGTGCTGTTGAGCGACGGCTGGTGGCGCGGCCAGGTAGGCATGCTGCGGGCGTTCGACCAGTGGGGCGCCACGACCGCGTTCCTGGCCCAGTTCCAGGTTTGGTACGCCGACGGCAGCATGGAAGTGGCCGGCACCGGGCCGTCCTGGCAGAGCCGGCCGTCGCACCTGCTCAGTGCGGACCTGATCGAAGGACAGCGCACTGACCTGCGGCTGGCCGGGCGCGACGGCACCGGCGGTGACGGCGCTGGCCACGACGGCTCCGGCCGCGGCACGCTCGGCAGCGGCACCTCCGGCGGCGACCGTGGCGGCTGGCGCCCGGTCCGCCCGGCTGACTACGGCTTCGACTGCCTCACCTGGTCGCCGGGGCCGCTGGTGCGCCGGGTGGAGGAGTTGCGTCCCGTGTCGGTCACCCGGATCGGCGCGGGCCGCCAGGTCATCGACCTCGGTCAGAACATCAACGGCTGGATCCGCCTGGCGGGCGCCTGCCCGGCGGGCACCGAGCTGACCCTCACCCACGGGGAATGGCTCGACAGGGACGGCGACGTGACGGTCGAGCACCTGCGCCCCGCGATGCCGTTCATGCCGCACCCGCTCTCGGCGGGGCAGGTGGACACGATCATCTCCGACGGGCGGCCCGGCGGCTTCGAGCCCAGGCACACCACCCACGGGTTCCAGTACGTGCGCGTCGACGGCCATCCTGGCGACCTGTCCCTCGATGCCGTCACCGGCGTCGCGGTGCACACCGACATGCGCCGGGCCGGCTGGTTCAGCTGCAGCGACGACCGGGTGAACCGGCTGCACGCGGCCGCCGTGTGGAGCTTCCGCGGCAACGCCTGTGACATCCCGACCGACTGCCCCACCCGGGAGCGCGCCGGGTGGACCGGCGACTGGCAGCTGTACGTGCCGACCGCCGCGTTCCTTTACGACGTGGCCGGCTTCTCGGTGAAATGGCTGCGCGACGTGGCCGCCGGCCAGTGGGACAACGGGCTGGTCGTCAACATGTCGCCGTTGCCGCCGTCCGAGGGCAGGCACAGCCCGGTCGGCGGCTGGCACGGCTCGGCCGGCTGGGGCGACGCCGCCGTCGTCGTCCCGTGGGAGCTGTACCGCGCCTACGGTGACACGGCGGTACTCGATGAGCAGTGGCCGTCCATGACGGCCTGGCTCGGCTACGTCACCCGGACCGCCGCCGAGGCCCGCCATCCCGGCCGCATCGCCCGGTCGGCGGCGCCCGCCCCGCACGAGCGGTACCTGTGGGACACCGGGTTCCAGTTCAGCGAATGGCTGATTCCCGGCGAGAAGATCACCGACATGGCGGCCTACCAGGCCGCCGACCGGGGACATGTCTCCACCGCGTACTTCTACCGCTCGGCGCTGCTCATGGCCGAGATCGCCGCCGTACTCGGCCGAGACGGCGACGCCGCTCAGTACGCGGAGCTCGCTATCCGGGTGCGGAACGCCTGGCAGCGGGAGTTCATCGGGCCCGATGGCGCGGTCCGCCCCGACGACCAGCCCACCTTGGTCCGCGCGCTGGCGTTCGGGCTCGTACCTGATTACCTGCGCCCGCAGGCCGCCGGCCGCCTGGCCGAACTGGTCCGCGAGGCGGGCACGCACCTGCGCACCGGGTTCCTGTCGACGCCGTACCTGCTGCCCGTCCTCGCCGATCACGGCCACGCCGGCCTCGCTTACGAGCTCCTGCTACAGGACACGCCGCCATCCTGGCTCGCCATGAT
>Ga0265342_10001991_pt1 | contig 18224 bp, 10 predicted proteins | sample 4CB327metaG_FD_203125 | JGI IMG/M metagenome (GOLD analysis project Ga0265342, IMG submission 203125) | Rhizosphere microbial communities from Carex aquatilis grown in University of Washington, Seatle, WA, United States - 4-CB3-27 metaG | ecosystem: Host-associated > Plants > Roots >...
AGGGGCGCATCCTAGTCAAGAAGCCCATGCCGGACACCCCGGCCATGCGCGCCGGGCTGCGGGCCAAAGACCACATCGTTCGCATCAACAGCGAGTCCACCATCAACATGACGCTGCAAGAGGCGGTGGATCGGCTGCGCGGCGAGGTGGGTGCACCAGTCGACGTGTACATCGAGCGGGCCAGCGCGCCGGCGGCCAAGAAGTTCACCATTGTCCGCGACTTCATCCACCCGCCGGCCATCGACCCGGCGCCGCGCGTGCTGACGGTTCCGGCGTCGGCTGGGCAGCCCGCTGCCAAGATTGGCTACTTCCGCGTGATCAGCTTCTCGGCCAACACCGAGAGCGACCTCAACCGGGCGCTGGCCATGTTTGAGCGGGAGAAGGTCAAGGGCATCATTATGGATTTGCGGGGCAATCCTGGTGGGCTGTACGACCAGGCCCAGAAGGTGGCCGACGCCTTCATCGAGTCAGGGGTTCTCGTGTCCATGGTCGGCGTGGGCGGGGCACAGCGCAAGGACGAGCACGCCACTCGCAACGGCGACACCAAGGTCCCGCTGGCGGTTCTGGTCAGCCAGAACTCGGCCAGCGCCTCTGAGATCGTGGCCGGCGCCATCAAGAACCTCGACCGCGGCGTGATTATTGGCGAGACCACCTTCGGCAAGGGCTCGGTGCAAATGCTGTTCGACATCCCGTCGCCCGTGCCTTTCGGCGACAAGCCCGAGGACGACAAGCTGGGACTCAAGCTGACGACGGCGCAGTACCTGACCCCCGGGGATATCTCCATCCAGGGCGTGGGCGTGACGCCCGATGTGGAGCTGGTGCGCATGCGGGTAGAAAAAAAGAACGATGAAGCGTGGATCAATCTGCAAAGTTCCACGCGACGGCGACAGGAATCGGACTACGAGTGGCACCTGGTGAGCCCGAGTGTGCGCAAGGGCACCAAGCCCGAGGAGATCGTCTCGTACCTCTATGTGCCCTCAGCCGCTGAATTGCGACGCAAGGTGGATCCGGACGAGATCGAGGTCGATTCGCCCGACGACGAAGAAAACGACAGCGCAGAACCCGAAGAGGATCGCATCGATTTCCCCATCACGCTGGCCCGCGACCTGCTCGCCCAGGCGCGCACCACGCGGCGGCTGGACCTGGTGAGCGCGAGCAAGGCCCTCCTCGACAAGGTTCGCGCCGACGAGGACAAGCACCTTTCGGCCGCTCTGGAGAAGCTGGGCGTGGACTGGAACGCCGGCCCGGGCAACCAGGGGCCAGGCGAGATCCAGGTCACGCTGGCAGCGGCCACGGGCGAGGCCCAGGTGAAGGCGGGCAACACCATCAAGATCCGGGGCACCGTGAAGAACGTGGGCACCACCACCGTCTACCGGGTGCGCGCGGTACTGAAGAGCGACAACCCGCTCTTCGACGAAAACGAAATGGTCTTTGGCAGAATCGCCCCGGGCGGCAGCAAGACCTACGACCTGACCGTGAGAGCCCCCAAGAGCAGCCTCACCCGTACCGATGTGATTCAGGCCGACATGTCGGGGCAGGGGACGCTCACCGCCAACAGCCCCGAGATGACTCTGCATATCGAGGGCAAGGCGCACCCGCTCTTCGCGTACAGCTACCAGACTATCGACGATGTGGTCGGGAATCGCGACGGCCAGGTGCAACGGGGTGAGCGCGTGCGCACCCTGGTGAAGGTGAAGAACATTGGACAGGGCACGGCCTTGCGGACCGAGGCCATCTTGCGCAACGGTTCCGGGCAGGAAGGGATTTTGATCAGCGCCGGTCGCTTCGAAACCAAGGATCTGGCGCCAGGAGCCAGCCGCACCTTCACCTTCGTCTACGAGGTCGGGTCGGATTTTCGCGGGGACGAGTACCAGCTTGATCTGGTGGTGGCCGACACCGTTCTCGGGGAATCGGTGAGCGACAAGATCAAGGTCAAGCTGGCGCCGGCTGGCCCCGCCCCTGCGCCTGAGGACCAGCCCGTGACCATCACGCGTTCCGAGGCGGCTTTGCGCGAAGCCCCCGCCGACCAGGCGCTGGTCGTGGGTCATGCCCCGAAGGGAACTGTGTGGAAGAGCACCGGCCGCATCGGTGCCTATCAACGGGTGGAGATCGAGAGCGGCCGGCCAGCCTTCGTGGCCAGCGCGGATGTCGCGCCGGGCGGTGTCGTGCACGGCAGCTTCGTCCCCGAGTGGCAGGTGACCCCGCCGGTCCTGACTGTGAATGCGCCCCCGGTGGTGCCAGGCAACACCGTGCACATCAAGGCGACAGCCTCGGACGACAGCCAGGTCAAGGACGTCTACATCCGCGTGTGGAACCGCGACTCCAAGCTGCCACCCAAGAAGGTCTTCTACTTGCCCAACAAGGGCGACAAGACCCATGTGGCCTTCGAGACCGATGTGCCGCTGTGGCCAGGCAGCAACCTGGTCCAGGTCTTCGCCCGCGAGACCAACGAGATCCAGTCGGTGCAGACCGTGGTGGTGCTCGACCGGGGCGCACCCGCCGTGGTGCAAAAGACCGGCCATCCCGCGGCTCAACCCGCGAAGTGAAAGGCGGATGGTGGGATCTTCCGGACGGCGATGCGTCGCTGTCTCGATGAACTCGCACCCTTGATTGCCTGTATAACGACGCCGTGGAAATCGCCGAAATGTCCGAGACCCCACACGAACTTTCACCTTGCGCGCGCTTGGCAGAAGCCCTGACCCGCGGACTCAACCCAAGTCAGGTCGAGGCGGTGACTTATCCCTCGGAGCCGCTGCTGGTGATCGCCGGCGCCGGCTCGGGCAAGACCCGCGTGATCACATGCCGGCTGGCTCGTTTTCTGGCTGACGGGGCCGACCCGCATCGCGTGCTGGCCGTGACCTTCACCAACAAGGCTGCGCGCGAGATGAAAGAACGCGTGGCGCGCCTGCTCGGCCGCGAGGGCAGCAGCCTGCCGGGCATGTGGCTGGGCACCTTCCACGGCCTGTCGGCGCGGCTTCTGCGCCTGTACGGGGAGGCGGTGGGCATTCGCAAGGATTTCGTGATCTACGACGCCGACGATCAGCGCCGCCTCATCGCTCGCGTGCTCAAAGATCTGAACATTTCCGAGAAGACCTTCCCCGTGCGGCTGGTGGTGGCCATCATCGATCGCTCCCAGAATCAGGGGATCAGCGCGGCCAACTTCGCGGTGGCAAGCCCCCTGGACGAGGTCCTCGCCAAGGCCTACCGCAGCTACGAGGAGCGATTGGCCGCGGCCAACGCGGTGGACTTCGGCGGTCTTCTGCTCTGGGCCTTGCGTCTGGGCAGCGCCGAGAGTGCGGCGGCACCTGCGCTGGCGGAGCGTTTCGATCACGTTCTGGTCGACGAGTTCCAGGACACCAACAGCGTGCAGTATCGCCTGGTGCGCTTCCTCTCGCACGGCACACGCAGCATCACGGTGGTGGGTGACGAGGATCAGTCCATCTACGGCTGGCGAGGGGCCGACATCCGCAACATCCTCGACTTCGAGCGCGATCATCCCGGGGCCGGCGTCATCAAGCTGGAGCAGAACTACCGCTCGACGGGAAACATTTTGCGCGCGGCCAATGCCGTGATTGCGCCCAACACCGAGCGTCGGCCCAAGCGGCTCTTCACCGAGGCGAGCGCCGGAGATCCCGTCGTGGTGTTCGAGGGCGAGACGGAACGCGAGGAAGCCGAGTACGTGGCCTCGACCGTGCAAGCCGGGCTGGACCAAGGAGCGGCACCGCGGGATTTCGCGGTTTTCTACCGGACCAATGGACAGTCGCGCGTGCTGGAAGAAGCCCTGCGCACGCACAACCTGCCCTACGTGGTGGTGGGGGGCACGCGTTTCTATGACCGCGCCGAAATCAAAGACCTGATCGCGTACCTGCGCGTCCTGCAGAATCCCGACGATGCCGTGGGCCTGGCCCGCATCATCAATGTGCCGACGCGCGGGATTGGCAACACCACGGTGGATCGCCTGTCGGCCCTGGCACTCGACCGAGGAATCGGGCTGCACGCAGCCCTGGAGATCGCTGCTGTCGAGCACGATGTCTTGGGCCAGGGGCCGCGCCACAAGGTGGCGGCCTTTTGCGAGCTTCTCACATCTCTGCGCGCGGCCAAGGAGTCGCTGACGCCCGCGGAACTCGCAGAGAAGGTTCTGGAAGACTCGGGCTATCGCGATCAGCTGGCGGCGGAAAACACCATCGAGGCCGAAGGCCGCCTGGAGAACTTGATGGAGTTGGTGGGGCAGATGCGCGAGTACGAGCGTGAGGCCGAGGAGCCCAGCCTGGCTGACTTCCTGGAACGAATCACCCTGGCTTCCGACGTGGACAGCTACGATCCCGAGAAGGGTGCGGTCGCCTTGATGACCGTGCACACGGCCAAGGGCCTGGAGTTTCCCGAGGTGCTGGTGGTCGGCCTGGAGGAGGGCGTGTTCCCCCACCAGCGCAGCATCGACGACGACACCGCCGTCCAGGAAGAACGCCGCCTGTGCTATGTGGCGTTCACGCGCGCGATGAAGCGTCTGCACCTGTGTCGCGTGCGCTGGCGCCGGCTGTCGGGCCAGCAACTGGGCGGCGTGCCTAGCCGTTTCTTGGGCGATCTCCCGGCCGAGGTGATCGACCATGTGATCACAGCGCGGCCGGCGTACCACGACGAAAAGACCCAGGGGGCTGGCCCCTGGCAGGGTCGCTGGAACCGAGGCGAGCCGACCGGGCTGGCGCGTGGCCGGGGTCCTGCCCGTCCGGCGCCCGCGGCCCTGTCGGGAACCATCACCCGGCACTACGACCCCGGCATGGCGCGCGGAGAAGAGGGCGAGCTGGGCCTGCGCGTGGGAGGCAAGTTGAAACACGCGAAATTCGGAGTGGGCGAGGTGCGCGCCTGGCAGTCGGTGGGCGACGATTTCAAGGTGACGGTCCGCTTTGCCAGCGTGGGCGTGAAGACCGTCATGGCGAAATTTCTGCAAAGACTTTGATCTCGGTGACCCTATGGCATCAGCGAAACTTGAGACGAACCGGCAGATGGTCGAGGCGGCTTTCATGTGCGATTTCGTGCGCGTGCGCGAATTGCTGGCCGCAGGCGCCGACCCCAACGTGCGCGACGACGAGGGCCGCGCGCCCTTGCACCAGGCGGTGCTGGGCAACAGCGTGGGTCTGGTGGGGCTGCTCTTGGAGGCAAGGGCGAATGTGAACGCGGCTGACCAGCATGGTTGGACGCCACTCCACTTCGCCGCCCAGGAATACCTGCCTGAGGTCGCGCGTATCTTGCTGGGCAAAGGCGCCGACCCCAACGCCCGCGACGACGAGGGCTGCTCGGTTCTGTGGCGCGCGGTTTTTTCAGCGGCCGGCCGCTTCGACCTGGTTCATCTTCTGAGCAAGAGCGGCGCCCGCGACGATCTGGCGAATCTCGAGGGTGTGACGCCGCGGGCGTTGGCGGAACGGCTGGGCTTCACGGTCTTCACCGCGAGCTGAACTCAGCCTCCTGTGCCATCACCGGCATTGCGACAGCAGCACGGTCAAATTTTCATCCCAGTCCGCCAAGGCGAGGTCCGAAACGCCGTCGCCATTGAGATCCGCCGTTGCCAGGGCTTCAGGGAATGTGCCCGTGTCGTAGGTCACTTGGGGACGGAACGTGCCATCTCCGGTATTGAGAAACACACTGATGGTGCCGTCATTGTCGTTGCCCACCGCGAGATCCGGGACTCCATCGCCATTGAAGTCGCCGATGCGAACCGCCTGCGCGTAGTCGCCCGCGGCATAGGTCACCTGCGGTTGGAACGTGCCGTCCCCGGCGTTGAGCAACACGCTCACGGTTTCGTCGGTCGAGTTCGCCACCGCGAGATCGGGAAAGCCATCGCGATTGAGGTCGCCAGCAGCGATGGAAACAGGGGAAAAACTGCCCGCTGTGTAGGTCACGGGCGTAGCCAAGGTGCCGTCCCCGCGATTGAGCAAGACGCTCGCGACGTCGCCGGGCCAGTCGTTCGCCACCGCTACGTCGACAAAGCCATCGCCATTGAAGTCCGCCACGGCGAGTGCGGAGGGACCGCTGGTCGCCGCGTAGAGCACTTGCGGCCGGAACGTGCCGTCGCCGGTATTGAGCAACACGCTGACAGAGCCGTAGCCATCGAAGTTGGCGACCACAATATCGGGGAAACCGTCGCGATTGAAGTCTCCCACCGCGATGGCTTGCGAGTGGCTGCCGACGGTGTAGGTCGCCTGCGGCAGGAATGTGCCGTCGCCGGCATTGAGCAACACGCTCACGCTGCTGGACGAATTGCAGTTGACCACCGCAATGTCGAGCGCTCCATCGCCATTGAAATCGCCCACGGCAATGAAATCGCCCCCCGGAGCGTACACGGCGGTCTGGCCAACGGTGTAGGTCACCTGCGGCAGGAATGTGCCGTCGCCGGCATTGAGTAGCACGCCTATTGTGTTGCCCTCCATGGTCGAGAAAACCAGATCGGGGTAGCCATCGCCGTTGAAGTCACCCGCGGCCACATAGTTGGTGTAGGCAGTGACGGTGTACTTGACCGGCGGCGCAAAGCCCCAGGCGCAAGCGCCGTCGGAGGCGGCGTGAAACTTGGCGTCGGTCTTGCTGTCGGAGACGGGGGTGGAATCCCAATGTGCATCGCCGGGAGCGAACGCTTCCAACGCCGAACGGCCACAAGCCGCCCAGACCATCACCAGCGCAAGAGCAGAATGGACACGCATGTTCGATCCCCGCAGGAATGCAATGGCGTCCGTTTTTCCCTCAACCTTGGTGAGGTTCTTCCTATGATGCCTGTGGGTGCGCGGTCCTACACGCGGCGGACATACTAGTTGTTGGTGAGTTGGTAGACCTCGCTGCCGGCCAGCAGGAAGCCGCCAACCCCGTAGTCGTCGAAGTTGGCGAGCCTGGTGGCACTCAAGGACCCAGGGTTTTGCGTGTCTTCGGTGCAGGGACGGTCACCCGTGGATTGCGTGTAGCCGAGTAGGCCGCTCGACTGAAGCGCGACGGTCGACAGGCCGTTCCAGGCTTTCTGCAGAGGCGAGCCATAGGTCGCCGAGTCGAGCAATCCCTTGCGAATGCCCCAGGCCAGGCCGTAGGTGAAAAAGTCTGTGCCGCTGGTTTCCGGCCCATCGTCGCCGGTCATGCCGATGGTTGCGCAGTGGGTGGGATCCATGAGGCTCTCATTCCAGAAACCGTCGGTGCGCTGGATGGCGATCAGCGCCTTCATTTGGGCCTGGAAATCCGCGACGTAGGTGGCCCGATGCGAATCAGTGGTGGGCAGGATGTCGAGAACCCGCACCAGGGCTGCCGTGACCCAGCCATCGCCGCGCGACCAGTAGAGGCCCTTGCCATTCGGGGCCACGTAGTATGCGTCGGTGGTGCTGGCCGGTATGGCGTTGTTGATGGCTGCCGTCATCGGCGTCGCGGTGCCGCCACTGGGCGTGTAGTGCAAGTCGCGGAACCAGAGCCCGTCGGTCGCGTTCCACAAGCCCCCGCCTTCCTTGGTGCGGGCGTCGTTGTACATGACCCACATGCCGTCGAAATACGAAGTGTCGTTGTTCAGGACTCCCAGCTTCGCATAGCTGGGCATGGACATATGGATGGCGTCGATCCACCACCACTTGTTCGAGCTGGTGACCCCGCTCGAGATCACGCCTTTGATGCTGGCCGTGATGGCTGTCAGGCGGGTGGCCTGCGTGTCCCCGCGGGCCACGCCAATATTGTAGATGTCGATGTACGACTGGCCGCAAGCCTCATTGTCCGGATTGTCCGATGTTGTGGCTGGTGCAGTCACGTTGGCCATGGCCCAGGAATGCGAGTCGCCCCACTTCACGGCGTAGGTGTAGTAGCTGGTCTTCTTGGTCTCGTCGGTTTCCACGTTGTAGAGCGCGTTGAGCCCTTCGTGGTACGCAGCCCGGGTCCAGAGATTGCTGGGCCTGGACTTGTCCGTGACGATGGCCGCCGAGGGATCCGGGTGCTTGTTCATGAACCAGTCGTTCGCGCTCCGCATAGACGCCAGCACCGCCGAACGGGCCGGCAAGCCCGTGATCGTGATGCCGCCCCCAGTGCTGGCCGCACCACCCGAGCTGGTCGTGCCGCCTGAGCTGCCACCAGCTGGGGTGGAACCACCCGTCTTGATTGTGCCGCCCACGGTGGAGGTGCCGCCTGACGTGGCCACACCGCCTGTCGTCGTGGTGCCGCCCACGGTGGTTGTGCCGCCCGCTTTCGTTGTTCCGCCCGAAACGGTTGTGCCGCCAGGACTGGCCGTCGTCCCACCAACACTGGTCGTCGTCCCGCCAGGACTGGTCGTCGTCCCGCCAACACTGGTCGTCGTCCCGCCAGGACTGGTCGTCGTCCCGCCAACACTGGTCGTCGTCCCGCCAACACTGGTCGTCGTCCCGCCAACACTGGTCGTCCCGCCAACACTGGTCGTCCCGCCAACACTGGTCGTCCCGCCAGGGCTAGTCGAAGAGGCCACGGCACCCGCACCACCGGGGCTGGGGCTACTGGTACTTCCGCCTGAGCCGGCCGCGGCCGTGCTGGCGCCGCCGCTTGCTACCCCGCCGTGCCCTCCAGTGGTCGATGAGCTTGAGCATGCCGCCAGCGTGACGGCCGCGGACAGCAGGAGCGCCCGATGCCAGTGGGCCTGAAGACAATTGATGGTCATGATTTCTCCTCACCGCATTTCTGAAGAAGGTTCACGCGCGAACCAAGGCTTCCGTGTTTTATTGCATCAATCTCGGGCTCGGACAAACGTGCATTGTACACGAATTCAAGGCCAAAATTCACGGTGGGGCTTCACTCCGTATCACATCTCGCCTACGGTCAATCGCAGGCCACACTCACACCCGAAACAAATCAGTGCTCAGGTACTTCTCGCCCCGGTTGCGGAAAATGGTCACGATCACGCCAAACCGTGGCAGATCGGACATGGCGAGGGCTCGTATGGCGTGCAAGGATCGTCGAGCACCGCCGAGAGATCAAGCCGAACCAGGCCGGTAGTCGAAAAAACCGCGCTGCTTGATGACCTCGGCGATTTCCGGCGGCACCATATCCTCCCAGCTAGCGTCGCCTCCCTGTATGCGGCGGAGCACCTCGGGCGTGAAGATGTGGAGGATGTGGGGATTGTAGTTCTCCAGTTGCACGATCGAGCCGCGCTCCACCACATACCCGAAGAGCTTGCGCAGCTCGGGGGCCACCTCCAAGTTCGACACGGTGTTGAGTTTGTGGCTGGCCGGATCGAGCCAGGGATACACATAAATGCTCAGGTTCTTCTGGAAGAGCTGTCCAAAGGCTTCCAGGATGCCGCCGCCCAGATTGGCGTAGTACTTCTCGTCGAGTAGCGGAATGAGACTGCCCGCGCCCAAGACGATGGCAATGGCCTCCGGGGTGCAGCGACGCAAGTAGGTGGCCAGGCGATAGTACTCGAAGTAGTCCGAGATGAGCACCGTCTTGCTCGCCGCCGCCAGCACATCGGCGCGCGCCAGGAAATCTCGCGGATCAACCTCACCCTCCTCGGTGAGCAGGTTGCGCATGGTGATCTCGGCCAGTTCGACGATGGCGTCCTCGGGCTCGCCCAGGGCCCGGGCAAACGTTGCGCGCGCGGAATCCAACATGTCGATATTGACTTTGGTCACGGGTCGGAAAGTGCCGCGCTCGACCAGCACGGGCTTTTTGTGCAGAACCTCGCTGGGCTGCAGCACCTCACCCTTGGCGCTGAACATGGCCGCCTGGGACAGCCCGAGCTGCACCAGCTTCAGGCTCATCAGGCGATTGTCGACGTGATGAAACTCGATGCCCGAGAATTCGATCATGTCGATCTCGATGCGCTGGGTGGACAGGTTGTCGAGCAACGACTCGACCAGCAGCTCGGGCTCGTGGTGCAGGAAAAAGGCGCCGTAGAGCAGGTTCACGCCCACCACGCCCAGGGCTTCCTGCTGCAGTTGCGCTTCCCCGTCCAGCATGCGCACATGCAGGACGATCTGGCTCTCCTGCTCGCGAGGATGGCTCTGGAACTTGAGCCCCATCCAGCCGTGACAGTCCTTGTCGTTGCGGAAGCTCTTGGCCGCCACCGTGTCGGCGAACACGAAGAACGCGGTTGTGTCGCCGCGGGCCGTGTTCAGACGGGTCAGGTTCTTTTCGTGCTCGTAGTCGAGCATGCGCTGCAACCGCTCGCGCGACACGTAGCGCTCAGTGTGGCCGTAGATCGCGTCGCTGACTGCCATATCGTACGCCGAGGTGCTCTTGGCGATGGTGCCGGCCGCGCCGCCCACCCGAAAGAACCAGCGCGCCACCTCCTGACCCGCACCGATCTCGGCGAACGTTCCATAGCGGCGCTCGTCAAGATTGATGTAGAGCGCCTTGCGGTGGGTATCGAGCCGGTCGGCGCTCTGAGAATTGCGGGGAGTCGCAGCCATGGCCTTTGCCAATCTCAGGCTACCATGTTCATGGGCCAGGCCCACGGACCAGACGTGCCAGTAATTCGCGCACCCATCGGGATGGCGCTAGCATCCTACACAATGGAACCGCTGCTCGAGCTTTTTCGCCAGCACCTGGGCAGCGAGAAACGTTCCTCGGCCCATACCTTGCGGGCCTACCTGGGCGATCTCGATGAGCTGTTCGCCCACGCCCGCAGCTTGAGGGCAGGGGATGCCGCGCAAGCCCTGACCCCCGGGGATCTGTCCACGTCGGTTTGTCGCTCGTATCTGGCCAGTCTGCACGGCCGCAACGATCCCGCCACCGTGGGCCGCAAGCTGTCGGCCATGAAGACTTTCTTCCGGCTGCTGGTGCGACGCAAGCTGCTTGCGGGCAGTCCCGTGGCGGGCCTGCGCGGACCCAAGCGCAGGCCCCACTTGCCCGCCTTTCTGGGCAAAGACGAGGCCTCGCGTTTGCTCGAATCGACTGGCGACGACGCTGTCCAGGCCACTGAGTGCGCACGCGACCAGGCGCTCTTGGAAGTGTTGTACGGCTCGGGCTTGCGCATCTCGGAGGCCTGTCACCTGGACCTGGATGACGTCGTCCCGGATGGCGCCGGCGCGCGCATCACGGTCCGCCAGGGCAAGGGCCGTAAGGACCGCATCGTGCCGCTCGGATCCAAAGGCTGGGATGCGATCCAAGCCTACCTGCCCCTGCGCGCCGCCGTGCTCGCGGGCCATGCGGCTGGGCCGGTCGACAGCCAGGCTCTGTTCCTGTCGCGGCGGGGCCGCCGCCTGGGTGATCGCGAGGCGCGCCGCAAGTTGGATCGGCGTGAGCTTGTCACTGGCGTCCGTCGCGTCTCACCCCATGCCCTGCGCCACAGTTTCGCCACGCACCTCCTGGGCGAAGGCGCCGATCTTCGCTCCATCCAGGAGCTGCTCGGCCATGCCAGCCTGCGCACCACCCAGCGCTATGCTCAAGTCGACATTGATCACCTGATGGCCGTCTACGATCGCTCCCACCCTCGCGCGCTGCTGAAAACGCGCTAGGCTGCGCAGAATGAGGCAAAGCGAATTCCACTCCACGACGGTTTTGGTCGTGCGCCGTAACGGAAAGGTCGTCATAGCCGGCGATGGACAGGTCACCCTGGGCCAGACGGTGGTCAAGGCGACGGCACGCAAGCTGCGGCGCCTGGACGACGGACGCATCCTGGCCGGGTTCGCTGGTTCAGCTGCCGACGGGCTGACTCTGTTCGAAAAATTTGAGACCAAGCTCAAGGAGGCAAACGGAAACTTGCTGCGCGCCTCGGTCGACTTGGCCAAGGACTGGCGCACCGACCGCGTGCTACGCCGTCTGGAGGCGCTGCTGCTGGTGGCCGATCGAGAGAAGATCCTGATGCTCTCGGGCACCGGCGACATCATCGAACCAGACTGCGACGCCGCCGCGGTGGGCTCGGGCGGTCCCTACGCCGTGGCTGCGGCGCGCGCCCTTTTGGCCGACACGCAGCTTTCAGCGCGCGAGATCGCCGAGCGTAGCCTGCGCATCGCCGCCGACATTTGCATCTACACCAACACCAATCTAGCATTCGAGGAGCTCTAGCCGATGGCCAGTCCCAGCAAACGCCCCGAGGCGCTCACCCCGCGGGCCATCGTCGAGGAACTCGATCGCTACATCGTCGGCCAGCGCGAGGCCAAGCGCGCCGTGGCCGTGGCCCTGCGCAATCGCTGGCGCCGGCAGCAGGTGCCTCCGCCCATGCGCGACGAGATCTCGCCTAAGAACATCATGCTCATCGGCCCCACGGGCGTGGGCAAGACCGAGATCGCCCGCCGCCTGGCCAAGCTGGCGGGCGCCCCCTTCGTGAAGGTCGAGGCATCCAAGTTCACCGAGGTGGGCTACGTGGGCCGCGACGTGGATTCCATGGTGCGCGACTTGGCCGAGACCGCCGTGTCCATGTTGCGTGAAGAAGAGCGCGAGCGTGCGCGTCCGCGTGCCCGGGAGAATGCCGAGGAGCGCCTGCTCGACGTACTGCTGCCGCCGGCGCGGCCGCAGCGCCCAGCCACGGCATCCCTGGCCGGCGCGCCGGCAGCGCCCGAGGAAGGTCCCGCCGCGCCCGCAGCGGCCAGCAGCACGCGCGAAAACCTGCGCCTCCTCTTGCACGAAGGCAAGCTTGACGACAGGTCCGTCGAGATCGACACCAGCGACACGCCCCAGTCGTTCATCGATGTGTTTTCCGGCACCGGCATGGAGGAGATGGTTGTCAACCTGCAGTCGATGTTCCCCCAATCCAAGCGCACCAAGCGACGGCGACTGAGCATTCCTGAGGCGCTGGAAGCCTTGACCGAGGAAGAAGCCGCCAAGCTCATCGACATGGAGCGCGTCACCAAAGAAGCCGTCCGGCGCGCCGAGCAGGATGGCATCATCTTCATCGACGAGCTGGACAAGGTGGCGGGCCGCGAGGCCGGTGGTCATGGGCCCGATGTGTCGCGCGAGGGCGTGCAGCGCGATCTCTTGCCCATCGTGGAGGGATCCACGGTGTCGACCAAGTACGGCCCGCTCAAGACCGACCACGTGCTCTTCATCGCCGCCGGCGCTTTCCACGTGGCCAAGCCCAAGGATCTCATTCCCGAGCTGCAGGGCCGCTTCCCCATCCGGGTGGAACTGGACTCGCTGACCGACGCGGACTTCGTGCGCATTCTCACCGAGCCCGAGAACGCCCTGACCAAGCAGTACACCGCCCTGCTCGCCACCGAAAAGATCCATCTCGACATTCAGGCCGATGCCATCGCCGAGATCGCGCGCATCGCCGCCGAGGTCAACGCCCGCATGGAGAACATCGGCGCGCGCCGGCTGCATACCGTGATGGAGCGACTGCTCGACGAACTGGCCTTCGAGGCGCCCGAACTGGGCGAGCGCACCATCCCCATAACGGCTGCCTACGTCCGTGAACGGCTGCAAGGGATCCTCAAAGACGAGGATCTGTCACAGTACGTGTTGTAGCGGTCTGCGTTCTGCTTTCCCCTCGGCGGCTCCAGCCTGACGGTGTTTACGTCAGGCAAGCGGCATGTGCGACCTTTCCCCACTGTGGTGCCACCAGCCCACCCGCGACGAGCGCGCAATTGCCCAACGGAACTTGCTACAATTAGGATGGACATAAACCATTGGGCATGGGTCCGAATGGCTTGCCCCGCAGTTGAGAGGCACCCTCCAATGACAAGAGAACGCATTGCTCATCCAATGACCAGTGGTCTGTCCGCAGGCCAGCTTGTCGGTTTCGGCGTCGCCGCAGTTTTGGCGCTCGGAGGCATTGGCTGCAGCGGTGCTACTGTCGGTGGAGGCGGTGGGGCTGGCGTTGATCCAAGTGCTGGTGCCCAGGCCGGAGCAGGCGGTAGCGCCCCCGCCATTATCTCGACTGGCGCCACCGGCGCCACCGGTGGCGCCGGCAGCTCGGCCGCCGGCGGAGCCACCAATGTGTGCAATGCCCAGAGCACCTTGGGCTGCAAGGCCGAGATACCTCCGGGCTGCGGCGACGGGATCAACCAGCCACCCGAGGAATGCGACGACGGAAACATGCTTCCCGGCGATGGTTGCAATGGCGTTTGCAAGGTCGAGCCCCACTGGCAATGTCCCGCCGCGGGGGCCTGCCACCGACTGGTCGTCTGCGGCGACAAGGTCGTCGGCGCGGGCGAGGTGTGCGACGACGGCAACACCCTCGACAACGATGGCTGCAATTCCACCTGTACGGTTCAGGACCCCCGCTACAAGTGTATCCCCGGACAACCCTGCACCCTCATTTCCCAGTGTGGCAACAGGCGCATCGAAGCGGGCGAGAAGTGCGACGACGGCAATACCCTCGGCAACGATGGCTGCAGCAGCACTTGTCAACTCGAAGCCGGGTGGGTCTGCCTGGTACCGGGCACGGCCTGCAAGCAGGCTCCTCACTGCGGCGATGGAATCGTCCAGCCCTCACTGGGCGAAGTGTGCGACGACGGCAACCAGAAGGACAACGATGGTTGTTCTGCGGACTGCAAGACCAAGGGTCCGGGGTGTGTCTGCACACCGGGGCAACTGTGCAAGTGCCCGACTGTCAAGTGCGGCAACGGCACTATCGAAGGCAGCGAGCAGTGCGACGACGGAAACACCAAGCCTGGCGATGGCTGCTCGGGGACCTGCCAGATCGAGACAGGGTATGCCTGTCCCTTCACCAATGCCCCATGTGTACCAGATTGCGGCGACGGCATTGTGCTCAAACCCATGGAGCAATGCGATCCCGCCGTGCCGGGGACCCACGTGGCCGACGCCTGTTCGAGCACCTGCAAATTCAACCCAGGCTGGGCCTGCACCGGCGATCCCCCGAACAACTGCCACCAGACGGTGTGTGGCGACGGCAAGGTCGAAGGCTCCGAGGGCTGCGATGACGGCAACACCCTGCCCAACGACGGTTGTTCACCCACCTGCCACGCGGAGCCGAATTGCAGCTCGACCACGGGCACTTGTACCTCGAAGTGCGGGGACGGATTGGTCGTCAACGAAGGGTGCGACGATGGCAACACCAACAACGGCGACGGCTGCTCGTCGACTTGCACGGTAGAGCCCGGCTACCAGTGCGCTCAGCCCGATTCCACCGCTGCCACCATGACGGTGCCGGTCACCTACCGCGACTTCCTCCTGGGCGGCGATTTCTACGCGGCCACCATCTCGGGTAGCAACCTGGCTGTGACCGGCCTGGTTCAGGGCGCGCTCGACAGCGAAGGCAAACCGGTCCTCTCGCCGACCGCGCCGGCTACCGGGCACATCACCAGTGCGGCCAGCTTCAGCCAGTGGTACCGGGACACAAAGGGGACCAACACCACCTACGTTTCGAAGCTCCTTCTGCACAACAACGGCAATGGCGGCTTTGTGAACTGGTGGAAGGACAACCAACAATGGATGTCCTATTCCAATATTCGCTGGTGTTCGGACGGAACGTGCACCAACTGCAACGCTCCACCATACGTCAATGACGGCACAATGCAGTGCTTTGCCTTGTGCACGCCCTGGGGCACCAGCAACACAAATGCCTGCGTGGCCAACACGTCACTGGTTCCCGGGAACCCACTCTTTTTCCCTGTCGACAACATAGCGGGCATGATCACGCCGACTACCGCCTATGCAGGCGCCCAGACCCCGCCCATGTACAGCAGCAACTGGACCAACGAACCAGGAACGCCGCAGCCCTTGCACAACTTCAGCTTCACCAGCGAGGTGCGCTACTGGTTCAGCTATTCGACGAGCAAGCAATACACGCTCGATTTCACAGGTGACGATGATGTCTGGGTCTTCGTCAATCGCAAGCTGGCGGTGGACTTGGGGGGCATTCACACCCCTGTCGAGGGACAGATCGTGCTCAACGCGACCGGTGGCGGGACTGTCACTGTCACCCCGACTGAGGGCGCCGCCTGCACCACCCAGGGGGTTATCTCGACCTGCACGTCCACCAAGAGCAAGGTCGATCTGGGCATGGTGAACAACGGGGTCTACGAGATCGTCGTGTTCCAGGCGGAACGATGTTGGTATGGCTCGACGTACAAACTCACCCTGAGCGGCTTCAACGATCTGCCGAGTGCCTGCGGGCCCATCTGCGGCGACGGTGTCGTGGCGCCCGGTGAACAATGCGACAATGGAAAAGACAACCTGGGCGGCTACAATCAGTGCGGCTCGAATTGTTTGCTCGGGCCCTATTGCGGCGACGGGAAGGTGGAGCCTGGCAAGGAAGACTGCGACAACGGCAAGAACGACGACGTCTACGGCGCCACCTCCGGCTGCGGTCCTGATTGCAAGCTGCCGGCCCGCTGTGGTGACAGCATCGTGCAGACTCAGTTCGACGAGGAATGCGACGATGGTTCTAGCAACCTAACCACCACAGACCCCAACGCCGGCTACGGCGGCTGCCTGGCAAACTGCCAGCGCGGCGCCTACTGTGGCGACGGCATCGTGAATGGCACGGAGGCGTGCGACGACGGCGTCAATGACGGCACCTACGGAACCTGCAACCCCGACTGCAGTCTGGCTCCCCGGTGCGGCGACGGCCAGGTTCAGACGGACTATGGGGAAGAATGCGAACCGGTTGTGACAAATGATCCCAATTGTACGGACGCGTGCCGTCTGCCAGGTGGGTGCGGCGACGGCATCATCGAGCCGCCCGAAGAATGTGACGACGGGGCGGTCAACAACAACGGCGATTACGGTGGCTGCGCCCCGAGCTGTGTCTACGCCCCTCACTGCGGCGATGGCATCGCGAACGGACCCGAGGAATGCGACGACGGCGTCAATGACGGCTCGTACGGAGGCTGCACCAAGCAATGCAAGCTGGGTCCCCACTGCGGCGACGGCACCGTGAACGGTCCCGAGGAATGCGACGATGGCCCTAAGAACGACGTGGATGGCATCTGCTCGGCGTCGTGCAAGAAGATCATCTGGCAAAACAATTAAACCAGCTCCTCGCGCGTTGAGCGCAGGACGAGCTAAGCTCCTGCTTGGGTACGAGCGATGTCGTTCGCGGGCACTGATCGGTTCAAGGTCATCCGTCTCCTGGGCAGCGGGAGCATGGGAACCGTGTATCTGGTCTTCGATCGGCAATTGGGCGGGGAGGTGGCGCTAAAACTGCTGGACCTGTGCGACGGCATGGACCTGTACCGCTTCAAGGGCGAGTTCCGTTCACTGGCCGACATCAAGCACCCCAACCTGGCCACGCTGCATGAACTGATCTGCGAAGGGCCACTGTGGTTCTTCACCATGGAATACGTGGCGGGTGTGCCCTTCGACATTCATCTGCTGGGTCCGGCTGCGGCGGGCAGCGCGCCCATGCCGTCCGATCTGTCAGACCGGGACACCCTGCGTCCCCGCAATCCCGCGCCGTCGTCGTTTCGCCCGCAACCTGATCGCCAGCGCCTGCGCAGGGCTCTGCAGCAGCTTTGCGCGGGGGTGGACGCCATGCACGGGTTCGGCCGCATCCACTGCGATCTCAAGCCATCCAACGTGTTGGTGACAGCGCAGGGCCGGGTGGTATTGCTGGATTTCGGCCTGACCAGGCCGACGGGAGCGCGCTCGCTCAGAGGGGACGGGCTGGTGGGAACCCCAGCCTACATGGCGCCCGAGCAGGCCAAGGACGGGCCGTCGCAGCCCGCCGCCGACTGGTACGCCGTGGGCGCCATGCTGTACGAGGTGCTGACCGGCCGCTTGCCCCACAACGGAAGTCTGATCGAGATTCTGCTCAAGAAGCAGAGCGAGGATCCGCCCGCGCCCGTCGAGGTGAACTCGTTGGCTGATCCCGAGCTGAGCCGACTGTGTATGCAGCTTCTGCAGCGCGATCCGGCCCAGCGGCCCAGCAGTGGGGAAATCCTGGCCCAGCTCGGGGCCGGTATTACGCCCGAGCCCGTGTCCGAGGCGAAGAGTGATCCCGTCGGTGTGGGCGCCCCGGTGTTCATCGGCCGCAAAGCGGAGCTGCAGGCCCTCCGTCTTGGCTACGGCAGCGCGTGCAGCGGCACCCTCGCTCTGGTGCTGGTCGAGGGTGCGTCGGGCATCGGCAAGACCGCGCTGGTCGAGCGCTTTCTGGATCAGCTCACAGCCGGCGCCGATCCGTCTCGCAAGCCTCTTGTCCTGCGCGGCCGCTGCCACGAGCGCGAGACATTGCCCTTCAAGGCCTTCGACAGCGTCGTGGATGGGCTCAGCGCCAGTTTGGCCAGCCTGGGCGCTGGCGATGTTGCGCAGATTCTGCCCGCAGGGGCGGCGTATCTGTCCGAGATCTTCCCGGTGCTGTGTCGGCTGGATCGGCTGGAGAGCGCGCGCGACTGGCTGCCCAAGGT
>Ga0265342_10001995_pt1 | contig 18185 bp, 16 predicted proteins | sample 4CB327metaG_FD_203125 | JGI IMG/M metagenome (GOLD analysis project Ga0265342, IMG submission 203125) | Rhizosphere microbial communities from Carex aquatilis grown in University of Washington, Seatle, WA, United States - 4-CB3-27 metaG | ecosystem: Host-associated > Plants > Roots >...
CGCGTTGACCTTGGCGATAATCTCGGGCGGGGTTCCTGTCGGCGCAAGCAGCGCATACCAGACGCTGGCTTCGATCGGCACGCCGGCTTCGGCAACCGTCGGCACGTTCGGCAGTCCCGGCCAACGGGCCGCGCCGGCAATCGCCAGCGCCCGCAACTTGCCCTCCTTGATGTTCGGCACATAGGCGGCCATCGAATCCATGGCGAGATCGATATGCTCGCCAAGCAGGTCGGTGATGATCGGCGTGCTGCCGCGATACTGAACCTGGCTGAAGGTGATGCCGGTGCGCTGCTTGAGCAATTCGCCGGTCACGTGGCCGAGGGTGCCGTTGCCGGGAAAGCCGGCGTTCAATTTGTCCGGATTGGCCTTGGCGAAATCGATCAGGTCCTTGAGCGTGGTTGCCGGCAGATCGCGACGTGCGACGATAATGACAGGCGATTTCCCGATCAGAACGATGGGCGCAAAATCGCGCTGCGGGTCGAACGGCATGTCTTTATACATCAGCTTGTTGGTCGCGGCCGGACCGGTCGTTGCCAGCAGCAGGGTGTAGCCGTCGGGTGCGGCGCGTGCGACCAATGCGCCGCCGAGATTGCCGCCGGCGCCGCCGCGGTTGTCGATCACGATCGGTTGGCCGAGCGCACGGCTGAGATGTTCGCCGAGCGCGCGCGCGACCAAGTCCGAGGTGGTGCCGGAGGTGAAGGGGACCACCAGGGTCACCGGGCGCGACGGCCAAGTCTGCCCGGCGGCTGCAACGGCGTGCAACGCGATCACGCCGCCGATCGCCGCTGCCGCGAGCCGGCGCCAGCGCCGGAAATAGCTTGCCATGGGTTCCTCCGCCACGTGTTGCGACCCGGTCAGTGCCGGGATGACCAGGCTTTGTCTTCGACCTCGGCGCCGGGTGTGTTGGTGGCGCGCGCCTGTAATCGCGCCTGCCAGGCGGCGTCGCTGACGATGTCGTTGAGCCGCGCCTCCCATTGGCGCAGATAATCCGCCCGCGCCGCATCATCGACGCGCGGCGCCGCGTAGGCCACGAACGGCTCCATCACTTCAAGACCGAGGTAGGACAGGATGCAACGGTCGACCGAATATAAGACCTGCCGGATGTCGCCATAGGTGCCGCCGGCCGAAAAGCGTTCGGCGGTGCCGCCGGTCGAGAGCGCGAGCACCGTGCGGCGGCCGACGAAATAGCCCTGGTCGAAGCGTTTGCCGTCGGCATAGGCGACGCCGTAGGCGCAGACGCGATCGAACCAACCTTTGAGAATGGCCGGCAATCCGCCCCACCACAGCGGAAAGATGAACACGAGCAGATCGGCGCGGGCGAGCCGCGCCTGCTCGCGCGCGAGTTCGGCGGAAAATCCCGAGGTCCTGGCGGCGTGCAGCTGCTCGGATTGGTAATGGAAGCGGGCGGGATCGGCGACGCCGGTGAAGTCATGCCGGCCGGGTACCGGATTGAAGCCCTCGGCGTAGAGATCGGAGACCTCGACCGTAAGCCCAGCAGCCGTCAGCGTACGCCGGGCGCTGTCCTTGAGCGCGGCGCTGAACGAGGTCGGTTCGGGATGAGCGTAGACGATCAGACTGTGCACGCTCGGCTCCTTACTGTCTGGTGGGATGGCCGTAGCCGCCGCCGCCGGGGGTTTCGAGCGTCACGGTGTCGTCGGGCTGCATCACCATCTTGCGTGCTTCGCTCACCGGCTTGCCGTTGACGAGAAAATGTCCGGCGGCGCCGGGCTCGCCGCCGCCGATACCTTCCGGCGCCAGAACCGTGCGGCTGGCGACGGCGTTCAGCAGCCACGCACTTTTCGTGCGCATATGCCAGCCGATGATCTGACCTTCGCCGCCGCGGGAGGCGCCGGCGCCGCCGGAGCCTTCGCGCAGTTCCTTCCTGTCGAACACGATCGGCATCGAGGCTTCCAGAACTTCCACCGGCACGGCGGCGACGCCGGTCGGATAGCAGGTGGCCGACGGGCCGCTCTTGGTTTTGCGCGCGCCCATGCCGCCGGAATAATTGAACATCGAGCTGGTGAAGGGCAAACCGTCGGCGGTCTGGCCTTGGATCTGGATCGTCCACACCGCGCCGGAACCTTCCGCCAGCACGCGATCCGGAATGACGTGATACAGCGCCTTGAGGATCGGCATCGGGACATACATGCCGACGACATGGCGGGCATTGACCGGCGCCGGGTATTTGCAGTTCACGATGCAGCCGTCGGGCGCCGTCACCTTGATCGGCGCGAGGCTGCCGTAATTGTTCGGAAGCTCGGGATTGAGACAGGAGCGGATCGCAAAGGTGCTGTAGGCATGGGTGTAATTCATGACCACATTGATGCCGTAGGGGCTCGGTCCGGAACTGCCGGCGAAATCGATCAGGATCGATCCGTCGTTGGTATCGATAGTGACGGCGGTCTTGAGCGTGATCACGTCGCCGCCGGGGACATCGAAAGAGCTCTCGCCGTGAAAGGTGCCGGGCTTGAGCTTGCGGATCGCCGCCCGCGTCGCCTGCTCGGACCGTGAGATCACCTCTTCCGACATTTCGTCGATATCGTCGTAGCCCTGCCGGTCAAGCAGCGCCGAGAGCCGCTTGCAGGCGAGGCGACCGCTGGACACCTGTGCTGCAAGATCGCCGAACACGTGATCGGGCGTGCGCACGTTGTGGCGGATGATCTCGTGCAGGACCTTGTTGGGCTCTCCCGCCTCGTAGAGCTTGAGCATCGGGATCCACAGTCCCTCCTCATGCACGTCGCGGGCGCCGGCGCCGACCCCGTAGCCGCCGATGTCGGTGTGATGGATGGTCGAACCAAAGAAGCCGATCAGGCGGCCTTTGTGAAAGGCCGGCAACATCACGGTGATATCAAAAAAATGTCCGGCCGACAGCCAAGGATCATTGGTGATCAGGACGTCGCCGGGCGCCAGCGTCTGGGTCGGGAACGCCTCGACGAAATGCTTGCCGGCGGCGGCCAGCGAATTGATGTGACCGGGGGTGCCGGTCACCGCCTGCGCTACCATGCGGCCGCGGCGGTCGAACAGGGCATTGGCGAGATCGCCGGCTTCGCGCACGACCGGGCTGAACGCGATGCGCTGCAGTGCCTTGGCCTGCTCGCTGACGATGCTGATGAGATTGCTCCAGAGAATCTCGAGCTCGATGCCATCCATGTCGGCTACTCCTTGGAGGCCATGATGCAGCCGCTGCGATCGACGGTCGCACGCCAGCCCGGAAGGATGATGATGGTGGTTTCGCGTTCTTCGATAATGGCCGGGCCGCTGATGGCCTGGTCACAGGCGAGGTCGCGGCGCGCGTAGACCGGCGTCTCAATATCCTCGCCGCCAAACCGCGCCGTTCGTTTACTCTTCGGTTCGCCCGCGACGGAACTCAGCTCCGGCGTGCTGTCACGTGCGACCACCGGGCCGGTGGCGACCAGGCGCCAGCTGACGATTTCGACATCGACGTCGGACAGCCGCAGGCTATAGAGCCGTTCATAGGCGCTTTCGAACACTTCGCGCAGCCATCCGGGCTCGTGCTTGCGGCGCGGGTCGCTGCCGAACCAGGCGGTGACCTCGTTCTGCTGGCCGAGATAGCGCATGTCCGCACCGAAGCGGAATGTGATTTCCGACGGCGTGCAGCCGGCGCTGGCGAGGCCCCGGCTGGCATCCTCGACGAGCTGGGACAGGATATCGTCGGCGTGCGGCCAGTCGATGGTGGAGAGACGCGCCAGCGCGCCGCGGCTGAGATCGAGGCGGGGCGGCGTCACCAGGGTGCCGAATGCCGACAGCACGCTGGCGAGCGGCGGATAAATCACCACCGGGCTGTCGAGCAGTTCGGCGACATAGCATGCATGCACGGGCCCGGCGCCGCCGAACGCAAACAACGGCAGCCCGCGATAATCGATGCCGCGATCAACGGCGTGTGCGCGCGCGGCTGCGGTCATGGATTCACCGACCACGCGGTAGATCCCGGCGGCGACCTCGCTGGTATTGGTGCCGAGGGCTTTGGCGAGTTCCGCGAGTTGTCGTTCGGCGGCGGCGCGGTCGAGCTTCATGTCGCCGCCGAGGAAACTGTCGGCGCTGAGATAGCCGAGAACGAGATCGGCATCGGTGACAGTCGGATTCTTTCCGCCGCGGCCGTAGGCGACCGGACCCGGGACGGAACCGGCACTTTGTGGGCCGACTTTGAGCAGGCCGAGATCGCTCACCGATGCGATGCTGCCGCCGCCGGCGCCGATTTCGATCATGTCGACGGAAGGGATCAGGATCGGCAGGCCGCTGCCGGACTTGAAGCGGTAGATGCGATCGACCTCGAAATTGCCGACCACCAGCGGCTGGCGATCTTCGATGATGCAGGCCTTGGCGGTGGTGCCGCCCATGTCGAAGGACAACAGACGATCGAGCCCAAGCGCCTCGGCGTAATAGGCAGCCGCCAGCGCGCCTGCCGCCGGGCCCGACTCCACCATCCGAACGGGGAATTTCCCGGCGATGTCGATGCCGATGACGCCGCCGTTGCTCAGCATAATGAGCGGATCATTGGCAAAGCCGCGTTGTCTCAGTCCACTGCGCAACGCCTCGAGATAAGGCCCGGTGATCGGTGCGGTGTAGGCATTCATCGCGACGGTCGAGGTGCGCGGATATTCCCGGATCTGGGGCGCCACCTCCGAGGAGATGGACACATACATTCCGGGCGCATGCCGGCTGATCACGTCGCGCATCGCGCGCTCGTTGACCGGATTGATATAGGCATTCAGGAACGAGATGGCGACGGAGACGACGCCCTTGTCTGTCAGCGTCTTGACGATCGTTTCCGCTTTGGCGACGTCGAGCGGGGTCAACACCTCGCCGCTCGCCAGCACGCGTTCGATGACCCCGAAGGTCAATTCCCTGGCGACGAGCGGCTCCGGGAATTCGATCTGCGGATCGAACATTTCATAGCGGTGTTCGTCGCGGATGGTCAGGATGTCTCGGAAGCCGTCGGTGACCAGGAGTGCGGTCCGCGGACCCTTGCGTTCGATCACGGCGTTGGTGACCACCGTGGTTGCGTGCACGACCACATCGGTGACGGCTGAAGGCGCGATGTCGGCCTTTTTCAGCACAGCGTCGACGGCGCGGAAGAAGCCGATGTCCAAGCTTTCCGGGGTGGTGAGGGTCTTATCGACGAAGGTCCGGCCGGAGGCGGCGCGCAGCACGACGTCGGTGAAGGTGCCGCCGATATCGACGGCCAAGGCATAACGCGACATCCCTGGTTTCTCCGCCCCTCTAAGTTTCTTTGTGCAATACTAAGTTTTGTTGTTGCGCCAAAATCAGCGCTTGTCAAATCGCTGATGACGTTGACTTGGCAGTAATTGGTCGCTAATCATCGCGTAAATAATAATAGAGTATCGCAGTGCGAAACAAATGGGTGGACGGCTTGGCCATGAAGGGCGCAGCATCATCTGCCGGAAGGAATCCCCGGTGAGCACGACCAGCGTTTCCGTCGGCGCCATCCGGCTGAAGTCGCCTCTGGTCTGTGGCGCCGGGGAACATCTCATGTATGCGGCGGGCGTGCGGGCGGCGCTCGCGGCCGGCGCCGCCGCGGTGGTGCCAAAATCGGCCAACGAGACTGAGGCCGGCCGGCGTCAGCTCGATCGCACCGATTATGTGCTGCTCGGCAGCGACTGGCAGCCTTTGCCCTGGAATTTCGCGCCGCCGGCGGACGCCAGCCTGTTATGCCGCTCCGGCCTGGCGCAGCAGCCGGTCGAGGAATGGATCGACATGTTGTGCACGCTCGATCGTGAGGCGCACCGGGCCGATGCTTACGTGGTCGCGAGCCTGATCCTCGCTGATCTCGACCGTTGCGTCGAGATGGCGCGGATGGTGGAGCAGGCCGGTCTGCGAATTCTCGAACTCAATATTGGTGCACCGCACGGCAACGAGGCGGCGCCCGGCACCATCGTGCTCGAACGCGACAGCGACCGGGTGCGCACAATCGTTGCCCGTGTGCGGGCCGCGGTTCGGCTGCCGCTGTGGGTCAAGCTTACGGGCCAGAGCGAGGACGTGGCGGGCCTCGCGCGGGCGGCGAAAGAAGCGGGCGCCGATGCGGTGACGATCATGGGACGTTTCATCGCATTCCTGCCGGACGTGGAAACGCTGGCGCCCTTGCTCGGCACCAACGCTGCCTTTGGCGGCCCGTGGGCGCTGCCGCTGACCTGCCGGTGGCTGGCGCAATGCCGCAAGACGCTGGGCCGGGATTTTCCCCTGATCGGGACCAATGGGGCGCGATCGGGTTTGGACCTCGCGCGCTTTCTGCTTGCCGGTGCGAGCGCAGTGCAGGCGAGTTCGGCTATCTTCACCGGCGGTTTCGAGGTGATCACGCGCATGTTGGCCGAGTTCTCCGGCTATCTCGATCGCAAGGGCATGTCGGCCGCGGACCTGGTCGGGCGTGCGGCCGATCAGCTCGGGAGCTATGCGCAACAGCAGAGCCGGCCGGACTACTGGACATCCTTCGTGCAAGCGGAAGCACTGCCATGACTGCGGATATGCTTGAGGCAACCGAAGACGACGAGCGTTCGCACGGCGTGATCCAGTCGGTGGTCACCGCCGGCCAGATCATCGAAGCGATGGCTGCGGCGGGCCAGCCGATGCGGCTGACAACGCTCGCGAACCAGCTCGGCGAGCCGAAAGCTAAAATGCACCGGCATTTGTCCACGCTCAAGTATCTCGGCTTCGTCGATCAGGACGCCCAGACCGATTGCTACCGGCTGGCGCCGAAGCTCGCGCATATCGGACAGGCGGCGTCCGACCAGTTCGACCTGCGACGGTTGGCCGAGCCGTACATGATGCGATTGCGCGACCTCACGCGCCAGACCGTGGTCCTGAGCTTGCCTGCGAGCGGCGATGCCATCGTTCACGCGGTCGTCGACAGCCCGAACATGATCACCATTTCGGTGCGCATGGGCTATCGCCTGCCGGGGCACGCCTCGGCGCAGGGCAGGGTGACGCTCGCCTTCTCGCCGCAGGACGTGCAGCAGCGGATTCTTGCGCGCAAGCTGCAAGCGCTGACCCCGCGCACCATCGTCGATCCCGCGTCGCTCCGTGAACGGCTCGCCCGCGTGCGCACGCAGCTTTACGATGTTTCGATGGACGAGACCGTGCTGGGGATTTCCGCGGTGGCGGCGCCGATCTTGAATTTCGACAACGAACTGGTGGGTGTGATCGGGGTGGTCGGCACTACCCAACATGTGCACGAACCGGTCGATGCGGACCAGCTCCAACTATTGCGGGCATGTACAAAGGCGATCTCGCTGAAATTGAACTCGACCGCCTATGAAGGGCTCGGGGTGCCGAACCTGCGGGAATTCATCTTCGATTGAGTGCTAGGGTGATCGGCGCGATCAACGCACCGACAAAAAAGTGGGAGGAAGCATTGGTCAGGTATCGTAGGAGTGCGACGCTTGCGGTCGCCATCGTCGGTCTGCTCCCGTTTATGGGAGCGGCCGGCGCGCAGGAGAACTACAAGATCGGCATGTCCGCGGGCCTCACCGGTTATGCGGCGACCGTAGATCGTGCGTGGCGTGACGGCGTCGAGGTCGCGATCGCGGCGCTCAATGCCAAGAGTGGCGTCATGGGACGCAAGGCCGCCTTGGAGGTCGAAGATAATCGCTCCGAGCCGCAGGAGGCGGTGACAGTCTATCGCAAGATGATCAGCGATAACGTCAACGTCTTTGCCAGCGGCTGCGTGTCGGCCGGAAATTTTGCCGCCGCTCCGCTGGTCGTGCGGGCGGAAATTCCGATGGTGCTTTGTTCCATTCTGCCGCAACAGCCGGATCAGGTGAGATGGGCGTTCACTACAATCCCGCCGCCGCGCTTCGAAGTGGAAACCAGGCTCGAATTTCTCAAGACCAAGACCCAGGTGAAGAAGATCGGCGTGCTGCACGATCCGTCGCCCTACGCCAACGCCCAGAGGGCGGCGGCGGAGAAAGAGGCAGCAGACTACGGCCTCGAGATCGTCGGCATCGAGCAATACAAGACTGACGACGCCGACCTCAGCGTGCAGATTCAGAAAATGTATGCCGCCGGCGCCCGTGCCATCCTCAAGATCGGGCTGGGCGGGACCACGTTGACGGCCGCCAAGAATATCAAGCAGCTCGGTCTCGACATGCTCATGCTGACGAGTCTGGAGGATATTGCCGTGTTTCGGCCGGTGGCCGAGGTGCTGGGCGACAAGTTCTATTTCGTCGCCTCGCCGTCGCAAGTCTATGACGCGCTCCCGACCAGCGCCTTGAAGGCGGAGATCGGCAAGTTCCTGACGCCGTGGCGGGCCAAATACGGCGATCGCGATCCCAACTGGGCCGGGCGCGGGTGGGACGCGATCATGCTGACCGCGGCGGCGGTGGAAAAGGCCAAGGCGTTCGACGGGCCGAAACTGCGCGATGCGCTGGAAACCATCGACAACTTCCAAGGCACCACCGGCGTCTATCACTTCTCCGCCAGCAATCATCAGGGCATCACGGAAAACCCGCTGCTGCTGGCGACGATCGTCAACGGGGACGTGAAGGTCATCAAGTGAAGTCGTTGGTGCGCCAGTGCCGCGAAGCGTGAGGGAGCAACGACGCTGACCGACGTGACAGCCACTTCGGTTCTCGACGTGCGAGGGCTCTCGGCGCGTTATGGCCATGTCGAGGCCCTGCGGGGTGTCGACATGCACGTCGAGGTCGGCGAACTGGTCGCCATCCTCGGACCCAACGGCGCGGGCAAGTCGACGCTGATGCGCGCGCTGCTGGGGCTGGTTCCGACCGAGGGACAGGTTCGATTTTGTGGCCGCGACGTGCCACGCCGCAATCCGGTGGCGGCGACCGCGCTCGGACTTATTCTGGTTCCGGAGGGGCGGGGGATCTTTGCGCCCATGACCGTCGCGGAAAATCTGGAACTGGGCGCCTACCTCCTGCACGACGGTGCGGAATTCGCGCGCCGGCATGAGCGCGTGCTGGCGCTGTTCCCGCGACTGCGGGAACGGCTCGGGCAGGTGGCCGGCTCGCTGTCGGGAGGCGAACAGCAGATGCTCGCCATCGGCCGCGCACTGATGGCGGGGCCGAAGATCTTGTTGCTCGACGAGCCCTCGCTTGGTCTCGCGCCGCGGGTGATCGAAGAAATCCTGGAAAAGCTCGGCGATCTCAATCGCGACGGCCTGCCCATCATTCTGGTCGAACAAAAAGCACCCTTGGCGCTCAAGCTCGCCCGCCGCGCTTATCTGATGTCGGTCGGCAGCATTGCCGCCGAAATCGATCCTCGTACGGTCAAGTCGCACGATGAACTCGCACGCTTCTATCTGGGCTAATGGCCGTCGCAATGTTGCGCTGCTGGCGCTGTGGGGCGCGGCGGCGGCGTTCGTCGTCTATGTGTTCGTCACCGGCGGCTACCTGATCGCGGTGCTGCACTTTGCCGCCATCTACGTGATCTTTGTAACCGGCCTCAACATCTTCATGGGTTATACCGGCCAGGTCTCCTTCGGGCACAACGCCTTCGCGGCGATCAGCGGCTATACGTCGGCGGTCCTCACGACACGTTACAGCATTGAGCCAATGGCGGCGGCGTCCCTCGGTCTTGCCGGGGCACTGACCTGCGCGCTGCTGGTCGGCTACCCGACGTTGCGCCTGCGCGGACATTATCTTGCGATGGCCACGCTCGCGATCGGGCTGATCGCCTATGAGGTCGCCGTGCAATGGGGATCGGTGACGCAGGGCTACATGGGCATTTCCGGAATTCCGCCGCTCGGGATCGGGCGCTGGACAGTAACGTCGGATCGCGCGCTGCTGGTGCTGCTGGTGGCGATCGCAGCCCTCGGGGTGCTGGCGTCGGCCGGCATTCGGCGCTCGCGGCTCGGACGTGCGTTGGTGGCGATTGCCGGCAGCGAGGATGCCGCCCGCGCGCTCGGCATCGATGTCGCCCGCTATAAGTTGATCGCGTTTCTGATTTCCGCGTTCTATGCCGGCCTCGCCGGCTCGCTGTTCGTGCACGCCGTCGGTTTCGTCAGTCCGGAAGTGTATGGCCTGCACATGGTGGTGCTCGCCTTCACCATGCTTTACGTCGGCGGCATCGGCACTGTGACGGGCGCGGCGCTCGGCGCCTTGATTGTCAGCTTGCTGCCGGAGACGTTTCGAACCTTCAGCGACTACCAGGATCTTGCCTATGGCGCCGTGCTGATCGTCATTTTGATCTATGCGCCCGGCGGGCTCGCGGCGCTGCCGACATTATGGTCGTCGCGGCGGAAGGAGGGGGCATGAGCGGCGGCCTGCACCTCGAAAACGTGACTCGCCGGTATGGCGGCCTCGTCGCCGTCGACAATATATCCCTCGACATCTCCGGCAGCGGCATCACCGCCATCATCGGCCCGAATGGTGCGGGAAAAACCACCTTGTTCAATGTCATTGCCGGCGCGACCGCGCCGAGCAGCGGTCGGGTGTTCTTTGCCGGCGACGAGATCACCGGACTGTCGCCGGACCGCATCGCGCGGCGCGGTCTGATCCGGACATTCCAGCTCGTCCAGCTGTTCGACCACCTGACGGTGCTGGAGAATGTCAAGGTCGGCCGGCATTTGCACACGCGCGGCGGCCTGCTGACGGCGTTGTTGCCCTCCCGCGCTGCCCGCAGCGAGGCGGAGGTCGATGCTTCAGCGCGCGCCCTGTTGGCGCGGACCGGACTGCCGACCCAGGCGGAAGCATTGGCGGCGGCGTTGCCCTATGGGCAGAAGCGGCTGCTGGAGATTACCCGCGCCTTGGCCGCGGAACCCCGGATGCTGCTGCTGGACGAACCGGCGGCGGGCCTTAATCGCGAAGAGACGACCCAGCTTGCCGCGCTGCTCCGGCAGATCGCCGCCAGCGGCACCGCGGTGCTGCTGATCGAACACGACATGAGCCTGGTGATGAACGTCGCCGACCGCATTGCGGTATTGGATTTCGGCCGGGTCATTGCGCAAGGAACACCGGACGAGGTGCGCGGCAATCGCGACGTGATCGCGGCTTATCTCGGGACGGCGGAGGCCGCCCATGGGTGAACTGGTGGCGCAATCGATTGCCAGCGGAATCACCGTCGGCTGCATCTATGGCCTGATCGGCATCGGCTTCTGCGTGATCTACAATGCCAGCGGCATCGTAAATTTCGCGCAGGGTGCCTTTGTCATGCTCGGCGGCATGATCGCGTGTGTGGCGCTGAACACCTACCACGTTCCGCTGCCGCTCGCAGGCTTGCTCGCTATCGTCCTTGTGGCGGGGTTTGGCATCGTGCTGGAACGCGTGGTGGTGCGGCCGCTGTGGAACCGGCAATCCGCCATGTTCGTGATGATCCTGGCGACGCTCGCGGCGCAAATCGTGATCGAACGTCTGACGCTGATCGTGGCCGGGGACCAGCCGCGCACGTTGCCGATGTTCACGGATGCCCCGCCGCTTCGTCTCGCCGGGCTTGCGATCAGCTATCAGTTTCTCTGGATCGTCGGCTGTTCCGCGCTCGCCATCGTGCTGCTGACCTGGTTTTTCGCGGCAACCAAGACCGGTAAGGCGATGCGCGCCTGTTCCATCAATAGCGAGGCCGCGGCGTTGCAGGGCATTCCGGTGTCCCGCATGCTGGCGCTCGCTTTCGGTCTCAGCGCGGGGTTAGGAGCGCTTGCCGGGGTGTTGATCACGCCGACGCAATACACCGCTTTCAATGTCGGCGTGCCCTACGCCATCAGCGGTTTCATCGCGGCGATTGTCGGTGGCTTCGGACGCCCGTTGGGCGCGCTTGCGGGCGGCATCCTGCTTGGGGTAGCGCAGGCGCTCGCCATCGTATTTCTTGGCTCCGCCTTCAAGAACGTCACGGCGCTGTCTATCCTGCTGCTGTTCTTGTTTTTCCGGCCCACCGGCCTGCTAGGCTCGGCAAAATAATGAAGGAGAGGACACTATGGATATTCACAAGATCGACTGGAGCACGATCCCGTGGAAGGAAGTCCGCAAGGGCGTGGAGCAGAAGGCGTTTTCCGGCAGTGCGGCGACCGTCGCCCTGCACCGGCTGATGCCCGGCCATGAACCCAGGCCGCACGCGCATCCGAATGAGCAGATCGCCTATATCGTCTCAGGTCGCCTCCGCTTTCATATCGGTGACGAGGTTCACGACATCGGTCCTGGAGGACTGGTGGTGATTCCGTCGAATGTGACCCATTGGGGCGAAGTGCTGGGTGATGAGCCCGTCATCAATCTGGATGTGTTCACGCCCAAGCGGCCCGAATACGCGCCATGACGCGTGTCCCCGCCAAATGAATCTCGCGCTGTGGCTGGAGCGCGCCGGAAAGAGCCATCCGGATATTCCGGCGGTGGCTTCCGGTGGACGGGCGGTCCTTCGGTATGGCGAACTGGCGGCCCGGGTGACGCGGCTCGCGGGAGCATTGCGCGGCGAGCTCGGCTTGCAGCCCGGCGAGCGGGTCGCGATCGTCGCCAAGAATTCGATCCCTTATATCGAACTGCTCTACGCGATCTGGCATGCCGGGCTCGCTGCGGTGCCCGCCAACGCCAAGCTGCATGGGATGGAACTCAAATATATTCTTGAACATTCCGGCGCTCGCGCCTGTTTCGTCTCGCCCGAACTGGAAGCCGTGGTCGCTGCGCACGCACCTGGATCGCTGGTGCATTTGATCGCGATCGATGGGCCGAACTACCGGCATTTGCTGCAAGCGGAGGAGATCTCCGCCGCGCCCTGCCAGCCGGACGATCTGGCGTGGCTGTTTTATACGTCCGGGACCACCGGCCGGCCCAAGGGTGCGATACTGACGCACCGGAATCTGTCCTGGACCAGCCACGCCTACGCCGCTGAAGTCGATCCGATCGTGCCGGGCGATGCGATCGTGCATGCGGCGCCGATGAGCCATGGGTCCGGTCTCTACATCATGGCGCATGTCGCGCGTCTCGGTGTCCATGTGGTGCCAGAATCCACCGGCTTCGAGCCGGAGGAAATCTTCCGGCTGTTCGATGCGTGGCCGCGCGCCTCGATGTTTGCGGCGCCGACCATGATCAAGCGTCTGGTCGAATGCGGCGGCGAATGCGATCCGGCTCATATCCGCACCATCATTTGGGGCGGTGCGCCGATGCATGTGGAAGATGTGTTGAAGGCGCTCGCGCGGTTCGGTGCCTGTTTCGCGCAGATTTATGGCCAGGGCGAAAGCCCGATGACGATCTCGACCCTTTCAAGCCAGGATATCGCCGATCGCGAGCACCCGCATTGGCGCGATCGATTGGCCTCGGCGGGCCGGCCGTTTGCGTGTGTCGAGGTCATGGTCGCCGACGATCACGACCGGCCGCTGCCGGAGGGATTGAGCGGAGAAATCCTGTGTCGAGGCGACGTGGTGATGCCGGGTTATTGGCGCGATGCGGAGGCGACGGCTGCAACCCTCAAAGGTGGCTGGCTGCATACCGGCGACGTCGGCAAGTTCAGTGCCGGCGGCTATCTCACCATCATGGATCGCTCGAAGGACTTGATTATTTCCGGTGGCTCCAACATTTATCCACGTGAAATCGAGGAAGTCCTGCTGCGGCATCCTGGTGTCCGCGAAGTGTCGGTGGTCGGCCGGCCGGATCGCGAATGGGGCGAGGCCGTGGTCGCCTTTGTCGTCGGCACGGCACCCCCCGAGGAGCTCAACGCGCTCTGCCTCAATGAGATTGCGCGCTTCAAACGCCCGAGGGACTATGTGTTTCTTGCCGAATTGCCCAAGAATAACTACGGCAAGATATTGAAGACCGAGCTTCGGGCGCGATCGGTGGAGCCGCAGGGAGTGATCCGCGATTAGTGCCAACGGCGACGGCCAAGATGATAAGGCGGGCGTCGGACCAATGACTCCGCACGAATCAAAATTGCGCGTCGCGCTGGTGGTGGTCGCTATCGCTCTCGGCTGCTATGGCGCTCTTGCCTATGTCGTGCTGCCATTCGTTTGGACCCATTACGAACATCAAAAAGGGCTGGCCGGCCTTCCGACGTTGACGCAGACCGCGCAGGGCATTCACGGCGATCCCATCAATGTCGGTTTGGTTGGAACGAAGGACGATGTGTTGTGCGCCATGCATGCGGCGGGTTGGGATCCCGCCGATCCCATCACTTTTCGCTCCAGTCTCAAAATCGTCGGCAGCGTGGTGCTGGATCGGCCTTATCGGGATGCACCGGTGAGCAACCTTTTCTATCAGGGCAAACGGGAGGATCTGGCGTTCGAAAAGCCAAGCGGCAACAGCGCGGATCGCCGTCACCACGTCAGATTCTGGGAAGCCCTCGCCCAAGGGGAGGAAGGCAGGCCGGTGTGGCTCGGCGCCGTGACGTTCGATCGCGGCGTCGGCGTGAGCCATTACACCGCGCAGGTTACCCATCATATTGCGCCGGATATCGACACGGAACGGGACCGTTTGTTGGATGATCTTAAAACGGCTTACGTCGTTGACACCGTTTATGAGGTTTCCGGCATCGGTCCGACGTTGAACGGCCGGAACGGGGAGGGCGATCTCTACTACACCGACGGTGAGATCAAGATCTCCCGGCTGGTCGCGGGCTGTGGCGTGAAAGCACAGCAGGTCGTGGTGTTGGATAATCCACCGCTGGTGCACATCAAGAATTTGGCGTGGAAGGCGGTTACGGACTTGCTTCAGGCTGGGGATGGGGCGGCGCCGGTGAAGTGAGATCGGAGAGCGCTGACGAGGCCGTTGTCGACTTCTTGCCAATAAGGTCTGCTGGGCCCAAGACGTCGACCTGCAAAACGGAGTACGACCCGGACATGGTATCAACTGCGCCATTCGATCACGTACGAGAGTTCGAGCGCGCTTGGGCCGACCCACGCCACACGCGCATCGAACGACCTCCCGTCGACATCAACCGGGTCCTCGCCGAACATTATAAAACGAGCGAGCCGCTCACCTTCACGCGCACGATGTTGTGGGACGTCGAGGCGCGAAAGGCTTGGCAACCTGATGTGTACATTCCGTCGGTCGTTCGTGAAGGGAGCGCCAGAAGTTGGGGCCGGTTGCCGGCGGGCGATGGCGCTGAATCTTTCCAACGGACATCGGAGCAGCGCCAATGGCTCGCGCGTGACGTCTATCGGCCGGTCCTGGAATTGGTTCGCCTCGATCACAAGCAGCAGAAGGTCACGTTCATCGGAGCAATCGAGTTTTCGGATAGCGCAGGCAATGTGCTTCATGCCGGCACACATCAGCCGCTCTTTCACGTTGAACATTCCGTTGGCGGCAGCGAAACGCGGCCGGTGAACCTGTGGCGCATCGTCCACCTGACGGATCGGCCGAATGACGTGTTGCGTGAGCAGGACAACATGCGCGCGAATGAATTCGTGCTGCCGGAATTTGTCGAGATTTATATCCGTGATGTCCTGGGGCTCTGTCTTACCAGGCTTTGACTCGTACCTTCCTGTCCGCCTATTGCATCGGCGCCAGCGAGTGCAGCAGCAGCGGGTGTTCTGCGATCATCTCGGCGACGCGTGTCGCCGATCGCTGCAATTCCGGCAGGCGTGATTGGATGAGGCCCTCCGGCGTGACCTGGCCGGTATAGCCCGACGTATTGATTGCGGCGATCACCCGGTTGGGCGCAATGATGATGGGGACCGAGAGTGAGGTGACGCCGTAAAACAACTGATCGACGATCGTGGCGTAACCTTTGCGTCGCGCCTCCTCGATCAGGGCGCGCAGTTTCTTCGGGTCGCTTTCGGTGACATTGGTATGCTGCTCGAACTTGGCAGTGCGAAAATATTGGTCGAGCTCGGGTTTTTGCAGGGCGGATAGCAGCACGCGGCCGAGCGAGGTTGGATAGGCGGGATAGCTGACGCCAGTGCCGGCGACCGGCCGCACCCCGCGCTGCTCGGAATAGTGCGCGATGTAGAGGATCTCGGTCCCGGTCAGAATCGCAACGCCCGCGGTATCGCCGCAGCGCGACACGATGCGATGTAGTTCCGGCAAGAGCGCGCCTTCGATTCCCGCCGAACGCAGATAGGACGAACCGAGCGCGAGAATGCGCGCACTCAGGGTGAAGCGCTTGTTCACCGCGCGCACGTAGCCGAGCGAGGCCAACGTATGCAGGCTGCGACGCGCGGTCGCCGGCGTGAGCTTGGTGCGGGCGGCAACCTCGCTCAAGGTCATTTCCGGATGCTTTTCGTTGAAGGCTTCAATCACCGACAATCCGTGCGCAAGGCCGCCGACAAACTCGCGATCGGTTCGTTCTCTTGACTCCGGCTTCTTCATCGACATACCGTGGTTCTTGCGAAAAAGATTTCGCTAAGCGAAAAATATCTCAATTGGGCACTGATGGGAAGAAGAAAAAACTCTGAAAGAGGCGCATCGGCGCACAAAGCGTTTTGCAGCGCGGCGAGCCGCGGTCGCGGCAGCAGCAGGGGAGGACGAGTATGACGATCGAACAGCCGGGAATGTCGTCGCGCCGAGGCTTTGCGGGGAACGCCGGCCCCAACCGGCGGGATGTGATTATCGGCGGCGCGGCAAGTGCCGCCTTTGCGGTTGCGCCCGGAATGGCACGACCCGCGTTGGCCCAGAGCGGGCCGATCAAAATCGGCGTGCTCGCGCCGATCTCGGGCGTCTATGCCAGTCTCGGTACCCACAAGGTCAACGGCATCAAGATGCTGTTCGACCAGAACGGGATGAAAATCGCCGGCCGCCCGGTTGAACTGCTGGTCGAGGATACCGAGGCCAAGCCGCAGGAAGGTCTGCGCAAGGCGCGCAAGCTGGTGGAGTCGGATCAGGTCGATGTCCTGCTCGGTGTGCTGAGCAGCGCGGTCGGCAATGCCATCAAGGAATACGTCGCTCGCGCCAACAAGGTCTGGATCACCACCGGCGCGGCTGCCGACGGCATCTTTAAAAAGAAGAACAACAATCCCTATGCGTTTCGCGCGAGCCTGAGCACCTGGCAGGCCAATCATCCGATGGGTACCTGGCTCGCCGGCAAAGGCTTCAAGCGCGTCCTGCTCACCGGTCCTGATTATGCGATGGGGCGGGAAGCGGATGAAGCGTTCCGCGCCACCTTCGAGGTCAACGGTGCGCAGAAGGTCGGCGAAGTTTTCGTGCCGCTCGGTACCAGCGACTACGCGCCGTACCTGTCGCAGATCAAAAAGGCCGAACCGGACCTGATCTACGCTTCTTATGCCGGGGCCGATGCGGTGCGTTTCGTCCAGCAATATGCCGCGTTCGGGCTGGCGCCGTCGATCAAGCTCGCCGGCTACGGCTATCTTGTCGAAGAGGACGTGTTGGTGGCGCAGGGGGATGCGGCGCTGGGCGTACAGTCCGGGATCAACTGGGCCTACGGCCTCGATACGCCGGAGAACCGGCAATTCGTCGAGGACTATCGCAAGCGAACCGATTCAACCGCGACCGTCGACGCGGTTGCCGGCTATGTCGGCGCGCAGGTGGTGTTGGAGGCGATCAAGAGCCTGGGCGGCAATGTTCCGAGCCAGCTCGAACTCAGCCAGGCGGTCGGGAAGGTGAAACTTGCGAAAACGCCGCGCGGTCCGCTGAGCTTCGACCCCGAAACCAACAACGTGATCCAGAATGTCTACATTCGCGAAGTCGCCAATATGGGTGGCCAGCTGCACAACAAGGTGGTGGCGACCTACGAGAACGTCAAAGATCCAGGAGAGTAGCATCCGGCGCGCAAGCGCGCCGACCTCTCCGCAACGGGCAGGGGTGAGAAGAGACTAAGCAAGGAAAGAGTAACGGCGTGGCCGAATTCATTGTGATCCAGACGCTGAATGGACTGGTCTACAGCATGCTGCTGTTCATTCTGGCGCTCGGGTTGAGCATGACGTTCGGCCTGCTTGGATTCGTCAATCTCGCCCACGGCTCGTTCTTTCTGCTCGGCGCCTATGCCGGGCTGACGGCGTTCGGTCAGACTGCGAGCTTCACGCTTGCGGCCCTGGCCGGGGCGCTGACTGCCGGCGCCACCGGCTATTTGCTGGAACGCCTGTTCCTGAAAAATTTTTACAGCCGTACCGCGCTCGATCAGGTGGTGCTCAGTTTCGGCTTCGCACTGGTGTTCATTGACGTCGGCAAGATGATCTGGGGCAAGGATATCCGCAGCCTGGCAGCGCCCGGGTTGTTCAAGGGTGCGGTCGAGATCGGCAGCACGACATTTCCGAGTTACCGCCTGCTGTTGATCGCCATCGGCGTGCTGCTGTTCGTCGCAACCTGGCTCGCGGTCGAGCGCACCCG
>Ga0265342_10002000_pt1 | contig 18159 bp, 21 predicted proteins | sample 4CB327metaG_FD_203125 | JGI IMG/M metagenome (GOLD analysis project Ga0265342, IMG submission 203125) | Rhizosphere microbial communities from Carex aquatilis grown in University of Washington, Seatle, WA, United States - 4-CB3-27 metaG | ecosystem: Host-associated > Plants > Roots >...
CGACACCGCGGATTTTTTTCCGGTCAATATATGCTTTGTAAAAACTATCTTTAAACTTTTGCTTAAACCACACCGCTAAGACCAAAGAATTATATATCTGCCTTAAACGCGCAAAATTCTTACCGCGATTTACGTCGTTTTCGATCAAGGGGAGAATATGTTTTTTAAACGCGTCAACAGCGTCATTGCGAACCGAGCCGTTGCGAGGTGTGGCAATCCCTGGCTGAGAGTGCGAAGCCTCCCCGCGAGGGGATTGCTTCGCTTCGTTCGCAATGACAGCGTTCTTCATCGCCAAATAATCATCTTGGGTCAACACCTTAAGCTTACTTTCTCCGACAAAAGCCGCAACCGCTCTATTATCCGAACCATCGGAAGATTCATATACTGAGGCTTTATCCGGCATGATCCAAACTTTATTGAATGTATTTGTAGGGGCGGTTCGCGAACCGCCCCTACCCAGAATATCATTCCAATAAGATTTGCCGGACTCGGCTTCCGGGTAGGTCAAAGATGCCGCTAATTGTTTTAGGATGTAATCCTGTTCCAGCATATCTTTGCCTAAATCCGTGACGGCAAAATCATTCTCAGCGATCCTCTCTTTCTCGTAAGGCGAAAGGTTGACCCACAACTCATCTTGCGGCATGGTAAGCCCGGCTAAAAAATAATTCACCAATCGTGTTGCCTGCGCCTCGCTGACACCGGAGTGGTCACCGCAATCAATAACAAACTTCAAACGCAAAGGGTCAGCCGGATCAAAACGTATGCCTTTAAGTACAGGATAAGAAAATGCAGCGGATGCCGGGCGTAAATTCACTACCGAAGCCGGCGAATTTATATTGTTTGCGTATATCGGCCATGACGGCAGTGCAAAAATAGCTAAAATAATCAGAGTTATTATTCGTTTACCAAACCTTCGCGCACAAAAAAATAGAAACATAAAAGCTTTCGCTCCCTATAATATATGTACCATTTTTTTTATAATAAAACTACTGTGGACGGGTAATTCTCTGAAAGCGGTTACAGATTAAAACCGGTTTTCTTTTTTGGCGAGAAGATTAGAAATGTTCTTTTTGTGACGCAGGACGATTAAAACAAAAACTGCAAAAGCGAAGACCTTGATCTCAAGCGGCATCTTTAAAAAAAGTGCCGTAACGAAAAAAACTAATGCGGCAGCTAATGAGCCGATCGAAACATAACGCAAACCATAGAAAAATACCACCCAGGTAATAATTGCAGCTAAAAGCGCGATAAAAAGCGCGGGGAAAGCAAAACTCAGGCCTAAGACTACCCCTACACTGGTCGCGACGCCCTTACCGCCCTTAAAGTTCAAAAAACAGGTCCAATTGTGGCCACAGATCACGGCGATGGCTGTCATTAAAAAAACATAAGGTGGAAAATCTCCAATCAAATTAGCGATAACAATGGGCAACAAGCCTTTTAAAAAATCGAGGATAAAAACAACGACGCCCCACTTTTTCCCCAAGACCCGGAAAACGTTGGTGGCACCGATATTGCCGGAACCGAAGTTACGGATATCAATACCTTTGACCAGATGGCCGGCAAGAAACCCAAAAGGGATGCTGCCTAAAATGTAGCTAAATACCAGCAGGCTTAGAATTGCCATTGCTCGACTTTATGCCTCTTAAAAAATAATCTACGCCGGAAATGATCGTAAAAATAGCCGCCAGCTTCCAAATGAAAGGAAAAATTATGAGGTTTATTAACAAACAAAATACCGTAAACATCTGGGAAAAAGTTGTAAGCTTACCCCAGATCGAAGGCTCGATCGAGATCTTTTTATTTAAAAGGTGCAGCACCAAAAGCCCAAGGCTTAAGATCACATCGCGGCTGACTACAACTAAAACTATTTCCAACGGCATCTGATATTTTAACGGCAAGGATCCGCGCAGCATGTAAAGAGCAATAAACGAGCTTAACATCAGAAGTTTATCTGCCAAAGGATCGATGATCTGGCCAAGATCAGATTTTTCTTTTTTAATGCGAGCGATCAAACCGTCAAAAAAATCACTCAATACTGCCAAGACAAAAACCACGATTGCCGCGTTAACCGCCCAGATATGGGCGCGTGAATACATAAGAAGCGAGATAAATACCGGCAGAAGAATGATGCGGATACTGGAAACCTTATCGGCAAAAGTAAGCGCCATTATTTTACCGGGGTATTTACCGCCGCGCCGTCGTAAGGACAACTCTTAACGTCGCTGCCGAATTGCCGGCCGCAAACCGGACAAATCCCGCGCTTACCTTGGGGCAAACCGGTGAGCGTGGCCGCGGCACTCTCCATTTGCGCATTACAAAACCGGTCCTTTGCCCCTTGATCGCCGGAATTTACACTCTGGCTGCTCGTCATACATCCGGTTAAAAGTAACATCGAAACCGCAAGAATACCTACTAAAAATTTATTCATAAAACCTCTCATTCCACCATGCCGATACGTTTATACGGCCACCAGATAAAAACCGCTTTGCCCACGATATCCTTTTCGTCGGCAAACCCCCAGAAACGGCTGTCCAGCGAAGAAATACTATTATCGCCCAAGAAAAAATATTTCCCTTCCGGCACTACAATCTCCTGGCCGGTCTTAGCAAAATCACCCTGGTTGTAATAATAATTTCGCGCCATATGCGCGTCAAGCACGATTGCACCGTTGATATAAATATTTCCCTGCCGGATCAAAACACGGTCCCCCGGCAAACCGATCAACCGCTTGATATATTGCTTACGTATATACCATGGCTTAACCGCTTCTTGCGGCGGCACAAAAACCACGACTTCGCCACGCAGGGGTTTACGCATCCCCTTGATGCGCGTATTAATAAAAGGCAGACGCGGCCCATAATGGACCTTACTGACAAAAATCTTATCCCCCGGCATCAAGACCGGCACCATTGAGGTCGTAGGTATCTTGTAAATCTGAAAAAAGAAGGTGCGCAGGAAAACAGCCAGAAGCCCGGCAATAATAATCGCCTCGGCCCATTCGCGCGCGGCACTTTTCACCCCTGGTTTTTTTGCCGGCATTTTATCGCCACTCTTTTGATCGTCTTTGTGATGCTTACTTTTATGTGTCATCATACTTCCTTCAATACCTCTATGAAGGTGCCTTGGGGGATGTCGATCTCGCCAAATTGCTTCATCTTCTTTTTACCTTCTTTTTGTTTTTCCCACAACTTACGTTTGCGGCTAATATCACCACCGTAACATTTAGCTGTAACGTTTTTACCGATTGAGCCGATACGCTCCGCGGCGATGATCTTTGCCCCTACGGCGATCTGGATACTCACCTGGTACATCTGGCGCGGAATCAAATCCTTCAAGCGCTCCACGACATAACGCGCCTTGACATCGGCTTTTGATTTATGCACCAAAAGTGAAAAGGCCTCGACCTCTTTTTTATTCAGCAACAAATCGAGCTTTACGATCTCGGTCTCGCGATAACCGATAAAGTCGTAATCAAACGAAGCATACCCCTTGCTTAGAGATTTTATTTTATCATAAAAATCGACAACAATCTCGCCTAAAGGCAATTCAAAGACTATGCTTAACCGGTCTTTGCCTAAATACTCCATTTTAATAAAGGTACCCCGGCGCGCTTTGGCCAGCTCGCAAATCGCATCCATGCTCTCCACCGGCGTAACTACCGTAGCTTTAACGTATGGCTCGAAAGTCTCGGCGATTTGCGAGGGCTCCGGCAGCTTATGCGGGCTCTCCACGGTGATCTCTGTTCCATCGGTTTTTTTGACCTTATACATTACATTCGGTGAGGTCAAGATCAAATCTAAATCGTACTCGCGTTCTAAGCGCTCCTGAATGATCTCCATATGTAAAAGGCCTAAAAACCCGCAGCGGAAACCATAGCCTAAAGCACCTAAGCTATCCGGTTCATAGGTGAATGAGGGGTCGGACAAGCGCAGTTTTTCGATTGCGGCGCGTAAGGACGGGTAATCGCCGGGAATCGTAGGAAAGATCCCGGAGAAGACCATCGGCGTTAATTTTTTGTAGCCCTCGAAGGCTTCAGGCACAGGATTTTCAGCAGAAGTGATTGTGTCACCCAAATCGATCTCTGAAGGATTCTTGATGCTGCAACAAATATAACCTACCTCGCCGGCAGTCAAAATATCGCACTTATGCGGTTCGGGCAAAAACACCCCCACTTCTTCAACTTTGTATGTCTTGCTCTGGTGCATCAATAATATCTTATCGCCTAATTTAATCGTACCATCAAAAACGCGCACAAAAAGGATCACGCCGCGGTAAAAATCATAAACCGAATCAAACAATATCGCCTTAAGGGTTTTAGCACTGTCACCCGACGGTGGCGGCACCTCTTTGATCACCCGTTCGATCACCGCATCAATATTGGTACCATCTTTCGCCGAAACCCAGGAGATCTCATTAGTCTTAAATCCAAAAGCATCGACCAGCTGGCCGCAAACGCGTTCGACATTCGCCCCGGGCAGATCGATCTTATTCAAAACCGGGATAATGCGCAGATTAGAATCCAGGGCCAGATAAAAATTAGCTACCGTCTGCGCTTCAACGCCTTGTGACGCATCAACCAGCAAAATCGCGCCGTCGCAGCCCTTTAACGATTTGGCTACCTCATAGGTAAAATCAACGTGGCCGGGGGTATCGATCAAATTTAGGATATAATCTTCGCCATTATACTTATAATTTAAACGCACCGCCTTAGCTTTAATCGTGATCCCGCGCTCTTGTTCGAGCTCCATCGAATCCAATAGCTGATCGCGGTGGTGGCGGCGCTCAACCACTGATGCCAGCTCTAAAAAGCGGTCGGCAAGGGTGGATTTGCCATGGTCAATATGGGCAATAATGCAGAAATTCCTGATATTTTCGCGCTTAACGTTCATAGTGGTAGATTATAAGCGATTTTAAAGCCCTAGTCCAGAGAATATAACCCTATTTCTTGATGTATTCGACCAGTTTTTCTACCACCTGCTCAATAGTCATCGCGGTGGTATCCAGGAAAATCGCGTCGGCGGATTTTTTCAAAGGCCCGACCGTACGGGTAAAGTCGGCTTTATCGCGGCTGGCTAAGTCTTCTTTGACCTGTTCGAAGGTGATGGCAATGCCTTTTTGCTGAAACTCTCTAAACCGGCGTTGCGCGCGCAGATTAAAGTCGGCATCAATATAAAATTTATAATCGGCATCGGGAAAAACTACGGTCGTCACGTCGCGCCCTTCGGCCACAAAATCACCGGTATGGGCGATTTTTTGCTGCATCGCCACCATGATCGAACGCACCCTGGGGTGCTTAACGATCGGCGAGATATTTTTATCGATTTGCGGGGTACGTATTTCGGCCGAGACATCGCGCTTATCTAAAAAAATCTTACGCCCCTTGAAGCTTATTCTGATCTTCCCGGCTAAATCCGCCAATATCGCCTCATCCTCTACTGATATGCCTTTCTCCAGGGCGGCGAAAGTGAGGGCGCGATAAGTCGCGCCGGTATCGAGATAAGAAAATTTAAGTTTATCCGCTAACAACTTGGCAACGGTGGTTTTACCTGAACCCGCCGGCCCGTCCATGGCAATGATCATAAAAAAATATTACCTTATATTTTAAGCGTTTGCAAAAATTCTTTCGGCGTCAACACGCTGATGCTGGACTTTTTAAAATCTTTTGTATTCCGTGTGATCACGCAATCAATTTTATTGTTTATGGCAATAAAGTATTGTAAGCCATCTTCAAAATCGCTAAATTCGGCATTTATCGATTCGCCCACCTCTTTATCGGTACATGGCAAAACTTTTACCAATGAACGGATCTTACCAATCGCTTCAATGGCCTTATGGTGACTGGATATCTTTCTCATCACGTAATAGATATTTGCCAAAATAAGGCTGGAAGTAAAACCATCGATTTGGTTTTGCTCACAACGACTTAATAAATCGTTAGAAAATTCCGAGTGCGGCTTTCGATCCAAAATTGTATCCATGAAAATATCGCTGTCGATAAATACTTTTTTCATAGATATTTTTCAACAAGGGCATCAGCCAAAACTTCTTTCTCGTTAATATTTTTCGATTTAACCATCCCCACAAGCGTAGCAGTGATAGGTGAGGTTGTCACATTTTTCCCTTTTGTATCGGTGGTTAAAGAAGAAAAAAAGTATTCTACCAGCTTAGAGAGGCTCAAATTCCGCTCTCCGGCATACTTCTTGGCCTTCTCTACAACAGTTTTGTCCAAAGCTAAAGTTAATTTGCTAGTCATTTTTATTACCTCCTACGTATAAAATATACCATATTTATACGTAGAATGCAAATACTTTCAGACGAGATCGTTTCGCACAATATCGCGCCGTGTGTTAGCTTTTTCGATAAATTTTACCGCCGCGGCCTTCTTGCCCCCGGCAAGAATTGCCTCGAATTGCTTTAAAGATTTTGCGTAGCTACGCAGCGACGATGAGACATTTTTCTTATTAGAGAATAAAATATCCACCCAAACACTCGCCGGAGAACCGGCAATACGGGTCATATCGCAAAGGCTTGGGGGCGCAAATTTTAAATAACCCTCATCAAGGCTGTTGATCAAAGCAAATGAGACCACGTGCGGCAAGTGCGAAATCGCTCCCAGCATTTTGTCGTGGGCCTTGGCATTTAAAAAAGCTACTTTCATCCCTAACGCAGACCAGAACTGCGCAATCGTTATCGTCGCGGGATCTTTTTCCTTGGCAGTAATAAGACATAAAGCATCGCGGTAAAGATCTCCTACGCTATGCTCAGCGCCGGTCTTTTCGCTGCCGCAGATCGGGTGGCAGCCGACAAAACTTATATTCTTAGGTAAATATTTACGTGCACTATTCTCGATTTCTTCTTTAGTACTGCTTAAATCAAAGACAATTGTTCCGGGCTTCAAAAACCCGGCAATTTCCCTGAAACAATCCGCCGCAGCAAAAACCGGTAAGGCAACCGCCACAAGGTCGGCATCCTTGACCGCGCTTTTAAGATCACGCTCAACGATATCTAAAAACGGCAGCTTTTTTAATTTCCGGTAGGATTTATCACTGCGGGCAAAACCGCAAACCGTGATACCGGCAATATTTTTCTTAGCCGCCAGGGCTAAGCTGCCACCCATCAAACCTACACCGATAATTGTAAGTTTTTTCATAATATACGGTCTACCGCTAATGCCACACGTTTTAGATCTTTCATCAATGCAGCAAAAGTATCGGGCTTTAATTGTTGTGGCCCATCACTCAAGGCCTCTTCCGGATTGCAATGCACTTCTATCATTAAGCCATCGGCCCCTGCCGCTACCGCCGCCATAGCCATCGGCGCCACCAGCCCCCACTTGCCCACGGCATGGGATGGGTCGACGATCACCGGTAAATGCGACACCTGCTTGACTGCCGGAACGGCGCTTAAATCCAAAGTATTGCGGGTCTCAGTCTCGTAAGTACGAATACCGCGTTCACATAGGATGACATTCATATTCCCGCCGGACAAAACATACTCGGCACTCATAATCCACTCTTTGATCGTAGCGCTTAAACCTCTTTTGATCATTACCGGCTTACGGGTCTGACCGACCTCTTTCAGCAAATTAAAATTTTGCATATTGCGCGCGCCGATCTGCAAAATATCGGCGTATTTAACAACCAATTCTACATCACGGGTATCCATGACTTCCGTTGCGGTCACTAAACCGAATTTTTCTCCGGCTTCTTTAAGCAGCTTTAGCCCCTCTTCGCCTAATCCCTGAAAGACATAAGGCGATGTGCGCGGTTTAAAAGCGCCGCCGCGTAAGATATTCGCTCCGGATTGCTTAACGCGCTCGGCTACGGAAAAAAGCTGATCGCGCGATTCGATCGAACACGGGCCGGCGATCATCGCTAATCGCTGGCCACCGATTGAAACACCCCGGCCGACGTCGATCACGCTATTTTCTTTTTTAAATTCCCGCGAAGCCAGCTTATACGGCGTAATAACCGCCATTACCTTTTCAACACCGGGGAAAACCTCCAAAGGAGCAATGGCAATTTTTTCTTCCGGCCCGATCACGCCAACGATCGTGCGCTCAACACCCTTAGAGACCATGGGTTTTAGCCCCATATGCTCCACTTTTTCCAATAGGTGGTTGATCTCTTTCTCGGTCGCGTCTTTCTTGAAAATAATGATCATTTACATCCCCCTTGCTCACAATATTGTTTCAGACAATTGATGAATTTTACATTTTCTTTGTGTAACCCGGCAGTAACACGAAAATGGCTCGGTACGCCCCAGCCTTTTAATTCGCGGATAATCACGCCGTTTTTCAGAAGAAAATCATTTAACGCGGTTGTATCGCGCTTTAAATTGATCATAATAAAATTAGTCGCACTTTTAACGTAATCAACCCCCAGCTTATCCAACTCTTTATACAAATAAGCCATCTCCTTATTGTTGTGGCTTAAAGCTTTCTTCACAAAGCTCTTATCTTTTAACGCCGCAATGCCACAGGTTTGGGCAAAACGATTGATATTAAAGGGCTCACGGATCTTATTTAAAGTCTCGGCGATCTCAACTGTAGATATTCCATACCCTAAACGCGCACCGGCAAGAGCATAGATCTTAGAAAAGGTCCGGGAAAAAATAATATTGCCTCTTTGATTTAATGATTTTAAATTATCCGGAAAATCTTTCGGGGCAAATTCAAAATAGGCTTCATCCAAAAAAACTAAAACGCTTTTGGGTATCCTACTCAAAAAAGCCTCGATCTCCTGCGCTTTGCAATAAGTTCCTGTAGGGTTATCCGGATTAGCAATAACCACGATTTTAGTCTTATCGCTGATTACTTTGGCCATTGCTTCCAAATCATATTTATAATTTTTAAACGGCACTTTCGTGACCCTTGCGCCACGCACTAGGGCCTGGATCTCATATACTAAAAATGTTGGGTCACTGATGACGATCTCATCACCCGGCGCACAAGCCGCAGTGATCGCCAAGGCAATGACCTCATCCGAACCATTGCCAAAGACGATCTGTTCCGGTTTTACCCCATGTTTTTTAGCGACTAATTCGCGCAAGTAAAACGACCCGCCTTCGGGGTAACGGTTGATATTTTTAAGCTCCCGGGCGATCGCCTTGTTGATATAAGCCGGAGGAAACGGCACTTCATTGGAGGCCAGTTTATAGACTTCCTTAAGCTTCAAAGCCCGCTTTACCTCTTCAATCGGCTTACCCGGCTTGTAAGGTGTGATTTTACTAAAATCCCGCATAAGTTTGTATTATACAATAGCCAATAGATTGTAGCAATTATTCGTTTCTATGCCGGATAAGAGCCGAGGATCTTGACGAAGGTGCACTCTTTTTCCAGGGCGTTAAGCACCTTCTGGATATGCGGGTCCTGGCGGTGGCCTTCAAAATCGATGAAAAAGCGGTATTCCCAGGGTTTTTCCTTGGACGGGCGCGATTCAATTTTTGTAAGATTGATTTTATCCTTCTTGAAAGCATTCAATACATCATGCAACGCGCCGACCTTATCTTTAATCGCTAAAAGAAGTGAGGTTTTATCTTTACCCGATGGCAAGCTGTCATTTTTCCCGATCACTAAAAACCGCGTGTAATTGTACGGTGAATCTTCTATTGCGCCTTGCAATACTTTTAAGCCATACATTTCTGCCAATATCTTATTGCCAATACAAGCGGAATTTTTTTCTTGTGACACGATTTGCGCCGCGCGGGCTGTCGAGATACAATCCTCCAACTGCGCAAAACCTAAATTAGCCGAAAGCCACTTACGGCACTGGCCAAAAACAATCTGCTTGGAATAAACTTTTTTTATATTTTCAACGGCGCCCTTACCCATCAGGCATTGGGAAACACTGATCGTGACCTGCGAACAGACTTGAAGTTGTGAGGTAAAAAACATATCCAGGGTAGAGCTCACAACACCGTCGGTAGAATTTTCTACCGGCACAACACCATAATCTACGTGATTACGCTCAACCGCGTCAAAAACATCACCGATTGTATCAAAAGGCAGATACTCCGGTTTTTTACCAAATTTTTTAATCGCCGCCATATGGGTGAAAGTGCCGGCAGGGCCAAAATAAGCGATCTTTAAATGGGCCTGTAAACCCCGGCATACCGACATGATCTCACTAAATACCTGCGCTACATCATCGGGAGATAAAGCATTGGCCTTGGTATTTAATTGCCGGACGCGGCGCAATACCTGCTCCTCGCGCTCGGCAGAAAACGTATTGATAGCCGAAGATTTTTTTATCGCGTTGACTTCTTTTACCTCGTGAGCCCGCGCATTAAGCAGTTCAACGATCTTGCTGTCAATTGCATCGATTTTTTTACGAAGTTTTTCAAGGCTCATTTTTTCTCCATGAATTTTATCTTGATCTCATCAGGAAGAAAGTGCTGGCGCGCTTTCTCCAATGATTCTTTAGAGCCGATATCAAACCAATTGCCCTTTAAGGCAAACCCAAAAACTTTCGTATTTTCTACCATCCAGGCGATATACTGGCCTGAAGCATCAGCTTTAGGGTTAGCCTCCAGGAAATCTTCAAGCATGATGAACGAATCTGAAGGAAAGAAATAGACACAGCTGGCAGCCAAAGTAGAAAATGGGTTCTTAGGCTTTTCCTGCATCTTGGTTATAATATTATTCTTTGTAAGCTTGACCACTCCAAAATCGCTGGCCTTCTTCTTACTCTTTACATCATGCAAGGCGATCGTCGCGAAAGGAGAGTTAGCGCAAGCCGCGGTTAAAAACTTATCCAGATTATCCTCGAAAATATTATCACCGCCTAAGATCAACCAATCGCCGCCTTTTTTACCTACGGCAAGCTTAATATCTTTCACCGCTCCTAAACGGTCCTCCGGGCTGTTAGTCTTGTCATTAAGGATCTCAACATCGATCTCATATTTCGCTTTCCACTCAAGAAAATCTTTATAAAAGCGGTTATTAGAAACCAGAATGATGTCTTCGATACCATGTTTAGAACGCATCGCCTCGATCTTTTCTACCAAAAAATTAATAATCGGCTTACCGCTTAACGGAATGAGCGGCTTGGGTGTATTGATCGTCAAAGGATAAAGCCGAGTACCATAACCCGCGGCTAAAATAACTGCTCTCATAATTACATCATTACGATCCGTTCGAAATCCGCGCCCAATACCTTGCGCGCTTCTTCAAACAAAAATCGCTCCACTTCTTTGGCCGTTGTAAGGCTAACTGCCTTTTTGGCTAAAATCTTAGCTTCTTCATAACTAACGCTGCGAATCAACTCTTTCACCTTAGGCACATATGGCGGCGGCATACTGAACTCATCCAACCCCAAGCCTAAAAGCAAAAGGGCGAACAATGGCTCCCCGGCCATCTCGCCGCACATCCCTACCCAGATCTTGTTGATGTGCGCCATCTCGATCACACTTTTGATTAAACGCAATACTGCCGGATGGCCCGGCTCATACAAATATGCTACTTTTTCGTTAGCGCGGTCAACAGCTACGGAATATTGGATCAGATCGTTGGTCCCGATTGAAAAAAAATCACACTCTTGCGCCAGGATATCCGCGGTCAACGCCGCAGAGGGCACTTCGATCATCGTACCGATTGAGATATTTTCATCAAAATCTTTACCTTCTTTTTTAAGTTCTTTCTTGCACTCCTCCAAAAGCACCTTAGCCTGGCGCAGCTCTTCAACCCCGGAGATCATCGGAAACATGATCTTCACGTTCTTCTCGGCAGAAGCACGCAAGATCGCCCGCAATTGGGTCTTAAACAATTCCGGCTTAGCCAGACAAAAACGGATCGCCCGCCAACCTAAAAACGGGCTCATCTCTAAAGGCACTTCCGGGCGTGATAAAAATTTATCGCCGCCGATATCGATCGTGCGGATGATCACCGAATGCGGCTTTACTTTTTTCGCTACATTAGCATAAGCTTTATATTGCTCTTCTTCGCCGGGAAGCTCTCGGCGTGCCATAAACATATACTCCGTACGATAAAGCCCCACGCCTTCAGCCCCGGCCTGGATGACCAGCGGCAGCTCTTCGGGAAGCTCGACATTCGCCGAGATAATAACCTCATGGCCGTCTTTGGTCGCCGCTTTAAGCGGTTTAGCCGGCGCGGCCAATTTCGCGTCTTTAACATAACGGGTAACTTTTTCTTTGTATTCCTTTATAACCTTTTCAGTCGGATTGACGATCACTTCGCCCAATGACCCGTCAACGATCACGGTGTCGCCATATTTAATATTTTTTGTAGCGATCTCGATACCGACTACCGCCGGAATACCGAGGCTGCGCGCAATGATCGCCGTATGCGAGGTGCGCCCGCCTACATCGGTTACAAACCCGAGGATATTTTCCTTAGGCAAATTGATCGTCTGCGAAGGCGGCAGGTCATGCGCCACGATTACCACCTTCTCGCCGATATTTTCGACCTTCATCTCTTCTTTTTGCAGAAGTTTACGCAAAACGCGCCGGGAAACATCTTCAATATCCAAAACGCGCTCACGCAGATAATCGTCATTTAAATTAAGGAGCGCCGCAACATATTTTTTTATGCTCTGCGAAAACGCATTCTCTACATTAAATTTTTTGTCTTTGATCTGCTGGATAATATCTTCGATCAAAACGCGGTCTTCCAAAACAAGAAGGTGAGCCTCAAAGATCTTCGCGTGGTCAAAACCTAGTTCGTGGCCGATCTTTTTCTGTAAAGCCGATATTTCTTTGCGTGTTTCAATCAAGGCTTCTTCGAGGCGATAGATCTCGCGCGAGATATCCTCGTGGGATATTTTCCGATGCGGGATAACAAACTCTTCCTGGCCCCAGCAAACCACCTTACCGATGGAAATGCCTCCGGATGCCGCAATGCCTTTTAATTTAATCATTACCGCTCTCTAAAAAATTCTTTAGCTCGTTAAACGCTTCCAACGCGTCCGGCCCCTCGATCACCAGTTTAACGTTGGCCCCCGGGTGCACCCCTAAACTTAATATAGCAATGATTGACTTTCCGTCAACCCTTTCGCCGTCTTTTTCTAAAAGTACCCACGAATCAAATTTATTCGCCAACTGCACAAACACCGACGCCGGCCGCGCGTGCAAGCCGTGGATGTTTTTAACGATCACTACCTCCTCTATCCTTTCCATCTTTTTTTACCATAGTTGTAAATATTCATGATCTCGCGCGATGTTTTCTCACAATCATGGCGCAAGTAATTACTCTTACTGACGACATCCGCCTCAAAAATAGTCATCCCCATCTTGACCAGTTTTTCACGGTCAAAAATCACCGGAAACGACCCTTCCCTTGAATATTTAAAAAGTAATTTATGATCTAGCCGGCCGGAATTAATCAAGCAGCTATTGATCACGTTCGCTTCGTTGGCATGGTTCAAAAGCATGCCCACATGATCCGAAGCGGTAAAGCCATCGGTTTCACCATGCTGAGTCATAACATTGCAGATATAAAGCTTCATAATATTTTTACGCTTAGCTATATCCCGGCAAATATCCTTGATCAAAAGATTAGGTACGATACTGGTGAACAGGCTTCCCGGGCCGAAGATAATGATATCCGCCTGTTTGACCGCCTCAAAGACTTCAGGGTTCGCCTTGGCGTCAGCAGGCATCAACGTGATCTTGCGTATTGCTTTGCCCTCTTCAGGTATCTTGTCTTCGCCCTCTTTAACCGATCCGTCGGCATACTCGGCCTTAAGGCGCACATTATCCAGGCTGGAAGGCAAAACCCTGCCGGTGATCGCCAATACTTCGCTTGACTCTTCGACCGCCGCCTTGAAACTCCCTGTTACTTCGGTAAGCGCCGTAATAAACAAATTACCGAAACTATGCCCTTTTATCCCGGCACCTTCCTCAAAGCGGTATTGAAAAAGGTCGCGCATCAACTTAGGCGATTGCGAAAGCGAGACCAAGCAGTTACGCACATCACCCGGCGGTAAAATGCCGAACTCTTCGCGTAAGCGCCCGGAAGAACCACCCTCATCCGCCATCGCAACAATCGCGGTAATATTGGCGGTATGTTCTTTCAAGCCCTCCAGGATCGTCGATAACCCTGTGCCGCCGCCTATCGCAACGATCTTGGGGCCTTTCAACAAAAGGCGCTGCTCATAGATAATATCGATTAAACTTACCTTACGGCCGTGAGGATAAATCGCTTCAAAAAGGCTGCGTATTAACAACAGTGTACCGGTGACTAGCGCTCCGGCGCCGGTCACAAAAATCAACATACTGATGACTCTCAGCAAAAGAATATGGGAATTAATATTAAGCGAAGATACTAAAACCAAGAGAAGGCCGACGACCACCGTAGTGATCCAACGTTTGACCTTAAGCCCAGGGTAAAGCCATTTCACGAATTTTACAAATTTATTCATTGATATCATAAAAAAATTACTATCGCGCCGCCTGTTGTTGTTTATTTAAAAGCGCAAAAACTTCTGTGTGCGTTTTAGCCTCTTTAAGCTGCTGCACAAAATATTTATCCCGCAGCATCCGCGCAAGGAAAGCAAGCATTTTCAAGTGTAATCCGGCATCTTTCTGGTTTGACAGAAGAAGAATGATCACGTTTACAGCATCTTGATCGAGCGAATCAAAATCAATACCTTCCTGCGATATGGCAACACACAGAACGATATCTTTCACAACATCAATGCGCGCGTGCGGAAAAGCAATACGCCCACCGATGGCGGTCGAGCCCATCTCTTCGCGTTTTAAGAGAGTCTTGAGGATAGATGCTTTATTCTTAGAGGCGATCTGCTTTGACGCGATCAACGCATCAAGCATAATCGTAAAAACTGCTTTTTTATTTTTAGCTTTCAGGCCAAAAATAACCGTATCTTTCTTGACGTAATCGAGAATATTTATATCCATGGAGCTTATTTACGCTTGCAAAAAAAATGGAGCGGGCGGAGGGAATTGAACCCTTAACCTTCACGTTGGCAACGTGACGCTCTAGCCAATTGAGCTACGCCCGCGAATTAATTCAAAACTCAAAAGTAAAAAGTCAAAAGTTTCCTTCCCGTCCGCTCGGCACTTTTTCCTGTTGCCTTATTACTTTTGCCTTACTTCGTGCGGATGGGGAGAGTTGAACTCCCACCCTTTTGAGACATGATCCTAAGTCATGCGCGTCTGCCAGTTCCGCCACATCCGCAAGTAAACCGTGGAACATACCCACCACGACTAAGGTTCATTATTATATCACAGAACTTTTGATTTTCTAGCCGTACAATTTATATGAGCCGCCCGAGGATCGAACTCGGGGCAGCCGCCTTAAAAGGGCGGTGCTCTACCAGCTGAGCTAGCGGCTCTCGAAATATAATTTAATTAAAATTCCTGAAGCTCTTTTTCTTTATCCACAAGAAGCTTATCGATATCGGCAATATATTTATCTGTAAGCTTTTGCAGCTCATCTTCGACCTTAAACTTTTCATCTTCGGTGATCTTTTTGTCTTTTTCCAGGACTTTAACTTTTTCTTTGCCGTCGCGGCGGATGGTGCGCAAAGAAACTTTCCCCTCTTCCGCCACCTTTTTCACGATCTTGACCAACTCCTGGCGGCGCTCCTGCGAAAGCGAAGGCACGATCAAGCGGATGATCTTACCGTCGACTACCGGAGTAATACCGAGCTCCGATTGCAAAATAGCTTTTTCGATATCTTTGATCGCTGACGGATCCCAGGGATTAATGACCAACATCCTCGCTTCGGGAACGCTCACCGCGGCCATTTCCTTCAAAAGCGTAGGCGCACCATAATAATTTACGCGTAAACCTTCCACCATCTTAGGATTAGCCCGGCCGGAACGCAATTCTGCAAATTCGCGTTTAGTCGAATCGATCGCCTTATGCATTAAGGCTTCCATCTCTTTTAAACATTCTCTGGCAACCATAGTTCACTCTCCTTATTTGGTGATAAGAGTACCGATCCGGTTACCGGTAACTATTTTTTTCAAGTTACCGCGTTCTAAAAAATTAAAAACGTTAATAGGGATATTATTCTCCATACACATCGTAACTGCAGTCAAATCCATGACTTTAAGGTTATTCTTAATAACTTCCATATAGGTCAGATCTTTATAAAATTTAGCTGATTTATCTTTAACCGGATCAGCCGAATATACGCCATCGACCTTAGTGCCTTTCAACACGATCTCGGCATCGATCTCGGCAGCCTTCAAGGCAGCTGCAGTATCGGTAGTAAAATAAGGATTACCTGTCCCGCCGACAAAGATCACAACGCGTTTTTTCTCTAAGTGGCGGATTGCACGCCGGCGGATATAAGGCTCAGCGATCTGGTCCATATGGATCTCGGTCATCACCCGTGCCGGCACACCATTATTCTCCAAAGCATTCTGCAAAGCCAAGCCGTTTAAGACTGTCGCCAGCATACCCATATAATCGGCAACAGTGCGCTCCATCTCAAATTCCTTAGAACGCGGAGCGCCGCGAAAAATATTTCCCCCGCCCACGACCAATGAAGTACCTACCCCGAGGGAAACGACCTCTTTGATCTCCTGGGCCAATAGCGCACAGACCGCAGTATCAATACCATGTGATTGTTTACCCAGCAGCGCTTCGCCGCTCAATTTAAACAATACGCGGCTATACTTTGGTTTCATTCCTCGACTCCCAGCGCAAAACGGGTAAATCTTCTGATTACCACATTTTCACCAGTCTGCGAAATCACATCTTGCAGATAAGCGGCCACCGTAAGCTTGGAATCTTTTACGAATGACTGCTCCATGAGGCAAAATTGTTTTTTATATTCGTCGGCATTTTCCGCCTTAGCTAAAACTTCAACCGGAACATCATCTTTTTTCATATACTTCGCGCCGCAGGCTGCTACCTGCATCGCTACATCTTTAGCAAATTTTTTAAAGACTTCGGTACGCGCCACAAAGTCGGTCTCACAGTTAACCTCCACAAGCGCACCCAGATTACCGCTAAAATGGATATACGATTCAATAAGCCCTTGCGATACGGTACGGCCGCTCCTTTTTTCCATTACGTTTGCGCCGCGTTCCCTTAACGCCTTCAAAGCTTTATCGAAATCGCCATTGGCATCGCCTAAAGCCTTCCTGCATTCATTAATACCGATCGAGGTCATCTCGCGCAACTTTTTAATTGTATCTAAAGACATCTTAGCCTCCTTGAAGATCAAACTAAATTATTTCTTTTCTTTGGCCTCGGCGGCTTTCGCTTCGGCAGCCTTGGCTTCTTCCGCGGCTTTCGCGGCAGCTTCCGCAGCCTTAGCTACGATCTGGCTCTTTTTTCCCTCTTCGATCGCATCAACTAATTGCGTAATAATATAGCCGACAGATTTCATTGCGTCGTCATTGCCGGGAATCGGATACTGGGCGACTTCCGGATCAGCATCAGTATCGACTAAAGCGACAACGGGAATACTTAACCGGTTAGCTTCACGCACGCTGGCCGCTTCTTTCTTAGGATCAATAACAATGATGCAAGCTGGATAATCGCTAAGGCTCACAACGCCGGTATAATTTCTTTCCATGCGCTGTATAGAGCGGTTGATGCGGGTCTGCTCTTTGCGCGATAATCCATCAAAATCACCTTTCTTCTTGCGTTCCAACATCGAAATATACTTGTTTACCCGTGCACGGATCGTAGGAAAATTAGTCAAAAATCCACCGATCCAGCGCTCTACCATGTACGGCATACCGCAGCTTTCGGCTTTTTCCTTGACCAACAGGCGCAACTGTTTCTTAGTAGTGATAAAAAGGATCTTGCCGTCCTTTTTCGCCGTGGAACGAACAAAGTCCTTGGCTTCTTCTAATTTAGCAGCGGTCTTTTCTAAATCGATGACATAGACGTTTTTCTTCTTACCGAAGATAAACTTCTTCATTTTGGGGTTCCAATGCTTGCTTAAATGCCCAAAGTGCACCCCGTTTTCCAACAAATTACGAACATTTTCCGTTAACGCCATTCCTGAAATCCTCCTTAAATAAGTAATTTAACCCTTTTAGAGACGATACAATTGGAAAAAAGTATACCACATTTCCTTATCTTTGCAACAAATTTTGGGGGGTTAAAAATTTAAAGGTAAATTGTAACTCATACTGCGACAACATCAACTTAAAAACTCCCTGTTGCCTGTAAGTTCTAAAACCACTTCGTTTGGTGTCTTATACCCCAGGATC
>Ga0265342_10002003_pt1 | contig 18142 bp, 15 predicted proteins | sample 4CB327metaG_FD_203125 | JGI IMG/M metagenome (GOLD analysis project Ga0265342, IMG submission 203125) | Rhizosphere microbial communities from Carex aquatilis grown in University of Washington, Seatle, WA, United States - 4-CB3-27 metaG | ecosystem: Host-associated > Plants > Roots >...
TGGGTGGCGGGGGCCTCGCTGCTCTGCTGTCGCTTCGACGCCCCCTCACCCGACCTCGCTTCGCTCGGTCGACCTCTCCCCGCAGGCGGGGAGAGGTGAAGAGACAACTCCACGAGCGTCGGCAGAAAACCCGCCAGCGTCTTGCCGCCGCCAGTCGGCGCGATCAGCAGCACCGAGCGGCCCTGCTCCGCCTTCGCCAGCAGTTCGAGCTGATGCGCGCGCGGCGTCCAGCCGCGCGAGGCGAACCAGCGACGAAAGACATCCGGCAGCAGCGCGTCGTTCGTCTCGATGGGATCGAGCAGCGCCATGTCAGGATGACTTCCGCGCGACGACGACCAGTCCCGGCACCGGATCGCCCTTCTCGTTGCGCGCTGGCGCCGACTCCAGACACAGGAGATCCAGGCCACCCTGCGCAATCGCGTGGCGCACATGCGCTTCGCCATGCGCATAGCGCAAAGTATCGCGCAGGATGACGCCGTCGCCGTCATGCGTCTCGACGCTGAAGGCGATGAGCGCGCCCGGCGTCATCACCGGCACGGCGAAACGCGGCACCTGCATCAACTCGTGGAAATAGATGAACACATCCGCGGCGAGGATGAGGTCGTGCCGCGCGCCGGCGAGAGCCTCCTCGCGCAGGAAGGTCATGCATTCGGTTTCGGCGAGGCAGTCGTAGATGCCTTTCGCGCGCGCCGCGTCGAGCATGCGCGGCGACAGGTCGATGCCGGTCAGGCGCTGCGCGTGCGGCTTGATCGCGACTCCGGCGAGACCGGTGCCGCAGCCGAGATCGAGCACGCTGACGAAATTCGTGAGTGCGCCCGCGCGCGTGAGCGCATCGATGAGCAGCTCCGGCCCGCGATAGCCGAGCCGGCCGACCAGCGACTCCTCGAAGCCGGCGGCGTAGCCGTCGAACAGTGAGCGGATATAGGCGGTCGGCATGGCGACCGGCGGCAGCGCGCCGAGCCGCGCCAGCCGCACCGCCGCGCCTTGCCGGTCCTGATCGTCGGCCGCGAGCGCCCGTCGAAACGCCTCGATCGCACCGTCGCGGTCGTCGAGCTTTTCGCGGGCTTCCGCGAGCAGGAACCAGGCCGGCGCGAAGCGCGGCGCCGACTGCACGACGTCGCCCAACAGGTCGGGGACCGCGCCGGCGTCGCCCGCGACGAAGCTCTCGCGCGCCCATTCGAAGCGGCGATCGAGGATCAGGTCGCCCGAAGAGACGGGCGTGGGCGGGCGGACATCGGCCACGGCAGTCCTTGCATGAGTTCCGGCCAATTCCATCGGCCCGGATCGTGCCTATTTATAGACGATGCGTCCCGAAGACATCCTGGTCCCGACCCCGTCCGGCGTGTGCTGCAAGCCCGGCGGCTTCCACATCGATCCGACCCGCCCGGTCGAGAAGGCCTTGATCACCCACGGCCATTCCGACCATGCGCGCGCCGGCCACGGCGCCGTGCTGGCGACGCAGGAGACGCTCGACATCATGCGCCTGCGCTACGGCGAGGTTTTCGCCGGCTCGACGCAAGTCGTCCGCTACGGCGAGACGCTCACGCTCGGCGGCACGCAGGTGAGCTTCCACCCCGCCGGCCATGTGCTCGGCTCGGCGCAGATCCGCGTTGCCTGCGGCGGCATGACCATCGTCGCGTCCGGCGATTACAAGGACGTCGCCGATCCGACCTGCCCACCGTTCGAACTGGTGCCATGCGATGTGTTCATTACCGAGGCGACTTTCGGGCTGCCGGTGTTCCGCCATCACGACGCCGAAGGCGAGATCGCCAAGCTGCTACATTCCGTGGCGCTGTTCCCGGAGCGCGCGCATCTCGTCGGCGCTTACTCGCTCGGCAAGGCGCAGCGCGTCATCGCAATGATCCGGACGTCCGGATACGACAACACGATCTACCTGCACGGCGCGATGGAGAAGATCACACGCTATTACGAGAGCCGCAGCATCGATCTCGGCCCGCTGGAGCTCGTGCGCGGCGCCAAGAAAGCGGATCTCGCCGGCCACATCACGCTGTGCCCGCCAAGCGCGATGGGCGATTTGTGGTCTCGGCGCTTCCCCGATCCCGTCTTCGCCTTCGCCTCCGGCTGGATGCGCGTGCGCGCCCGCGCCCGCCAGCGCGGCGTGACGCTGCCGCTCGTCATCTCCGATCACGCCGATTGGGACGGGCTGACCGCGACCATCGCCGCCACCGGCGCGTCGGAAATATGGGTGACGCACGGCCAGGAGGACGCGCTGGTGCATTGGTGCACGTCGCGTGGCTTGAAGGCGCGGCCGCTCGACATCGTCGGCTACGGCGACGAGGATGAGCATGAGCCGGCGGCTGAGGCCGAGCGCTCCGCATGAACAAGTTCGCCGAGTTGCTCGACCGCCTCGCCTACGAGCCTGGCCGCAATGCCAAATTGCGGCTGATCGCCGATTACCTGCGCACGACGCCCGATCCCGAGCGCGGCTGGGCGCTGGCCGCGCTCACCGGCGCGCTCACGTTCAGGCACGCCAAGGCCGGCATGATCCGCGCGCTGATCATGGAGCGCACCGATCCGGTGCTGTTCGCCCTGTCCTACGATTACGTCGGCGACCTGTCGGAGACCGTGGCGCTGATGTGGCCGAGCGTCCCGCATCACCGCCCGAACGCGGTGCCGAGCCTGACCGACGTCGTCGAGACGCTCGACACGCTCGGCAAGGCGCAGTTGCCGGCGCAGATCGCGCGCTGGCTCGACGGCCTCGACGAGACGGGACGCTGGGCGCTTTTGAAGATAGTCACGGCTTCGATGCGCATCGGCGTCTCGGCGCGTCTCGCCAAGACCGCGGTGGCTTTGCTTGGCCAGAAAGAGCCGGACGAGGTCGAACTGCTGTGGCCCGGCCTCGCGCCGCCTTACACGGAGCTGTTCGCCTGGCTCGAAGGCCGCGGCGACAAGCCTGCGACCACCGACCCGGCGCCGTTCCGGCCGCCGATGCTCGCGCACGCCATCGAGGACACCGACTTCACCGCGCTGACCGCCGCCGACTTCACCGCCGAATGGAAATGGGACGGCATCCGCGTGCAGGCGGTCGCCGGCACGGACGAGCACGGCGCGACCGTCACGCGGCTTTATTCGCGAACCGGCGAGGACATCTCCAAGAGCTTCCCCGATCTCATCGAATCGCTGTCCTTGCCGGCGGCGATCGACGGCGAATTGCTGATCATGCGCGACAAGCGCGTGCAGTCCTTCAACGTCCTGCAGCAGCGCCTGAACCGCAAAGCCGTGACGCCGAAGCTCATCGCCGAATTCCCGGCGCACCTGCGCGCCTACGACCTGCTCGCCGACGGCGACGCCGACCTGCGCGACCTGCCCTTCGCCGAGCGCCGCGCGCGGCTCGAAACCTTCATCGCCAACCTCAACGATCCGCGCATCGACATCTCACCGCTCGTGCCGTTCGACACCTGGAGCGAACTCACCGCCGCGCGCGCCGATCCGGCCGCCGCCGGCGCGGGCGACGATGCCGGCGCAGTCGAAGGCGTGATGATCAAGCGCCGCGACGCCGCTTACGTGCCCGGCCGGCCGAAAGGCCCGTGGTGGAAGTGGAAGCGCGATCCGATGATCGTCGATGCCGTGCTCATGTATGCGCAGCGCGGACACGGCAAGCGCTCGTCCTATTACTCGGACTATACGTTCGGCGTCTGGAACGGCAGCGACGAGCTGGTGCCGGTCGGCAAGGCCTATTTCGGCTTCACCGACGAGGAGCTGATCGAGATCGACCGCTTCGTCCGCCGCAACACCGTCGACCGCTTCGGCCCGGTGCGCGAGGTGAAGCACGAGAAGACGCAAGGTCTCGTGCTCGAGGTCGCCTTCGAGGGCCTGCAACGCTCGACGCGGCACAAGTCCGGCGTCGCCATGCGCTTTCCCCGCATCAACCGGCTGCGCTGGGACAAGCCGCCCGGCGAGGCCGACCGGCTGGAGACTTTGGAAAACATGCTCTCACGGATCGAAACGGGACGCACCGATGCGCCTTGACCGGACACCAGACTCGCGCCACCTCTCCTCCTCTCGGAGGGACAGGTTCATGGCCGACAATCAGATGGCGCGATGGTTCGGCGGCTCGCCGCTGGCGGTGCTGGGGCGGCTGATCCTCGCCTCGATCCTTGTCGGCGTCATCCTGGCCGCGCTCGGGCTCGACCCGTTCGACATCGTGCGCAGCGCCGAGCGGCTGATCCGCTGGCTCTGGAACATGGGCTTCGACGCCTTCCGCTGGCTGTGGCGCTATTTCCTGCTCGGCGCCGTGATCGTGATCCCGATCTGGCTGATCATGCGTCTGATCAACGGTTCGCGCGGGCGCTAGCCCGGCCAGCTCTCCGCCGTCATTTCCGCCGCGTCGACGCCGACCATCTCGGCCAGCGAGTTGCGATGGCCGCGCTTGAGCGCCGCCGCGAGATCGGACTTGATCTCGCCGAGCAGCCCGATGCCGCGATAGATGAGACCCGAATAGATCTGCACCAGAGTGGCGCCGGCTTTGATCTTGGCGATCGCGGCGGGGCCGGAGTCGATGCCGCCTGCGCCGATCAGCGGGAAGGCGCCCTCGGCGCGGACAAAGGTCTCCGCCAGCACCCGCGTCGAGAGCTTGAACAGCGGCTTGCCCGACAGCCCGCCCTGCTCCTTCGCTGTCTCGCGGTCGCGCAGCGAGGATGGGCGCGAGATCGTCGTGTTGGTGACGATCATGCCGTCGACCCGGTTCTTGCGCGCGACGCCGACCACGTCGTCGAGATCGGCAAGCGTCAGGTCCGGGGCGATCTTCAGGAGCACCGGCGTCGGACCGACGCGCGCACGCACCTTCTCGCGCGCTTCGATCACGCGCGCGAGCAGATCGTCGAGCGCGCCGGCCTGCTGCAGGTCGCGCAGGCCCGGCGTGTTCGGCGACGAGACGTTGACGGTGAAGTAGCTGGCCACCGCGGCGAAAGTATCGATCAGCCTGACGTAGTCGTCGGCGCGGTCGGCCGAATCCTTGTTGGCGCCGATGTTGACGCCGACGATGCCGCCGGACCGCACCCGCGCCGACAGCCGCGCCAGCACGGCCGGCGCGCCGTCATTGTTGAAGCCGAGGCGGTTGATCACCGCCCGGTCGGCCTCCAGACGGAAGACGCGCGGCCGCGCGTTCCCGGCCTGCGGCCGCGGCGTCACAGTACCGACCTCGACGAAGCCGAAGCCGAGGCGCAGGAGCGCGTCCGGGACCACCGCGTTCTTGTCGAAGCCCGGCGCCACCCCCACCGGATTGGGGAAATTCAGCCCGAAGGCGCGCACCGCGATCTCCGGGGGGTCGGCCGGTGCGCGCGCCACCGGCATCAGCCGCAGCGCCTTGAGCGTCAGGGCGTGCGCGTCCTCGGGATCGAGCGCGCGCAGTAGCGGCCGGGACAGGCGGTCGATCAGACCCATCACGTGAATTTCGCTCCGGAGGGAATGCGCCCGGACCCTATGGGCGCGCCCGGGCCGATTCAAGGCAGACAACTGCATTATCCGCTTGCATCTGCGAGTTCCGAGGTTATGTTTCCTACGTAGATATTCCGCCCGCTAGGAGAGGGCCGTGCGAGACGCGCGGCAGGCCATCATGCTGACACACGCCCAGATCTGGAACGCGCTCGATCGTCTGGCCGCGCGCAACAAGCTGACCGCATCCGGCCTCGCCAAGAAGGCCGGGCTCGACCCGACAACCTTCAACAAGTCGAAGCGAATCACGCCGGAAGGCCGCCAGCGCTGGCCGTCGACCGAATCGGTCGCCAAGGCTCTTGCCGCGACCAGCACCAAGGTCGACACCTTCGTCACCCTGATCACCGACGGCGTGAAGCCGGCGATCTCGACGGTGCCCATGATCGGCTTCGCCCAGGCCGGCGACGGCGGGCATTTCGACGATTCGGGCTTCCCGGTCGGCAAGGGCTGGGACGAGGTCGAGCTGCCGCACGTCACCGACGAGCAGGCCTATGCGCTGAAGATCTCAGGCGAATCGATGAAGCCGACCTACCGGCCCGGCGACACCATCATCGTGTCGCCGTCGAGCCCGATCCGCAAAGGCGACCGCATCGTCGTCAAGACGCGCGACGGCGAGGTGATGGTCAAGGAATTGCGCCGCCGCACGACGAAGACGATCGAACTCAAGTCGCTCAACGCCGAGCACCGCGACCGCACCTTCCCGATCAACGAGATCGACTGGATGGCGCGCATCCTGTGGGCGAGCCAGTGACCTTATCCCTCCCCTAAAAGGGCTGGGAATAAGCAAGTAGTCCCGCCGTCCGTGCGGACGGCGGAATGCAACACCAGTCGCGGGGGGCGACCAATGACCGACATGTCTCTGCATGCGCAGGGCTGCAGCTGCTGCGCCGATCTCCTGGCCAAGCGGTTCGACCGCAGGCGCTTCCTGCACGTCGCCGCGGGCGCCGGCCTGATGGCGGCGTTCCCGCCGCTCGCCTTCGCCGCCGAGGGCAAGTACGACGCGATGCTGCTCACCTGCATCGACCCGCGCTTTCCCGAGCCGACCATCAAGTACATGGAAGGCCGTAACATGGTCGGCAAATACAGCCAGTTCACCTTCGCCGGCGCCTCGATCGGCGTCGTCGCGCCGGCCTTCAAGACGTGGTCGGTGGCGTTCTGGGACAACCTCGCGGCGTCAATCCAACTGCACAGCATCCCGACGATCATCGCGATGAACCATCGCGACTGCGGCGCGGCAAAGATCGCCTACGGTCCCGACGCGGTGAAGGACAAGGCGACCGAGACGGCGACGCACAAGGCCGCGCTGATGGAGTTCAAGAAGCAGGTCGGCGAAAAGCAGCCGAAGCTTGCGGTCGAGCTGCATTTGATGGCGCCGGACGGCAGCGTCGATACGTTCTCGTAAGCTGCCCGTCGTCCTGAGGTGCGCGCCGACGGCGCGCCTCGAAGGACCTGTGACTCAGCGACCGGTGGCCGGCTTCTTTGATTCAGAGAGCCTTCGAGCCTCGCCTGCGAACGCACGCGAGCACCTCAGGCTGACGGAAGATGCTTACTACGCGCTCCGCGCCAGCGCGCCGTCGATCATCTCGACGGTATTCTGCAGGCCGTAGAGCGCGACGAAGGAGCCGAAGCGCGGGCCTTTCTCCTGGCCGAGCAGCACCTGGTACAGAAGATTGAACCAGTCGAGCGACACGCCCGGGCGGCCGTCCTTGCCCTTCTTCTTCGGATCGAGGAACGGCTCGCGGCGGCCGACCTCGTAGACGACATTCTGGATGTCCTCCGGCGTCGCCTCCGCCGGCAATTGCGACAGCGCATCGCGCAAATCCTGCAAGGCCGCGCGTTCCGTATCGACGGGCTCGCGGAATTTCTTGTCCGGCAGCACGAAGTCGCGGAAATAATGAATGGCGTAGCCGACGAGCTCGTTGAGCTTCGGATGCGTCTGCGGCGTCACGCCCGGCCGGTAGCGGCCGATGAAGCCCCACAAGGTCTCGGCGTTCTCCGCGTTCGACGTCGATACCAGCGTCAAGAGCATCTGGAACGACACCGGCATGTCCGCCTGCGGCGGATGGCCGGAATGGATGTGCCACACCGGATTGGACAGGCGCTGACGCATGTCCTGCCGGTTATAGCCGTCGAGGAATTGATAATACTCGTCGACATTGCGCGGGATGACATCGAAGTAGAGGCGCTTCGCCGCCTTCGGCTCACGGTACATGAACAGCGACAGGCTCTCAGGGCTGGCGTAGCGCAGCCACTCGTCGATGGTCAGGCCGTTGCCCTTCGACTTCGAAATCTTCTGGCCCTTCTCGTCGAGGAAGAGCTCGTAGTTGAAGCCTTCCGGCGGCAGGCCGCCGAGCGCCTTGCAGATCTCGCCCGACAGCTTCACCGAGTCGATCAGGTCCTTGCCGGCCATCTCGTAATCGATGCCGAGCGCGACCCAGCGCATCGCCCAGTCCGGCTTCCATTGCAGCTTGCAGCGGCCGCCGGTGACCGGAACGGTGAATCGCTCCTGGCTCTCGGGGTCCTCATAGGTGATGGTGCCGCGCTTGGCGTCGTGGCCGACCACCGGCACCTGCAAGACGACGCCGGTGCGCGGATCGATCGGCAGGAACGGCGAATAGGTCGCCGCACGCTCCTCGCGCAGTGACGGCAGCATGATCGCCATCACCTTGTCGAAGTGTTCGAGCATCTTCATCAGCGCGCCGTCGAAGCGGCCGGACTTGTAATACTCGGTCGAAGAGGCGAACTCGTAGTCGAAGCCGAAATGGTCGAGGAAGGCGCGCAGGCGCGCATTGTTGTGCTCGCCGAACGAGGGATGCGTGCCGAACGGGTCGCGCACCTTGGTCAGCGGCTTGCCGAGGTCCTGCTCGAGCAGCTCCTTGTTCGGCACGTTGTCCGGTACCTTGCGCAGGCCGTCCATGTCGTCGGAGAAGGCGATCAGCCGCGTCTTGACCTTGTCGTCGGTGAGCACGCGGAAGGCGTGACGCACCATCGTCGTGCGCGCGACCTCGCCGAAGGTGCCGATGTGCGGCAGGCCGGACGGGCCGTAGCCGGTCTCGAAGATGACCTCGTCCTTCGGCCGTTTCTTCAGGCGCGCGACGATCTTGCGCGCCTCTTCGAACGGCCAGGCGTTCGAGTTCTCGGCGACGGAACGCAGGTCCTGCGCGCTTGCAGCGGTATCGATCGACATTTCGGCCTCCGGCGCGCACATGTAGGCAAGGCAGGAAGCCGCGTCAAATCAGCGATTCCGGCATAAAACTTTCCGTTCGCGCTGGATTCCCGCTTTCGCGGGAATGAACGGAGTGTGTGGCATCCGTCGCAAAAGGCCGGTACACGCTCGGACGTGGCGACCAACATCACATCACCCAAGACCGCCGCCGTCATCGGCGGCGGGCCGGCCGGACTGATCGCCGCCGAGGTGCTGGCGCGCGCCGGGCTCGCCGTGACGATCTACGACGGCATGCCGTCGCTCGGCCGCAAGTTCCTGCTCGCCGGCCGTGGCGGCCTCAACCTCACGCACAGCGAGCCGCTTGCCCGTTTCCTGGCGCGCTACGGAGCGATCGATCCGCTGCTCAAACACGCCATCGAGCATTTCCCGCCGGACGCGCTGCGCGCCTGGGCGGAAGCGCTCGGGCAGGAGACGTTCATCGGCTCGAGCGGCCGCGTCTTCCCGAAGACGATGAAAGCCTCGCCCCTGCTGCGGGCATGGCTGCGGCGGCTCGGCGATCTCGGCGTTCGCGTGGCGCTGCGCCATCGCTGGATCGGGTGGGACGAGGGTGGCGCCTTGCGCTTCGCGCGTGACGGCCGCGAGACTGCCGTCTCGGCGAACGTCGTCATCCTCGCGCTCGGCGGCGCGAGCTGGCCGCGGCTCGGCTCGGACGCATCCTGGACCGAGACGCTCGCCGCGCGCGGCGTGACAATCGCGCCGCTTCAACCCTCGAATTGCGGCTTCACCGTCGCCTGGTCGGAGGCGATGCGGCGCGTGGAGGGTGCGCCGCTCAAGCGCGTCGCGCTCGCCTTCGGTGAGCACACAGTACGCGGCGAAGCCGTCGTCACCGGCAACGGCCTCGAAGGCGGCGCGGTCTATGCGCTGTCTGCGCCGTTGCGCGACGCGATCGCACGCGACGGCGGTGCGACGCTCACCATCGATCTCAGGCCTGACATGGACACGGCGGCGCTTGCCGGCAAGCTCGCGGCGCCGCGCGGCAAGCAGTCGCTGTCGAACGTGCTGCGCAAGGCGGTCAAGCTGCCGCCGGTCGGGACCGCGCTGCTGCACGAGGCGACCACCGCGCGCGGGCGGCCGCTGTCATCGTTGCGCGCGGAGGAGCTCGCCGCATTGATCAAGGCCGTGCCGGTGCACCTGACCGGTGTGCAGCCGGTCGCCTCAGCGATCTCTACAGCCGGCGGCATCCGCTTCGACGCGCTCGACGCGCATTTCATGCTGAAGGCGATGCCTGGCGTGTTCGCCGCCGGCGAGATGCTCGACTGGGAAGCGCCGACCGGCGGCTACCTGCTGCAAGCCTGCTTCGCCACCGGCATCGCCGCGGCCGAAGGCGCGCTACAGTGGTTGGCTGCCCCGGCAGAATGAAGAAGGGCCGCCCGCTGCGGACGGCCCTTCCATTGTCGAACCACAGTCCCGTTGGACCGGATACGCGGCATCAAGCCGCGCAGACTCCCACCGAGGCGAGAATCCAGGTCGCGGTTACCGACGGCTGCGGCGATAGACAATGAGACACTGGATCACCTCCTTTCTGATGTTGACGATGCAGCTAACATAGATCGTCGGCAGCGGATTGGAAGCGCGCGATCCGCTTCAGAACGGGCTGATCGGGAAATAGCGCAGCCACAGGTCCGTGAACCGGCCCTTCTCCCACAGCCGGAACAGCGCCCAGTTGAAGGCCTGGCGCATGAGGTCGTTGTTGCGGCGGACGGCGATACCGATGCCTTCGCCGAAGAAGCGGCTCTCGGTGTAGGGCCCGCCGCGGAAGACGCAGCAGTTGGCCGAGTCGGTGCCGTTGAGCCAGAAGGCGAGCGAGACGCCGTCGCCGAACAGAAGATCGACCTCGCCCTTCTTCAGCGCCGCGCGCGCCGCCTCCTGCGACGGATAGGGGTGCAGCTCGGCCTCGGTGAAGAGCTCCTTGAGATACGCCTCGTGCGCGGTGCCGGCGACGACCGCGACCTTCTTGCCCTCGAGCGCCTCGGGCTTGATCTCGTCGAACGCGACTGCCTTGCGCGACACGAAGCGCGCCGGGAGGCGATAATAAGGGTCGGAGAAGTCGACCTTCTGCCGCATGTCCGCGCTCGGCGAGATCGAGGCGATGACGGCGTCGCCTTCGTTGCGATTGAGCGCGTCGATGAGCGTGTCGAAGCGGCGCATCTGCACCGTGCAGGCGACCTTGATCTCCTCGCAGAGCATGCGCGCGAGATCGACGTTGAAGCCGGCTGGATTGCCGTCCGGCCCGGCATAGTTGAACGGCGGATAATCGATCTCGGTCAGGAAGCGGATGATGCTGATGCGCGACAGGTCCGGCCGTTCGGGCCGCCGGCGCGGGTCCCAGAAGCTCGGCACCGCCATCGGGTCGGCCTTGATCGCGGGGGTCTGCGGCACCGCCGGGGTCTCGGTCGGCTTCGGCGCGGCGTCGTTGCGGGGCGCCTGCGCCGCGGCAGCCGACAGCCACAGACAGGTTGCGAGCGCCAGTGCACCGCCCAGCCGTCCGCCCTGCCCTCTGCGCATCAGGAATCCTCGCCGCAAATCGCGGGCGAACATACCACCCGGATTGCGGCGAGCCAGCGGTAAGTGGGTCAAACCCCGTCAGGCGGCGGCGAGATGCTTCTCGATCTCGTGCACCGGCATCTTGACGAAATCCTTGTCGAGCTCGGCGCGCAGCGCCCCCTTGAGCGCATGCGAATAGGCCGGGCGCAGCATGCCGAGCGCGCGTGGCGGCGCGATCAAAATCAGCGACTTGGCCTTGCCGGCGGTGATCGCGGCGTCGAGATGGTGCGCGAGCTTGACGAGGAACTGCTGCTCGGACTGGTCGTGCCAGTCGGTCTGGCCGACAGATGAGCGGATGGTCCCGGTGGAGGCGTTGGTGCGGCCAGGCTTGTCGGTCCCCTGCTCGCGCGTCGGCGGGTCTTTCTGCTCGAACACTTCCAGCGTCTTCAGATTGGGAAATTTGGCGTCGCCGGCGTTCTGCAAGATCAGCGCCTTAGCGCCGTCGCACACCACCACCCATTCCCCTTCGCGGATCGACAGACCGGACATGCATTCCTCCTTCAAACCTGCGCGAGCCTAGAGCAGCCTGAAACCTTGACTTTTGCTCTGGATCAAACGCCTGGAGGACGAGTTAGGTTCGCCGCCGGTCAGTTGGTGCCGTCGAGAAGGCGGCGCGCGATGACCTGTGCCTGGATTTCGGCCGCGCCCTCGAAGATGTTGAGGATGCGCGCGTCGCACAAGATGCGCGAGGCCGGGAATTCCAGCGCGAAGCCGTTGCCGCCGTGGATCTGCACCGCGTTGTCGGCGTTCGCCCAGGCGACGCGAGCGGCGAGCAGCTTCGCCATGCCGGCCTCGAGGTCGCAGCGGCGTCCGGAATCTTTTTCGCGCGCGGCATGATAAGTGAGCTGGCGCGCAATCATGATCTCCGCCGCCATCATCGCGATCTTGTCGGCGACCCGCGGGAAGTCGACGATGGGACGTGCGAACTGCACGCGGTTCGTCGCGTAGTCGAGCGCCTGCTCCATGGCCGCCTGCGCCACACCGATGGCGCGCGCCGCGGTTTGGATGCGCGCCGATTCGAACGTCTGCATGAGCTGCTTGAAGCCCATGCCCTCGACGCCGCCGAGCAGGTTCTCCGCCTTCACCTCGAAGCCGTCGAAGGCGATCTCGTATTCCTTCATGCCGCGATAGCCGAGCACCTCGATCTCGGTGCCGCTCATGCCCTTGGCCGGAAACGGATCGGCGTCGGTGCCGCGCGGCTTTTCCGCCAGCAGCATCGACAGGCCGCGATGCCCGGCCTCCTTCGGATTGGTGCGCACCAGCAACGTCATCAGGTCGGCGCGCACCGGATGCGTGATCCAGGTCTTGTTGCCGTAGACCTTGTAGACATTGCCTTCGCGCACCGCGCGTGTCTTCAGCGACGCCAGATCGGAGCCGGTGTTGGGTTCGGTGAACACGGCGGTCGGCAGAATGCGGCCCGAGGCGATGCCCGGCAGCCACTTGCGCCTCTGCTCTTCCGTGCCGCCGCCGAGGATCAATTCTGCCGCGATCTCCGAGCGCGTGCCGAGCGAACCGACGCCGATATAGCCGCGCGACAGCTCCTCTGAGACGACGCACATCGATTCCTTGCCGAGCCCCATCCCTGCGAACTCTTCAGGGATCGTCAACCCGAACACGCCGAGCTCGGACATCTGCGCGATGATCTCGAGCGGGATGTAGCTGTTGGTGCGGTGCCAGCCTTGCGCATGGCCGATCACTTCGGTGTCGGCGAACTTGCGCATCTCCTCGCGGATCGATTCGAGCGTGTCGTCGAGGCCGCAGGCGCCGACGGTCGCACCATGGCCTTCGCGCATCAGCGCGACGAGACGGGCGCGGCGCTCGGCGGTGTTGCCGGTCGCGACCAACTCCTCCATCGCCGGCGTCACGCGCGCGGCGACCTGCGCCATGGAGAGCCCCATATCGGCCGGGCGCACGACCTCGTTCTGGCTCATCGGGATGCCGCCGAGGATTTGCGCGATGTATTCGCCGATACCGATGCGGACGAGGTGCTCCTCGATCTCGCCGAGATTGCCGTCGGCTGCCATGCGCTCGGCATAGGCCGCCATCTGGCGCACCGCCTCGACGTAAGTGGCGAGCCAGGCGAGCCCGTGCGCCGCGCGCTGCTCCCGGTCGAACAGGCGGCTGACCACATGCCCCTCGACCGCGACGCGCTCGCGCACCCGGGCGGTGGCGTCGCCGAGCAGCGCCTCGAGCGCGACCGCGGCGTCGCGGGCAAGCCCGACCAGGTCGCTTCCGGGAGAGGAGCGGGTTGCGGCAATGGGCATGTCGACCTCGGCAGGGGCTCTGAGACGGCTTTCAGACTGTTCAACGACACTACGCGTGCAGTGCACAAAAGCAATGCTCGGCGCAGCCCGCGCCGCAGCCGCCCCCACAATACAGAGGCGACCTGCAAATTGCTGGAATATTAACCATTTTCGGGTTTTCTCGATCCGTACCCTACGCCGTGCCGAACGCCACTGGCGGGACCGATCCCATGCCTATGAAACGCCTGGCCCTGCTGAGCCGCCTGCCGAGGCTGCTCTCCTCGATCTCGGTGCGCAGCCGCATCGTGCTCCTCGCCCTGATCCCGGTTGCCGGCTTCGCCGCGAACGGCCTCACCTACCTGTCCGGCGAAGAAGCGGTCGGCAGCGCCTTCAGGACAGTGCAGCGGTCGACCGAACTCGCCGACGCAAGCCGCGACTTCAAGACCGCGGTCAACACGATGCGCATCGTGGTGAAGGACTTCAGCGCCAAACCGGCGGATACCCTCATCGTGGATTTCGAGGGCGCACAGGGGCTGGCCATGCACAGCCTCGACGTCGTCTCCGGCATTCTCGACAAGCGGTTCGCCGGCAGCATCGACGAGCTGCGCGCCGACCTCAGCGGCCTGCAGATGAACTTCGACACGCTCGTGCGCATGCAGCGCGAGCTCGGGTTCACTGACAGCGCCGGCGTGCGCGGCAAGCTGACCAAAGCCGGCAACGGCGTTGAGCGCATCATCAACGAGAACACGACCTGGCTCGCCGACGGCGACGCCCGCAAGCTGAAGACCGCGCTTTTGACGATGCGTTTCTACGAGACCGAGTTCCGGCTGACCCAGTTCGAGTACGACCGCCAACTGTTCGAGCGGGCCTACAAGAATTTCGTCAGCATCTTCGACAATGTCGACGGGACGCCGGAGATGAAGGGCGCGCTCGAGCGGCAGGTGAAGGACTACGCCGACACGTTCAAAGCCTGGCGCGAAGCCTATGACGGCGCCTACCCGATGCGGGCGCTGATCGAGATCGACAGCAAGCGTATCCTGCCCAGCGCCGACCTGATCATCGAGCAGGCGCGCGACACCGCCACGCAGGCCGCGACCGCGCTCGCCGTTTCGCAGCGCCACACCCGCATCGGCATCATCGCCGTCGGCGCCGCCATGGTGCTGCTCGGCCTCGGATTCTCCTGGCTGATCGGGCGAAGCATCACCCGGCCGCTGCACGGCCTCGCAGCCGTCATGCAGCGTCTCGCGACGGGCGACACCTCGGCGCGCATTCCGGCGACGCATGCGCGCGACGAAATCGGCGAGATGGCGCGCAGCGTCATCGTATTCCGCGACACGATGATCGAGCGCGAGGCGCTGGCGCAGCAGCAGGCCGAGACCGGCGAGCAGCGCGAACGGCGCAGCGTCACGATCGCCACCACCATCGGCCAGTTCAAGCACACCGTGGAAAGCGCGCTGGGCAAATTGCGCGCGGCCTCGATGAAGCTGGAGATGAGCTCGAGCGACCTCAACAAGTCCGCCGACACGGTGTCGGCGGAAGCGGAGACGGCGACCGCGCGCGTCTCCGCCGCCTCGGAGAATGTCAGCGCCGCCGCCGGGTCGATCGAGGAACTGGCGGCCTCGATCGGCGAGATATCGAGCCAGTCTGCGAAATCGACCGAGGTTGCGCGCCGCGCCGTCTCGGAAGCCAGGCGCACCGTCGCCACGATGGCCGAACTCGGCAGCGCGGCGACCCGCATCGGCGAGGTCGTCGGGCTCATCCAGGCCATTGCCGGCCAGACCAATCTCCTCGCGCTCAACGCCACCATCGAGGCCGCCCGCGCCGGCGAGGCCGGCAAGGGCTTCGCCGTGGTCGCTGCCGAGGTGAAGTCGCTCGCCAACCAGACCGCGCGGGCGACCGAGGACATCGCCGAGCAGATCGGCGCCATCCAGTCGGCCGCCGCCGATTCCGCGCAGGCGATCGAGCAGGTCAACGTCATCATCAACGACATGGCGAACATCGCGACCTCGGTGGCCGCCACGGTCGATCAACAGAACCAGGCGGTGGCGATCATCGCCGAGGGCGTGCACCGCGCCTCCGGAGAGGCGCGCACCGGCGCCGAGGCGATGTCCCGCGTCGCCGGCGTCTCGACCGATGCGCGCGCGACGGCCGCTGGCGTGCGCTCGCTCGCCGACGCGGTCGCGATCGAGGCCGAAAGCCTGGAAGCGGACGTGCGCCGGTTCCTCGGCGACGTGCAGGCGGCCTGACAGCGGCACTTGTAATCGGCGTCGCTATGGCCGATCTGAGGCTTGGCAGGCCGCGGAGCCCGTTTGTTGAAGCACCTCAAGCTTTCCTGGCGCGTGATCTACGGCGCCTTTCATCATTTCCTCGCCGACGACGGCTGGGCGATCGCCAGCCATATCGCGCTGTCGACGCTGATGGCGCTGTTTCCCTTCATGATCGTGGTGACGGCGCTCGCCGCCTTCTTCTTCGGGTCGAAGGATCTCGCCGACGAGGCCGCCCGCATCCTGCTCGAAGCCTGGCCGCCGCAGGTGGCCGGTCCGATCTCGGTCGACATCACCGGTGTGCTCACCAATGCGCGCGGCGATGTGCTGACCTTCGGCGTCCTGTTCGCGATTTATTTCGCCTCCAGCGGCGTCGAGAGCCTGCGCATCGGGCTCAACCGCGCCTATGACATGGTCGAGCGGCGACCGTGGTGGCTCTTGCGGCTGGAGTCGATCCTCTACGTGCTGATCGCCGCGGTCGCCATCCTCGCCTTCTCGCTGCTCGTGGTGCTGGCGCCGTTCCTGTGGGATCGGCTGGTCCTGTTCGCGCCTCAATTCGCGCCCTTCAGCGTCGTTGTCACCTTCGCGCGCTACGTGGTGGCGGCGATGGTGCTCGTCATCGCGCTCACCGTCATCCACAGCTGGCTGCCCAGCGGCCGCCGAAGCCTCGGCGAAATCGCGCCCGGCATCGGCGCGACCCTGGCGTTGTGGCTCATCGCCGGCGCCGTGTTCGGCCGCTATCTCGCCGAATACGCCTTCGCCTATGTGTCGATGTATGCGGGTCTGGCCTCGGCGATGGTCGCGCTGGTCTTCCTCTATGTGTGCGCGTCGATCTTCGTGTACGGCGCGGAATTGAATTCGACGATCGGAAAGGTGCGCAGCGGCCTGGAAGAGGAAGCCGTGGCCCGCGATTTTCGCAAACAGTGATTGGCACCTCAGGTTGCGCTCGTGCGGCTACAACCTGCGACCCGCGATGCGGGACGGTAAGGAAATGTCAACGTCATCGGCATTGAATGCGAATGAGAGGACCTTCTGATGACCGAATCCGTGTCGCGCGCCGCTGTGGATGCCTTTTACGAGGCCTATTCCTCGCGCGATCCGCAACGGATCGGCGCGGTGCTCGACGACGACGTCGAGTGGCACGTCAACGGTCCGTCCGAGGTGATCAAGATCTGCGGCTTTTGGCGCGGCAAGGCGGCGGTGATCGATCGCTTCGCGCGCCTCGTGCCGCAGGTGATCGCCTTCAAGAAGCTCGAGATCGAGCACCTGCTCGTCGACGGCGACCAGAGCGCGATGTTCGGACGCGTGACTTCGCACCACCGACAGACCGGACGCGTGATCTCGCACCGCGTCTCGCACATCGTCCGCTATCGCAACAGCAAGGTCGCGTCCTTCCGCGTCATCAACGACACGTTCGACGCCGCCGAGCAATTCCTCGGCCACCGGATCAAACTCGACAGTGAGCCGGCGACCGCCGAAGGCGATCTCGTCGTCGTCTAAGCGGCGCCGCCCGCGACCTCGAGCACGTCCTCGAAGCTCTTCAGGCCCGTCACCGGGGCATTGACCATCACCGCCATGTTGCCGGGCGGGTGCTGGTTCTTCCACATCATCGTGTGCGCCTTCGGGATGTCCTCCCAGGAGAAGGTCTTCGACAGGCACGGATCGATGCGGCGCTCGAGCACGAAGCGGTTGGCGAGCGAGGCCTGCTTGAGGTGCGCGAAGTGCGAGCCCTGGATGCGCTTCTGGCGCATCCAGACGTAGCGCGCGTCGAAGGTGATGTTGAAGCCCGTGGTGCCGGCGCAGAACACGACCATGCCGCCGCGCTTGACCACCATGCACGAGACCGGGAACGTCGCCTCGCCCGGATGCTCGAAGACGATGTCGACGTCACGTTTGCCCGTGATATCCCAGATCGCCTTGCCGAAGCGCCGCGCCTCCTTGGCCCAATCGTTGAACTCGGCCGAGTTGACCTGCGGCAACTGGCCCCAGCACTTGAAGTCCTTGCGGTTGATGACGCCCTTGGCGCCGAGATTCATCACGTAGTCGATCTTCGACTCGTCGGACACGATGCCAATGGCGTTGGCGCCCGACGCCGCGACGAGCTGAATGCCGAACACGCCGAGGCCGCCCGAAGCGCCCCACACCAGAACGTTGTCGCCGGGCTTGAGCGTGTGCGGTGAATGACCGAACAGCATGCGATAGGCGGTGGCGAGCGTCAGCGTGTAGCAGGCCGCCTCCTCCCACGTCAGGTGCTTCGGCTTTTCCATCAATTGCCGCGACTGCACGCGGCAGAACTGCGCGAACGAACCGTCCGGCGTCTCGTAGCCCCAGATGCGCTGCGAGGTCGAGAGCAGCGGATCGCCGCCATTGCACTCCTCGTCGTCGCCGTCGTCCTGATTGCAGTGGACGAT
>Ga0265342_10002004_pt1 | contig 18139 bp, 12 predicted proteins | sample 4CB327metaG_FD_203125 | JGI IMG/M metagenome (GOLD analysis project Ga0265342, IMG submission 203125) | Rhizosphere microbial communities from Carex aquatilis grown in University of Washington, Seatle, WA, United States - 4-CB3-27 metaG | ecosystem: Host-associated > Plants > Roots >...
GACAGATACCAACGCCTTCATCGTCCACGCCCTGGTGGAGCACCGTCACGATCTGCGCCGCCGTCCAGTTGCCAAGGCCGGTGGTGGGATCTGATGTCAGGTTGGCCGAAACTGGGTGGATGTTCAGGGTCCCAGCAAAGAAACTGCTGAAGTCCTCACCGCCCCAGAAGAACTTGCTCGTGTCGAGAGGCATGGTTCCGGTCGTAAGGTGCTTGGTGTGACACTCGATACACAGGCCGATTTCAGTAGCCAGGTAGCGTCCGCGCAAGGCGCTGGCCTTTTGCGGATAACTGTCCGCAGGGGTTGGAATGGTGGTCGGATCCAGGTAATCGGCCGGTGCGGGTACGTCGAACGAGGCCGAACGCTTCCCCACGTCATTGACCACCGCCGGGATCGACTGCAGGTAGGCCACGATGGCGTCCGCATCATCGGAGGCCATGTTGTGGAATACGTAGTACGGCATGACCGGGTTGAGCGCCGCAGTTCCGCCGTCGGAGGGCACCACGCCGTCCATGAACATGTGCTTAATCTGGTTGGCAGTGAAATTTCCGAGGCCCGTGGCCGGATCGGGCGTCAAGTTGCGCGTGGGCAGGACGTCTCCGCTCGGCAACTGGATGAAGGTTCTGTTGCCTGCCAAGTACTTGGTCATATCGGGGGCGCCCGAGGACATCTTGGGCGTGTGGCAATCCGAGCACGCGATAACGTGGTCGACAAGGTATTTGCCGCGCTCCGCCAGACTTGACTGCCCGCTATCCACCGCGCTTGCGTCCACCCCACCCGTATCCCCAGCGCGCGTATCTGTCGCGGGAGCATCGATGATGCTGGCGTCCTTGATCGCTACGTCGGGCATGGGCGCGTCAATAGACGGTGCATCGGCTGGCGGGGAATCGGTCGGCGCCTGGTCGGGAGCCGAGGTGTCCGGCGCGGGCGTATCTAGACTTCCCGGTGCGTCCGCATTTCCCGGCGCGTCCGTGCTTCCTGGCGAGTCCTTGTTTCCCGACGTGTCCAGGCCGGTTGCCGCATCCGTCTTGGCGGCGCTGTCCGTTTTTCCGCCCCCAGAGTTGTCTGAACAAGCGATTGCGGTCAGGGAAAAAAAACACGCCAGCAGCAACCTGCCTGGCGATCGTGTGAGAACACTCATCATACCCAATTTCCTCCTTAGTTTCCGCATTTGATGCCATTGCACAGACGGTGATTCGGACTTTCTGCGCCGGCCGGCGATGGTTACTGGCTGTTTACCTGGAGCTGACCGCATGGATTTCTTGCGACGAACAGCGCAACGCAAGCATCCGAAAGAGAATCAGACTCATCATGTCCGCTTTTTGACAACAACCGCGGAGTTCTCGCATGCGCAGTCCCTATGTGACATTCGGCTTGGTGATCGTGGCTTGCGGTTGTAGTTCCTTTCAGCGCGCCAGTGCACCTACAGACGCGCAGGTCAGCGGTGGAAGTGCTCGAAACGGTGGAAGCATCGGAAGCGGCGGAAGTGCAGGAACCGGCGGAGGTGCAGGAAGCGGCGGAAGTGCAGGAACCGGCGGAGGTGCAGGAAGCGGCGGAAGTGCAGGAAGCGGCGGAAGTGCAGGAGCCGGCGGAAGTGCAGGAAGCGGCGGAGGTGCAGGAACCGGCGGAAGTACAGGAAGTTCCGGACGAGGTGGAAGCAGCGCAAGCGGCGGAAGCGGCGGCCGTGGCATCGGAATCGGCGGAAGTTCCGGAAGTGGCGGAAGTTCCGGAAGCGGCGGAAGTTCCGGAAGCGGCGGAAGCGGCGGTAGCGCCAGCGGACATGTGTCAGTGCTCCAGCACCACAACAACGCCTCGCGCGATGGATTTTTCGTGGATACAGCCCTCAGCAAGACAGCCATTGCCCAATTGCATGTCGATCCGGCCTTTACCGGCGCAACGATCTCGGGGCCGACCTACGCCCAGCCCCTCTATCTTGCAGGTTCAGGCAGCGACCCCGATTTGGTCATCGTCGCAACCGAACAGAACCATGTCTACGCGTTCGATGCTTCGTCGGGCGGCAAGCCCGTTTGGGACAAGTCGCTTGGCACGCCCTTGCCGAAATCACGTTTGGCCACGCTTCGTAATGGGTGCGGGAACATCGATCCGCTCGGCGTGACTGGAACGCCAGTCATCGATGCCGCGTCGCGTACCGTCTATCTGGACGCCATGACCATCGCCAGCGCAAACGCGACCGCCCAGCACCAGATTTTTGCCCTCGACGCAAGCACGGGCGGGATCAAGGCGGGATGGCCAGTCGATCTGAACAGCACCGTCATGTCAGGCTCGACGACCTTCACTTCGCTGGCCGAAAACCAGCGCGGCGCGCTGATACTGCTCGGCGGCAAGGTCTTCGTGCCCTTTGGCGGACACATTGGCGACTGCGGCGAGTACCACGGCTGGATCGTCGGAGTCTCGACGACCGATCCTTCCCAGGTCAGTGCCTGGGCAAGCCGCGCGATTGCCGGCGGCATCTGGGCACCCGGCGGTATCTCCTCGGATGGAGAGTCGATCTTCTTCGCTACTGGCAACACAGAAGCAACGTCCAATACCTTTACCGCTCCGTCGAGCTGGCAAGATGGCGAGACCATATTCCGCTTGCCCCCGTCGCTGGCATTCAGTGGAAAGAGCGCCGATTACTTCACGCCTTCCAACTGGGCAGCCCTTGACGGCGCTGACTCCGACATCGGCGGGACGGCCCAAGTGCTCGTCGATATTCCAGGTGCGAAACCCTCGGCTCTGGTCATCGGCCTTGGCAAGGACGGAAACGCCTACCTGGTCGACCGGAGCACTTTGGGTGGCATCAGTAGTCCGCTGGTGCTGGCTTCCGTGGCCACTGGCACCATCATCAATGCCTCTGCTGCCTACACAACCCCACAGGGAACCTACGTGGTTTTCAAGGGGACGGGCAAGGGCTGTCCTTCCGGCCAGTCGGGTGGGCTGGCCGCCATCAAGATCTCGGCCGCAAGCCCGCCGGCCATTTCGACGGCATGGTGTGGCGGTCCATCCACGCAGGAGTCGCCAGCGGTCAGCGCTACCGATGCGCAGGGAACCGATGCGGTGGTGTGGATCGTTGGCAGCGACAACAAACTCTACGGTCTTGACGGCGACACTGGGAACTCCATCTTCGCAGGTGGGACAAGCACAGACACCATGTCATCCGTTCAGAAGTTCACAACGCCCATCATCGCGAATGGCCGGGTCTTCGTGGCCGCGAACAATCAAGTCTACGCATATACGCCAAACTGACGACGCAATTCTGCAATCGGCGTGACAGGTCGGCTCCGGGCCTGATAACATTCTCATCGAGAACCGCGGGGGCTTTGCATCGTTTCCCGCGACTCTGCGGGAGAATGAATGGTCAAAGACGGCAAGGGACAGGGTAAGTTCGATGGCCGCGAAATCTTTCGATCCCTCTACCTCCACATGGTCGAAGGGGTTGCCCTACACGAGCTGGTTTGCGATGGAGATGGCAACCCCATCAACTACCGCATCCTGGACGTGAATCCACAGTTTGACGGTTATGTCGGGATCGCCGCCTCGGAGGCCATCGGCAAGCTCGCGACCGAGGCCTACGGCACGACGGAGGCACCCTATTTGGCGGAGTTTTCCCGCGCGACCGTCGCAGAAACGCCCACCCGATTTGAAACCCACTTCACCCCCTTCGACCGCTTCTACGACATCAGTGTGGTGCCTTTTGGAACCCGGCAGTTCGCCACCATCTTCCTGGACATCACCGAACGAAGGCGCGGCGAACGGGCGTTGCGCGAGAGCGAATGGTACCTGCAGCGGGCCCAGCATATCGCCCACATTGGCTCCTACCGCTTCGACATCGCCAAAGGCACCTGGAGAAACTCGGAGGCGCTGGACGTTCTTTTCGGCATCGAGAACGGATTCCAACGCGATCTCGCAGGGTGGCTCAGCCTGGTGCATCCCGATGAGCGCGAGGAGATGCATCGCTACATGGTCGATGACGTCGTGCGGGCAGGCCGCGATTTCGACCGGCGCTATCGTATCGTTCGTGCCAATGACGGCAGTATCCGCTGGGTACACGGCATGGGCGAGCTCGAAAGGGATGCCTCTGGCCTGCCCATCGTCATGATCGGCATCATCCAGGACGTCACCGAGAGCACGCTCAAGGAGAAGGCCCTGCGGGAGTCGGAGGAACGCTTTCGGCGCGTCTTCGAGCTCATTCCGGGGCCCGTGACGCTGGCCGAGAAGGACGGCACGATCATCGCTTGCAATGACGCCTTTTGTGCGGCGATGGGATACCCTCGCGAGGAGCTCGTGGGCAAGAACACGATCCAACTCGCAACTTGGGTGGATTCCAGTCAGCGCGATGCAATGTACACCGATGTGGTCCAGGGCAAGAGCGTGGACTGGTTGGAGTTCAAGCTGCGTCGGCGCGATGGGCAGATCCGCACCATGCAAATCTCTTCGCGCCCATTCAAGCTCGAAGGGAGAACCGTGGTGCTGTCTGCAGCCCGGGACATCACGGAGCAGCGCAATCTAGAACAGCAGATGCTCCACAGTCAGAAGCTGGAAAGCCTGGGCGTGCTCGCGGGAGGCATAGCCCACGATTTCAACAATCTGCTCACCGGGATCCTGGGCAACGCCGACCTGGCCAAGACCGAGATGTCGCCGCTTGCCCCCTCGCGCACCAGCCTGGAAGGAATCGAGGTCGCTGCTCGCCGGGCCGCCGATCTCTGCCGCCAGCTGCTCGCCTACAGCGGACGGGGCCGCTTCCTCATCGAGCCTTTGAATCTACAGGAGCTGGTCGAGGAGATGGGCCACTTGCTGTCCGTGAGCATCAGCAAGAAGGTCGTGCTCAAGTATCACTTCTCGCAAGGGATCCCAGCGGTCGACGCAGACGCGACACAGTTGCGACAGGTGGTCATGAACCTCATCGTCAACGCCTCGGAGGCGATCGGCGAGCGCAGTGGGGTCATTTCGGTGACGGTCGGCCTTGCCCACTGCGAGGCCGACTATCTCCACGGATGCTTTGGCGCCGACCGGCTGCAATCCGGGGACTTTGTCTATCTCGAAGTGGCGGATACCGGCCACGGCATAGACGGGTCCACCATGGATCGGATCTTCGACCCCTTTTTCTCTACCAAGTTCACCGGGCGAGGTCTCGGCCTAGCCGCCGTGCTTGGCATCATGCGTGGGCATCGAGGTGCCATCAAAGTCTACAGCGAACCGGGTCGTGGTACGACCTTCAAGTTGCTCTTCCCGGCCAGCGAAAACTTGGCCAGCAAGCTGCAAGCCAAGACCTTGATCGCGGCCGGCTACCATGCCTCGGGCAAGATCTTGCTCGCCGACGACGAGGAAACCATTCGCAACTTGGGTCGCCGGATGTTGCAGCGGGCGGGCTTCGAGGTCGTCGTTGCCGCAGACGGTCGGGAGGCCATTGAGAAGTTCACCACCGACAGGGACAGCATTCGTCTGGTCATTCTGGATCTGACCATGCCTCACGCCGATGGTGAGGCCTGCTATCGCGAGATGCGGCGACTGCAGCCGGGCGTGAAGGTGCTCCTTAGCTCGGGCTACAACGAACAGGACGTCGTCAACCGGTTCGCGGGCAAGGGATTGGCTGGATTCATTCAAAAGCCCTACACCACGGAAGAACTTCTGTCCAAAATCCGCGAGGCGCTAGAGAAGACATAGCGCATGGAAAGTCCGCGCGCTGCCAAACTGGCGCCCTTCCTGGTCCTCGCGGCTCTGGTCGGGCTGGCCTATGTGCCCCTGTTCTTTGGACAGGTCCTCTACCAACGGGACATCTGCCGATGGATCTACCCCGAGCGGGCTTTCTTGAGCAACAGCTTCGCGTCGGGTGATTCGCCGCTTTGGAATCCGTTGATTGGTCTTGGCCTGGCGACGCTGGCGAATCCTCTCAATCAGATCGTCTACCCCCCGAATCTTCTGCTGCTGGCTGGACATTCGCCGCACTCCACATCCTTCTTTCTCTTCGCGCACCTCCTGCTCGGCGCCATGGGCATGATGATCCTGGCGCGTCGGCTGACCAAACACACTTTTGAAGGGGCGGACCGCGGCCCGCCCCTCGTCCGCGAAGCGAATTCGCGGACTTCACCGCACCTGCGGCCGAGCCCTTGGCTCGGCTTCTGTCGACCTGTCCAGTTTATGGACAGGTCAACAGCGATCCCCGGGCTCGTGGCGGGGTTGGCTTGGGGACTGTCGGCATTGACCACCGCCGAGGTCACGGCCGGTCTTCGCTTGGTCGCAGGCGCCTACCTTCCGTGGTGCGCCTTGGGAATCCTTGGCTTGTCGCGAACCATCCGCGAAGCCCAATCGCTGCGCGCCAGTGCCGGCGCGGCGGCACTGGCCTCCGTCCCATTCGGATTGTGTTTCCTCACCGGGGAGGTTTTCGTTCCATTCATGGCCGCTGGGTTTGCGCTGGCCGTGGCCGTCGGCGACATTCTTGAAATGAAGGAGCTGGAGGAAGGCGCCAGTACTCTTGCCTGGGTCTGGCGTTTGGGGGTGGGTGTCTGTATCGCGGCTGTCCTGGCTGCTGGCCTGGCCGCCGCCGTGCTCTTCCCTCTCAAGCACACGATGCAGGCCACGGCTCGCACCGCGCCTCTTGCGCGTAGTGTCGCCGAGGTCGGCTCGTTTCACCCCTGGCGGCTGGCCGAGCTGGCCGCGCCAGGGGCCATGGGCGATCCCTACACCAGCTACGTTGCGGGACCCTGGGTGGGAGAACCAGGACTTGGCCAACGCCCGCTCCTCTATGGATGCTATCTGGGCAGCAGCGTGCTCGTGCTGGCTCTGATGGCTTTCGGCCGAAAACGAAAATTGGCCACCACGCTGGGCGTGGCCGCCACGCTTGCGCTTCTGGTTGCCATGGGAAGACACACCGGAGCGCATGCGGTGCTTCGCACCCTCATTCCGCCCCTTGCCTACATGCGCGGTCCCGAAAAGTATCTCTCGCTTGTTGTCGCTTGTGTGTCGTTGCTGGCTGGTCTCGGCAGCGCACGGCTGACGGAAATCAAACAGCGCCTGTGGACTCGCGGTCTGATGGTGGCCGCTGCACTGGTGTTGATTCTGATTGTAGGCGCGTGGTTTCCGGCGGCGATGGTCGAGCAAGTCCGGTCAAGCGCCATGGTTGGGCTGGCGTTTGCCTTGGCTGCGAGCGCCGTGGTGTGGATGGCTGGGCGACCCTCCCGGTTCGCCGGTACGCTACTGGTCGGCGTGGTGTTGGTCGATCTTTCTGTCCCTGTCTTCGCCTTGCAGAATTTTGGCCCCTCCGCTTTGCTTGCGGCCAGGCCCGATGCCGCAACCGCCATTCTCGCGGATGCGCGTGCGCGCGGCACGATGGCTCCGCCGCGCGTCTATCGATCGGAAAACTCAGATGCCGCCATCGAGGCAGCGGCCCCACCCACCTCGGTGGCGCAGGTGCAGCGCAATCTCGTGCGTACGTTGATCGACAACCATGCCGGCATCTTCGGCATCGCGACCGTGCCCGGCTACGATGCCGCCATGCCCGCGACGTTGTCCGCGCTTTGGCTTGGCGGGCGCGCCATGGGGCTCGACCTGCTTCGGCTCGCGGGCGTCGACTACGCGATTCTTCCGAGCGCACTGGCCGAGCGCCCAGGACTTCGTCCCATCCTGGATCCAGTGCCTGGCGTGCGGCTGTTTCGCGTGACGGAGGTCTTACCGAGAGTCTATCTGGCCCAGGCCGCGGCGGTCATGCCCGATAGCCTCGCGCTGCGAGCGATGTTTGAGCCACAAGTCGTTTCCGGCAAACGGGTGATTCTGGCGCCAGTGCCCGAGCCACCGGCCGCCGTGGCCGTTGGCGAGCCCGAGGTGCTGGCCTCGGGCGATTGCAGGCTCACGGCATTCGCGAACACTCGCATCGAGGCGGAATGTCACGCTATCGCGCCCGCTCTCGCGATCTTTCTCGAACAGTTCGACCAGGGCTGGTCCGCGACGGTGGACGGCCATGCAGCCGCGCTCTTGCGCGCCAACCTTGTCATGCGCGCGGTACCACTCGCGGCGGGCCGCCACAGGATCACGCTCTCCTTTTCGACGCCTGGGCTGAAAACGGGGCTAGCGATCTCGATCTCGAGTCTGCTCGTGCTTGTCCTTGCCATCCTTCGTGGACGTAGGCGGGGAGCCGCCGATGTGCCTGCGAATCTCGGACCACCTCAAGCCTGAGATCACGGAGGATGGGTGCAGGGCTTGCCACTATCCGAAACGGTCTTTGAGTCTGAGAAAGGGTCGCTCGACCCAGATGTGCAGAACCGCGGCACCCGCTACCGAGAGCAGGAACCCGCCAAAATGCGCCGAGGACGGACGGTACGTCGAACGAACGAGCTCGCTCTTCGCCATCCCGGATTACGTCTTGACCAGGCACCTGGAAGTTCCGTCGGAAGCCTCGGCCGAGGGCACTTCTTCGCGTTCACTGGGTGGCTTTGCGACCACGTCCTCGAACAGACTCGCAAGCGGTGGCGGACCGGCGGCTTCCTCGGCGGCGACCGCCATGCGAATGGCGTCTACGATCTGTCTTCTCATCGTGGCCTGCGCCTCGATGGAGAGAATTTTCTGGCTATCGAGCCAGGCCGTGAAGCGGAGGAGGGGATCGCGCTTCTGCCAGGCCTTGTGCTCGCCACCCTCGCGGTAGTGGGTCGGATCGTCGGCGCTGGAATGTGCGCCCAGGCGGTAGGTGACGGCTTCGATGAAGGTGGGGCCGCCACCCGCACGGGCCACGTCAACCGCCGCCTTGATGGACGCGTACATGGCCAGGACGTCGTTGCCGTCCACCCGGAGCGACGGGACAGCATAGGCCAGGCCCTTGACAGCCAGGGTTTCAGACTGGGTCTGCGCCGTGAGCGGCGTGGAGATCGCCCACTGGTTGTTCTGGCAGACGAAGACCACAGGTGCCTTGTACACACCAGCGAAATTGAGCCCCGCGTGGAAGTCGTCTTCGCTAGTGGCGCCGTCGCCAAAGAAACACAGTGCGATGTTGCTCTCTTTGCGGATCTTGGCTGCCCACGCGATGCCCATGGCGTGAGGAATCTGTGATGCCACCGAGGACGACGTGCTGACGTGCCGGATCTCGGCCGAAGACACGTGGCAGGGCATCTGACGGCCGCGCCCACTGTCGTGGGCCGTGCCCAGGATCTGGGCGACGTATTTGGCCAAGGGCAGACCTCGATAGACGGCTGCCGTGCCTTCGCGCAAACCCTGAACGAAGTAGTCTGTTTTCAGGATGGCCTCGGCACCCGCCGCGGGGCCGGCTTCCTGGCCGCGCGCTTCGAAGTAGTGGCTGATGCGGCCCTGACGCTGCAGGGGCATGAGCTGCTCGTCTAGCTCGCGCGATAGCAGCATGCCTTCGAACATGCGCACGAGCGCCGCGGGTGAAAGCTCGGGAATTTTTGCCGCATCGGCGTGGCCGTGCTCGTCCAGGATCTGGAAAAGTCCCGTCGCCCGGGCGTAGTCCTCGTCCGACCAGATCTCCACGCACTCGGCCGTGATCTGCCCCGAGCGGCGTTTGTCAGGTGTCTTTGCCTGCGCCATGCTGGGCTAGGTCTGGTCGAGGAAGATGAGTCCCGGGGTTTCCAGTGAGGCCTTCATCTCGGCCACGAAGGTGGCGGCGTCGTAGCCGTCGACCAGCCGGTGATCCACAGACAGGGACAGGTTCATCATGTCGCGGATGACGATCTTGTCGTCCACCACGACCGGGCGCTTGGCGATCTTGTGGATGGCTAGGATAGCGACCTCGGGATAGTTCACGATGGGCGTGGCCACGATGCCGCCAAGGGTGCCCAGGCTGGTGATGGTGAAGGTCGAGCCGCCGAGGTCGCGCGGCGAGACGCGCCCATTCTTGGCCGCCACGCCCAAGCGATCCACCTCGCGCGCGAGATCCAGCAGCGGGCGCCGATCCGCGTGACGGATCACCGGCACCATGAGGCCCTCGGGCGTCTGGGCCGCGATGCCGATGTGGTACTCGCGGCGTTGGACGATCTCGCCGGCTGGCTCGTCGAGGGTAGCGTTGAGCTGAGGGTGCTTTTTCAAGGCCTCGACCGCTGCCTTCACGAAGAAGGTCAGATAAGTCAGCTTGATGCCGTGCCCAGCCAATCGCCGTTCAGCCTTGTCGCGTAATTCGACGAGCTCTGTGCAGTCGATTTCTTCCACGTAGGTGAACTGGGCAACCTGGCGTTGGGTCAGCACCATGTGCTCGGCAATCATGCGGCGCACACCCCGGAAGGGGATGCGAACGTCACCGCTCGACGGGGTGGCTGGCCCGGGCGTCAGTTGATTGTCGACCTCCTTCAGGGCTCCTGGGCCGACCTTGGCCGAGCGCACATCGGCGACGGTGATCTGCCCACCTGGGCCCGAGCCCTGGACTTTCGACAGATCCACGCCCATTTCTCGCGCCAGTCTGCGCGTGGCCGGCGTGGCCAGAACGCCACCGCTAGCGCCTTCGGATGCTGGGCCCGGGGTCTTGGCCATGCCAATCGCCGGCGTCTTGTCGGCTTCGACGACTACTTCGATCACGATGAGAACTTTTCCCACCGGGCAGCGCTCGCCTTCCTTGAAACGCCGTTCGAGGACGCGGCCCGCATGTGGCGTTGCGATCTCCACCGTGGCCTTGTCGGTCATGACCTCGACCATGGGCTGATCTTGCGCTAGTAGGTCGCCCTCTTTGACCAGCCAGCGGACGATTTCGCCTTCCGCCATGCCTTCGCCAATGTCGGGCAATTTGAATTCGTAGGCCATGCTTCCTCCTAGCCGGTGGTGACTTTTTCGATCGCATCCAGGACGCGATCCTTGTCGGGCAGGTATTCGGGTTCGAGCGTGTACGGGAATGGGGTATCGAAGCCAGTCACCCGCAGAATCGGCGCTTCGAGGTGCAGCAGGGCGTGTTCCTGGATCGAGGCGCAGAGCTCGGCGCCAAAGCCGCAGGTGCGCGGTGCCTCGTGCACGATGACCACGCGGCCGGTTTTCTGTACCGACTGAAGAATGGTCTCGAGGTCGAAGGGCAGGAGTGTGCGCAAATCGATGAGCTCGATATCGTAGCCCATGGCCGCGGCCTTGTCCGCCGCCTCCATGGCAGTGTGGACCATGCTGCCCCAGGCGAGAATCGTGACCGACCGTCCTGAGCGGGCGGCCGCCCGGCGCATGATCTTGGCCTGTCCGATGGGCACCAGGTACTCGCCAGCCGGAACCTCGCCGCGACTGGTGCGGTACAGGCGCTTGGGTTCGAGGAAAATGACCGGATCTTCGCCGCGAATGGCGGACGTCAGCAGTCCTTTGGTGTCCGCTGGGTTGGACGGATAGACCACCTGCAGGCCCGGGGTGTGGATGAACACGGCCTCGGGCGACTGCGAGTGGTAGTGTCCTCCGCGCACGCCGCCGCCAGCTGGCATGCGAATGACCACGGGAGCGGTGTATTCGCCACCCGACCGGTAGCGCATCTTGGCCAGCTCGTTCACGATCTGGTCGAAAGCCGGATACACATAGTCGGCGAACTGGATCTCGGCAACCGGGCGTAGACCGTACAGGGCCATACCGATGGCAGCGCCCACGATGCCATTTTCGGCCAGCGGCGTGTCCATACAGCGATCGGGTCCGAATTCCTGTTGCAGACCCACGGTGGCCCGGAAGACACCGCCAAAATGGCCCACGTCCTCGCCCAGCACGACGACGCGACTGTCGCGCTGCATTTCCACGTGCAGGCAGTCGTTGATGGCCTGGATGATATTCATCTCGGGCATGTCAGGGATCCTTTGTAGGGGCAGGGACTTTACGGGCAGAGGCGGTCTTGGGGCAGGTGGCGCGGCCATGATGCAGCCGGGCCGGCACGGGATTATGCCAGGTTGGCGAAGGAATCAAGGGCTTTGCGCAGGAGGCAGAGCCTTCCAGTGTATACTGCCACGCGGCTGGCAACAGCCGGGATGCCATCACCCACAGCCGCAAGCAGCCGGTTCCGCCGTGCGCGTGGGCACTTCCCTCGCGGGCTGGGTTTCTTGCTGTCCTTGGTCTTGGCGCTTTCGCTGGTTGCCAGGCCGGCCCAGGCCCAGTTCGGCCAGAATCGCCTGCAGAACGACTTTGGCGATCTCCTGCGCGTGCTCACCGAGCTCACGACGCAGCTCGGAACCAAGTCGCGCGGCGAGCTGCTCGACTTCTTCAACAGGATCGAGCTCTTCAACGTCGAAAGCGAAATCGACCGCCTGGTCGGCAACCCCTGGGAGCTGAGCGACTCGACTTCCTACAAGCTCAGCCTCGCGCCCCTGCACGTGGCCTATCCGGTGTTCGACCAGATGGTTGCGCAGATGACCCGGCTCGATGACATCCGCAGCCGCAGGATTCAGAACCTGACCGTGGACTCGGTCGGCTTGATTTCCGTGAACCTGGACATCCTGAACGGCGAGCAGAGCGGCGGTCAGCTCGCCAGCTCCATCGTTCACTACTTCAACGCTCGCGAATTCATGGACCTGGGCGTCTTCATGCTGGCGCAGCAGCCGTTCTTTCCGCAGACCCAAGAGGAGTGGGATCTCCGCAAGCACCAGATCGCCAACCACCAGGGGATGCTGGCGCTCACCGTAGCAGGACTGGGCGCGCTCTTCGAAGTGGGTGCGCTCAACAACTCGGGAACCATCCAGCGTTGTCAGGACAATCGGTGCAACTTGGGGTGGTACGGTGGTTTTTCCCACCTTGGCTATCACCTGCAGCCCAACCTGCGCGGTGGCCTGACCACGCAGATACCGGGGCTGGAGTTGTCGGCTGGTCTGATGGAGCAGGTGCGGGCGCCCTCGGACAGCGCCTCCAGCGTGTTCGAAATGGCCCTGCGCGAAAGCTGGCTCAACCGCTACACCAGCGTGGGTGGGTGGGACAGCTTCCTGGAAGCCGCCGTTCGCCGTGTGCTCTCCGCCGAGAGCAGGTACCAGGGCGAAAACTTCACGACGCGTGGGGGCGCCTTTGTCAAACGCGAGCATCCCTTCCGCTGGCGCTACATCACCTTGCGCAGCTCGATCGAGGTTGAGTCGGATCTCACGGACAGCTTGCGTTGGGCCATGGGGCTCGGCGTGGACTACACCAAGACCGGCCTGTCGACCGTCTTGCAGTCGAGCCGCACCAACTTCATGCACGCAAACGGTCCCGGCCCTGAGACGCGCACGGGTCTCTTCGTGGCCGGCACGGTCGAGTCGCCCGAGGAGTACTACGTGGAAATCATGAACGTGCGGGCGCGCCTTCTGCGCGACGAGTGGAACGCCCTGACCGCAAGCGACGCCGAGCAGCGGCAGGCCGAGGCCGAGATGCGGGTGTTGGCGGGCGGACAGGTGCCGGGCTACCGGCTTTCTCCACGGTTCGAGACCATTCGCAAGGCCATGGCGGAAGGCGAGAGCCACCGGATGCAGGTCGCCGCCATGCTGGGCGACTACCTGGAAGGCCGTCGCATTGCTTATTCGCTGAAACAATGGAACCGCAGCTCGGATGACCTGCAGGGCCCGCTCGACGGAGCGGTGGTCGAAGCTGCCGGCCGCGCGGTCGTCGAACGTCTGGCCGAGTTGGCGGCGTTTTTGCAAAGTGCGCGCGGGCGCCTGGAGATCCTGCGCGAGCGATACGGTCGCACCAGCGAGAATCTATGCGTCGCTGGTGGCGGGCTCGAGAAATCGCAGGATCTGGCCAGGGGCGAGCTGAGGGAGATCGATGCCATCTGGCGCCGCGAATCCGAGTCGGTCAGCGAGGCTCTGCGCCTTTACAACTACTACCTCGCCAGCACCCGCCGCATCGCCGGCATCGCCAGCGGCATCCTGCCAGTCCGCTATTTCGAACCCATCAGTCCGCGGGTTGTGCGCAAACTGGTTGCGCTGGTAGCGCAACCGTTGCAGTAGTCCCTTGCTGCGGCCGACTCGGCGCCCCTCACTTCTTCCAGACGACGATATTTTCTTCGGAAGACGTCTTGATCAGATTGCCGTAGTCCTTCTTGATCCTCTCCAGCATGGCCGGGTGATCGTAGCCGTACTTGAAGCCAAACAGGACGCTGGCCTTTTCCTTCGGCGTAAATAGGCCATAGGCCCAGTCTTGGACCAGGTCGTCCTTCACCTTGAAGCCGAACAAGCGGTAAGAAAATTCCGCATCGCCCCAAATTCCCATGGTCGAGGAACTGGCGCTTTCGTATTCCTGGACGTGGAGATAGAAGGTGGAGCCATCGGCCAAGGTTTCGGACGCCAACATGGAGCCGTAGTCCACCCGGACCTTGAGTCCCGAGCGGCTCATCAGATCCGAATACTGTTTACCCACGGTTCCCTTGATGAGATGGGTATCTGCGGCTTTCTGCGGGCCTGCGCATCCGTCTGCCATCATGAACACGAACAACGGGATGAGGGCGCTGCTAGGACGAAAGGTCATGGGAATCTCCTTTTTTGCCGCGGTGGGGGGGGGCTCAGGCGTCCCGCGAAACACGGGACCAATGGGCGTGCCCGATCTGGGACTGTAGGAGTATCTTCCAAATTGTCCTTGCGCACAAGACGCGATCGTCTAAACCGCTTGCGAGCGGATCGCACCCGCCATTGCCAGTCAGGCGCTCATCGACGTCGACGCGACCCCGGCCATTGCCGAAGCGGCGACCTACTTTCCGGGCTTGGCTGCGGGAACTGCTGGCTTCGGGGCAGGAGCGGTCGCCGCCGCCACTTTTTCGGTCAACTCTGCGTTCAGATCGAGACTGACTTCGTTACCCACCAGGACGCCGCCATTGTCGAGGACCTTGTTCCAGCCAATCTCGAAATCCTTGCGGTCGATCTTCGTCGTCGCGTGAACTCCACGTACGGCGGTTCCGAACGGGGTCTTGGCTGGCTCGCTGGGCCCTTCAACTTCCAGAATGACCTGCTTCTTCACGCCGTGCAGGTCTAGATCGCCGGTAACCTTGAGCTTGTTCTTGCCCGTCCTTTGCACCTTCGTCGACTTGAAAGTGGCGGCCGGGAACTTGGCAATGTCGAAGAAGTCTGGCGACTTCAGATGGCTGTCGCGCTTGGGCTCGTTGGTGTTGACCGAGCTGAGATCGATGGTGACCTCGACGGTGGACTTGGTCACGTCCTTGTCGTCGAGCTCCACCGTTCCTTTGATTTTCTCAAACCGCCCCTTGACCGTGGACACCATCATGTGACGCACGCTGAATTCGATGACGCTGTGGGCGGGATCCAGCTCCCAGGTGGTAGCCGATGCATTGGCCGGAATCCAAAGAGCACTTGCTGTTGCCAGAGCCAGAAACTTGAGCATTCTCATAGTCATCTCCTTTTGCCTCTGCGTTATGTTCGCGTTGCGTAGCAATCCTTAGATGCCTAGGATCGTCGCTGGTGGCATGGGAGTGGCCCGCGCCTGGAATCCGGAATCACTATGCCGGTTTTCGTTGGGCAGGCAGATGGATGACGAAGGACGTTGCCCATCCGTCGACGTCCTCTACGCCTATGGATCCTTGGTGGGCGGCGCAGACCAGCCGGCAAAAATACAGGCCCACGCCCCAGGCCGACTTGCGTCGGCTTTCACCGTCCGCCAGCGGAAATTTGTCGAACATATGCTCGCGCTCTGGGTCTGGGATGGACGGGGCGGTGCTGTGGAGCGACACGCGGATCTCGTCCGTCCCGGCGGAGGCCACCAGCAGGATTCGGCCTCCTTCGGGCGTGTGGCGCAGCGAATGCGTGGTGAGGACTTGCAGGGCGCGCAGAAAGAGGCGCAGATCCAGCGCCGGCTTGAGGCCCTCTGGGGCGTCGAAGGCTACAGCAATCGAACGCGCCCGAGCTCTCGGAGCCGTCTCGCACACGATGGCTTCAAGGATCGGCCGCAGCTCGGTGAAGTCAAGGCGCAGGGTTAGCCGGCCGCTTTCCAGTTTCGACACGTCGAGGATCTGCGAGATCATGCCGCTTAGGCTGTTGAGCGTGCCCAGGGCATCGTCGGTTGCCTCGAGCATCGCCGCATGGCCGGGGTGTCTCTTGAGCTCGGTTGTCAGGTATTCGAGCGAGAGCAGCGCTGCCCCGACGGGACTGCGCATGTCATGGACGATGATTTCGAGCAAGGCATCCTTTTCGCGTTGCATGAGCTCGAGTTGGTGGTGTTGCTCTTGCAATCTGGCCAGGGACATCTTGGCGGCGGCCGCTTCGTGTTCGTGCAAGAGCGCGGCTGCGGCATTGCGGGGCACGGCGCTGGTAGCCATGGCCACGAACGTGAGAGCGAACACCGCCATGGTCATGGGCCAGTACGACATTCCGGCCAAGCGGAGAAGCACCACCTCTGCCAGCGTGGAAGATAGCGTGAGGATGACGACCAAACGGGCCGGCATGGACAACCCAGCCACCGCCAAAATGAGCGTGTAAGCACCGAGGCCCGTGACTCCCCAGGCGGCCATGAAGCGTGGCTTGCCTTGGTCCGCGGAGATACCCAGCCGATGCACGAGAAAGGCCACACCGATGTCGAGGAACGGTAGAAGCCAAGCAAGCCGTTTGGCAAGCGCACGGCGCCGGTACGCGAATGCAAACGTGGCCAGGCTCAGGTAGCCCGCGAGGGGCCACGATAGGATCCAGGGTGACATCCCGCGCGTGAAAGTCCAAGCGATCCCGATGCCCAGAAAGACCGTCACCGCGATGACGCGAATAGCAGCGGTCAACACGATTGCTCGCTCGCGGCTCTGGCCCATCGTTGGAGACGGAGCGTGGGTTAGGGCGGAACTGGTCTCGGGCATGGGGGTGGGCCGGCAAGATACGCCATACAATCAGAATCGACTAACCGCTATGGGTCTTGAGTGGGCCAATGCAAGTCCCCCATTCTCCGCCAATCTGCTCGGATTGGCCTTGGGGGGGGCCAGCGCAGACATTGGGGAGAGCGGCGCTCGGCCGCGGGCTTGCGCCGGGAGCGCTCCTCCGGGAACGGAGCTCTTCGGACGCGCCAAGCGCGTCCATGACCTCCTCGGGCTTCGGCTAGCATCGGCTTGCTGCGCTCGCAGAGCGCCTACGCAGGTCCCGGCGGAGTCGCCTCCCGGCCGCCCGCGCGCCGAGCCCGCTACCTCGAAGTCGCCATGGGCGGTGATTGGGCGGGGATGTTTTCCAGACCGGCATCTTGGTGTCCGGTTTGACCTTGGTAGGTCATCCAATTTCATCGTGTCCCCCAGCGCTTGCCTGCCCCGGGGCCCGGCGTCTGGGAAAAGATATCGCGTACTTCGAAGGCCGCAGCCCAGGCTGGCCAGACATTCACTCGGCCTATCAGGCTACGCGGTATGCCGACGGTGTAGATGGTTTCGGCGAAGGCGATGGCGTAGCGATGGGGAATCGCCTGCTCCTCGTCGCGTGCCTTGCGAACGTCGGTGCAGCGCCCTTCGAGCTGGTAGGCTTGATTGACCGCGGACGTCCGCGGACGTCCGTACAGCTCGCCTGGAAGGGATGGTGACCAGTCCTGCAGGCGAGATCCGTCCGAAGGTCGCGAGAATGGCATCGAGTCGGAACGGGCGGGTGTTGGTACGCGCCTTGCTCAAGTCGACCAATGGGTTCACACAAACCAGTCACAGCCCTTTCGAGGAGGTCTTCCATGCGTCACCCTAGAATTCTCGCTTCGGCACTGCTGCTGGCCGCCGCCGGTTGTGCTGGCAGTATGGGCGGCATTGGTACGCCAGAGAATCAAGCCAAGGCGGGCGGGGGCAATCCCTTCAAGGATGTCCGCTTCTTCCTCAACCCCGAGTACACAGCCTCGGTCGAGGCCACCGCGGCCAGGCACCCGGAGGAGGCGAACACGATTCGCAAGGTCGCAAGCTACCCGACCGGGGTTTGGCTGAGCGACATCAAATCCGTCGATAATCTCAAGGGCTGGCTCGACGAAGCGAAGAAGCAGCAGGACGCAAGCGGCGTGCCCACCATGACCGTGATCGTGGTTTACAACCTACCCAACCGCGACTGCTCGGCTGAGTCATCGGCTGGTGAGCTCAAGGTCGAGGAGAACGGTGAAGCCCGCTACCGCACGGACTACATCGATCCCATCGTGGCGCAGTTCAAGGCGCACGCCAATCAGCCTATTGCGGTCATTCTGGAACCCGATTCGCTGGGCAACATGGCCACCAACATGAGCCTGCCCAAGTGCCAGCAAGCCAAGTCGGTCTACAAGAACGGCATCGTCTACGCGATCAAGAGCTTCAAATTGC
>Ga0265342_10002005_pt1 | contig 18138 bp, 13 predicted proteins | sample 4CB327metaG_FD_203125 | JGI IMG/M metagenome (GOLD analysis project Ga0265342, IMG submission 203125) | Rhizosphere microbial communities from Carex aquatilis grown in University of Washington, Seatle, WA, United States - 4-CB3-27 metaG | ecosystem: Host-associated > Plants > Roots >...
TCTGGGGTCGTCGCGTTGCACACCAACCTGGGTGATCACACCTGCGTGGATCTCCCCGATAACTCCGTCAAGTGCTGGGGCGACAACACGAATGGACAGGTTGGCAACGGCACATGTGACTTCACTCCAAAGCCGACGACAGTTCTGTTCTAAGGAGTAGCCGGTGACGTGAGGCGGGCCGAGGAGACGGCGAGAAGATTGCGCCGTCTCCGGAGTTCGCACTCGCGTCGATGGCCACGTGAAACGTTAGCTGTTTCACGCAGAGGACACAGCCTGATCAGGGACGGCATTCCCTGTGCCCTCTGTGTGTCGGAGCTATAGCACCGGTGGTACCGAGGGAAGCAGGGCAGGGATGTCGCAGTCATGTCGTGCGCACTGTGCGCTGAATCGACGCGAACCCTAGCGAAGACACTCGATTCGGACGCCGGTGATTGGTGGCATGTGTGTTGCGGCGGCAAACGCGCCGAGAGATGATCGCGGCGCTGTTTCACCGGAGAAGACATTTTGCCATTGTCGCGTGGCTTGTCTTCGCAGTGTCGTTGCTCAAGGGCCTGCGCATGCCCAGTTCGTGGTCTGCGACGCACATGACTTTCAACTACAGTCAGGGGTTCATTCGACGGGGACTGGTGGGCGAGGTGATTCGGCTGACTGAGGACAAGACTTCCTACTCCGCGCGACGGTGGAGTTCGACGTGCCCCACGTAGGGATCGTCCCAGGTGGCGACCAGGCGCGGGAAAGTGCCGGTCAGGTACTCGCGCATCGCACGCTCCTTCAGTATGGACGATCCGGGCACCACGATGGCGATATCCAGATGGTCCTTCTCCAGGGCGCGCACCCAGTCCCCAGGCGTGCTCCCTGGAACCCTATAACGGTTCGGGTTGGTGTCCGCCAGATTGGCCCCAAGCACGCAGGAACCAACCGCAGCGGCGAAGGGGCCGAGCGAGTATTCGCCGAAGATCTTTTCGCCGGGCCTGCATTGGCCGCGCACCGCACGCACAAAGGCGTCGATGGTCGGCGCGCTCAGCGTTTCGTGTTGCAGGTAGTAGGTAATGGCGTTGGGCGGATGGGTGGAGTCACTGGCGGACGACCAGAGAAGCGTGCGCACCATGCCGTTCACGATACCTGGAAGGAAAGGACTGTCGCGCCAGGTGTACGTCATCGTGCCGTCGCCCGCCTCTTCTTGGCGGTCGACGCCGATGCTTTGGCGATAGAGGAGCACCAAAGCCACAGCGGCGGCGCAGGCGACCAACGGCCAGAGCCGCCAGGCTAGTCGAGGAGCACTCGCGGAGGCACTCATGGCTCGCTCTTGCCTGGGCGCTGCTTGCCGGCGCCGCCGGCGTTCGCCACGCGACAAGGCCGGTTGCGCTGCAGCGACAAAGTTCAGTCGCTCGCCCAGGTAGCGGAGCACATCGACGGTCACGGTTGCGGTCATCAGCCCCATCCACGGCATGATCAGCATGAAGTAGTAGGAGTAGTAATCGACCCGCGTCGAGTAGAAGTACAGGTAGCCGCAGATCAACGTGGCGAAGATCATCTGAGCCGCCACGCGATCGCCGCCCCACAGGTTGAGCCAAGCGCCCAGCCGGCCGGCAGCGCCCGGCAGCGCCGATTCCCCGCGCGCCCGACCGCGCAGCACCCAGATGGCGATGGCCCACACGATGCCGGGCACAAAGCCGATCATGACCGCTGTGTTGAGGTAGGCGACGTTCCTGGCCTTGGCAAACCAGGAATAGCGAAGCGCGATCTTGTGAAGATTGTAGCCGAAAACTTGGTACCAGAAGGCGTGGCCGGCGACACCGGCGAAGACCGCGCAGATGATCGCGCTGACAACCAGTGCGCTGACCAGCAGGCGCAGAGATTCCTTCCACGAGCGGAAGGCGAGCAAGACCGTGAGCATGAGCGCCAGCGGAGCGATGTAGACGCCGATGAAGGTGCCGATGGCAAAGAGCACCCCGGCGAGAATCGGGCGGCGGACGAGCGCCTGGTAGCTGGCCGCCAGGCCGAAGGCCAGAGCACAGTTGGCCCCCGTGAAGTGGGACGAGCCACGTAGCACGTCGAAGGTGAACAGGAAGAGAATGACCGCCAGAAGCGCCTCAGCCCGGCCGACCAGGCGGCGGCCCAGCAGATACACGGACACGCCCGAAACCATGGCGGCCACAGAAGGCACGGCCTTTGACAGGGCCAGCGAGTAGCCGACGAGCTTGTAAAGCCCTCCCATCAAATAGAGCTGCAGGGGCGGATGAGAAAAGAAGAAATCTCGGTAGGGCCAGGCCCCTTTGGACACGAGCAGGCTCATGTAGAAGTACATGTGCTCGTCGCCTTTGACGAAATTGAGCGAGTAGAGTTTGAGCAACGCGAAGAAGAAGAGAACGCACACCAGGCCCGCGACGGTGATTCCCCGCTCAGCCGCGCGCAGCCGGGCAAGGATCGAGCTGGGCAAAGAGGGCATGAATCGTTCTCTCACTTGCGAATGGCCAGGTGTCCCACGGTCAAGTCGGGAAGCCAGCGCATGGGGTATTCGAAACGCGCTTTCGCGACGACTGTCAAGAAAGTCGCGACGCCACCTGGATTCTCGCCATGTTGCATTTGCAGCGCACAAACGCGACAATGGTCTGATCTGCGGCTGCGACTCGAATCGTGCGCAGCAGGGAGTCTGATGAGCACCTTCCCTCGAATCCTGGTAGCCACGTTCGCCATCGGTCTTTGCACCGCCGGCACCGCCACAAGCGCCTGGGCGCAAGCTCGCGACAACGCCTCGGCAGCGGCAAAGGCTCACTACAAGGAGGGGCGCGCCCACTACCAATTGGGGGAGTACAGCGCGGCCATCAAGGAGTTCAAGGAAGCCTACCACCTCAAGCCGGATGCCACGTTTCTCTTCAATATCGCCCAGTGCCACCGACAGCTGCGGGAATACGCGGAAGCTATTCAGCTCTATCGAAACTACCTGCGCGATGCACCGGACGCCGCCAACCGCGAGGATGTGGAGAAGTTCATTCGCGAGATCACGCTGCTCGTCGAACAGGAAAAAGAAGCGAAGGCGGCGGTGGCGCCAACACTTGTGCCGCTGGCAGCGGTTGCGCCCCCTCCCGGGGCGATGCCGGGGGTGCCTCAGCCAAGCAACCCGGCGCCACCGGTCGGCGCGGCTTCGCTAGCGCCGCCTACGACGGCTCCGCCGCCGCGTGCCGAATCGATCACCTCCGGGCCGGAACAGCCACTGGCGACTGCCTCGATTGCACCGCCCCAGCCCGTGCGCGCCGAGGCCAGGGTCGAAGTGGTCACGAGTCCGAGCGAAGCCACCATCATGGTCAACAAAGCGACGGTGGGATCGCAAAGCCCGGTGAAACTCACTCTTGCACCTGGGCTCTACTCGATGGCCATCGAACGTGATGGTTACCGCGGTGCCGAGGGCGCGGTCTCCTTACTCGCGGGCGACAGTGTCTCGGTGAAGGTCGACCTCAAGCCGGTCAAGACGCACGGCTGGCGCGGGCTCGGCACGGCGTTCGTGGTTATCGGGGTGCTGGGCGAGGCCGCTGGCATCGGTGGTCACGTTATGGCGAACAAGAGGTTCGCCGGTTCGCCTGAGTACAATGGATTCTCCAAAATGGAAACCATCGGTCAGACGGTGGCCATCTCGTCGGCGGTGCTGGCGGTTGCCTGCTACGTGCTCGATTGGCAGGTAAATCGCAGGAATGTGGACCCCGGTCCACCCTTCATGCTGGCGCCGGTGAAGGTGAACCCATGAAGCGCATTTGGGTTTCAGCGTTCCTTCTGTCTCTTCTCACCATGGGCTGCGCCAAGGGGAAGCCCGTGCCCTGGACATCGGTAGCGTCGTCGGCGGACGGGAGCAAGCTCGTCGCCGTCGGAGATGGCACCATCCACACCTCGACGGATTCCGGAGCTACTTGGACCAAGAGAGGCCCGTGGGGTTACTGGACGTCCGTTGCGTCGTCCTCGGACGGGACCAAGCTGGTGGCCGTGAGCAATGGCGATATTGCCCACCAGGATCACGGCAACGTCCTGGTCTCGACGGATTCCGGCGTTTCCTGGTCGCAGAGAAGCATCGATGAGCGAAACTGGACATCGGTCGCGTCGTCGACGGACGGCACCAAGCTGGTGGTCGTCGGGAGCGACAACCAGGGCCATTCCTGCATCTATACCTCAACCGACTCCGGCGTCTCGTGGACACAGGGGAACGCCGATCAGCAGAAGTGGGCTTCGGTTGCCTCGTCGGCGGACGGCATCAAACTGGTCGCAGTCGCAAACGGTGGCTTCATCTATACGTCGGTGGTCTCGGGCGCGTCCTGGACGCAATCCTGGACGCAACAAGGTATGTTCAACATCTGGACCGCGGCGGCGTCGTCGGCGGACGGAACCAGGCTGGTGGCGGTCGTTCGCGGTGGTTTCATCTACACGTCGACGGATTCGGGCGTGACTTGGACGCAAACAGGTCCGCCGAACAACTGGACTGCGGTAGCGTCGTCGGCGGACGGAAGCAAGCTGGTCGCGGCGGCCGGCAATGGTTTCATCTACACCTCAACGAATTTTGGCGCGACCTGGACACAGAGAGGCGTGTCTGCCGACTGGACTTCGGTGGCTTCGTCGACGGACGGAAGCAAGCTCGTTGCCCTCGCATCGGCTGGCCTCATCTACACCTCGACGAACTTCGGCGTGACGTGGACCAAGGCGGGCGGAGGCGGCGGCGGAGCAGGCGGAACCGGTGGTTCGGGCGGTGGAGCGGGCGGAACCGGGGGTGTCACGGGCAAACCGACCGGTGGCTCAACCGGTTCCTATGGCGGCACGACCATCTTCGTCGGGGGCACGACCGGCGCCACGGGAGGCTCGACCGGTTCCTATGGCGGCACGACCATCTTCGTCGGGGGCACGACCAGCGCCACGGGAGGCTCGACCGGTTCCTATGGCGGCACGACCATCTTCGTCGGAGGCACGACCAGTCTCTATGGCGGCACGACCAACGCGGGCGGAACCACAAGAGTGGGCGGTACCACGAGGGCGGGCGGTACCATGAGCTTGGGTGGCCTCACTGCAACCGGTGGCACGGTGGGAACCGGGGGAAACTCGGTCCCGCCCAAACCCACGACCTGCGGCAACGGCGTGCTGGACCTGGGCGAGCAGTGCGACTGCGGCACCGATCCGACCAAACTGCCAACCGGCTGCCAGGGCCAGAACGGTCTCTTCTACGGAAACGGAACCGGTTGTTCAAAGACCTGCACCAAGGAGCCGAACTGTCGCAATGCCTTGGGCCAGAACCAGGCCTGCAGCACAACCTGCGGCGACGGAAATATCGATCCGGGCGAGGCCTGCGATGATGGCAACCAGTTGAGCGGTGATGGCTGCTCCAGCACCTGCCAGCAGGAGCCTGGTTTCGTTTGTACCCCAACGGTGCAACCGGATTCGTCGCCCTGTTCAACCGATCCCAGCAGCCAGTGCCTTGAACTACCTGTCATCTACCGCGATTTCCAGCCCGAGAATGTCACCCCTGGGGGCCACCCCGACTTCTATTTCCTGGGCACCAAGGCGAGCGGATCCACCGCGCCCACAACCATCTGTGTCCCCAACTCGGGCGGGCCGGCCTATGGGAACGATTCGACCGCGCGTTGCTGGGACATTGCCGCCGCGAATCTCTTGAACGGCAAGCCTCAATACAACTCGGCCCGCGCCAACAATCAATGCGCTTGCCAGTTCAGCGACTGGAACATTGGCAATTCCCCACACCTTCCCGGGACCTACACCATGGCCGGCAACGACAGCCCGCTTTCCGACGGGGCTGGCGGCTACCGCGGCGTCCCCATCGTTACCCCCATTAACTTCAACAACCCATCGGGCAACGTGTCTGGCATCTTGAAGGGATACACGCAAGGCGCCACCGGTGGCCCAGTCTTCAGTGGAGTGGTGCCTATCGTTAAGGACGCGACCAGCTTTAAACAGTGGTTCACAGATGACGTCACCGTGAACAAGACCTTCAACGCGGTTCTCGAAATGGCCTCCGTCGGAGCAAGTCTTTACCGGTATGCCAGCACGGTCCATCTCGCGCAAGGTGGCTTCTTCCCGCTCGACACGCTGAATCCCATCCAGGCCACGCTTTGCAACCTGTGGCCTTACTGGAACCACGGCAATGGAACTCCCATCTGGGCTACCTGCGCTGGCGACCAGTATTTCTTCCCGCCGCGCGTGGTCCAGGCGGATTGCCCAAACTCGAACCCGCTGAGCGCTGGCTGCTGGGTCACGGCGGTTCAAGGCTTCAAGCACGACTACTACTTCACCACAGAGGCGCGCCACACCTTCGTCTACGACAGTGCGGCCGGCCTCACGCTGCAATTCTCTGGGGCCGGCGATCTATTCGTCTTCATTAACGGCATCCTGGTTCTCGACCTTGGGGGCATTTACGCACAGCTGCCCGGCAAGGTGGTGGTCAAGGGTGATCCAGGTGCAAGCCAAGCGAGCATCACCGAAGGCGGCTGTCTCGACGCCACCGGGAACATCACCACCACCCAGGCCGGCTACCTAGCGGCAGGGTGCACACCCACAAACAGCGCGACGCCCGTCCCGGCTCCTGTTTCACCGGATGACTACCGCAGCCGCTTCGCCAACCTCAACCTGGAGAATGGCAAGGTCTATGAGATTGCCATCTTCGGTGCGAACCGACACCCCATCGACTCGGACTTCCAGCTGACTCTCACTGGCTCCACCACCAAGAGATCCGTCTGCCAGCCCAACACCTTGCCTCCGCTTCAGTAGCTGCTACGACGCCTTGGCGTCGGGCGCGGCCGAACCATCGGCGTCCGCGTCGGGCTCGATTGTCCAGCCGCAACCTTCGGCCAGGCAGCGCAGGCGCACGCCCGCGCGCGATACCTTCTGCACCACGAAGGCAGCGTCACACTGCGGGCAACGCTGGGGCAAGGGGCGATCCCACGACACGAAGTCGCATTTGGTCTTGGAGTAGTTGGAACAGCCAAAGAAGATCTTGCCCCGCCGCGAACGCTTCTCGGTCAGGTAGCCGCCGCACCCGGGACGGGGGCAGGCCACGCCCAGGGAAATCGGGCTGGTGGTCTTGCAGTCCGGGTAGCGCGAGCAGGCCAAGAATTCCCCGAAGCGACCGCGCCGAATCACCATGGGTGAGCCGCAGGTCGGGCAGATCTGATCCGATGGTCGCGTGGCGGGTTGCACTGTCAGGGTGCCATCCGCGTTGCGCGTGTATTCCTTGGTGTTGCGACAATCGGGATATCCCGAGCAGGCCAGAAAGTAACCGTTGCGACCCCACTTGATCACCATGGGCTTGCCGCACTTCTCGCACACCTCTTCGGTCGGCTCTTCCTCGCGCTTGAGGTCGCGCATCTCCACCTTGGCGCGCGCCAGGTCCTTCTCGAACGGTCCATAGAAGTCGCGCAGCAACTTCACCCAGTCCACCGCACCTTCCTCGACCTCGTCGAGCTGCTCCTCCATTTGCGCGGTGAAATCGCTGCTGACGATCTCGGGGAAACTCTTGACCAAAAGGCCGTTGACCACGACTCCCAGCTCGGTGGGACCGAGGCGGCCTTCCTTCTTTTCCACGTAGCCGCGATCTTGAATGGTGGACAAGATGGTGGCGTAGGTCGACGGCCGGCCGATGCCCTTCTCCTCCAGCTCGCGCACCAGGGTTGCTTCTGAATAGCGCGGCGGCGGTTGCGTGAAGTGCTGCTCGGGCTGACAGCCGAGCAGGCGCAGGGGTTCGCCTTCGTGGACGTCAGGCAAGCTGCCGGCGCCTTCGTCGTCCGGGCTGGCTTCCTCTTGCGCCTCGGCGTAGATGGCCAGGTAGCCGGCAAAGCGCATGACCTGTCCCGTGGCGCGCAGGCCGACCGGGCCCGCCTCGATCTCGATGGCAGTCTGGTCGAACACCGCGGGCGTCATCTGGCAAGCCACGAAGCGGTTCCAGATCAGGGTGTAGAGCTTGACCAGCTCTTCGGTTTCACGCGCACCCCGCTCGCTCGGGGTGTTGGCCAGCAGACGCCGCACGGTCTCTGGATCGTATTGCATCGAGGTGGGCCGGATGGCCTCGTGCGCGTCCTGGGCCGATTTCTTGCTCTTGAAGATGTTGGGCTCGGCAGGGCACGAGGCTGCGCCATATCGATCCACGATCCACGCGCGCACGTCCTTGACCGCATCCTCGGACAGTCGAGTGGAATCAGTACGCATGTAGGTGATGAGGCCGGTGGGGCCTTCGTCGCCCAGCTCGACGCCCTCGTACAGGCGTTGGGCCAGCCCCATGGTGCGCTTGGGTGAAAAGCGCAGCTTGCTGGACGCTTCCTGTTGCAGGCGTGAGGTGATGAAAGGCGGGGGCGGATTCTTGCGGCGCTCTTTGCGCTCCACCGCGGCGACCCGCAAGTTGGCTTGTGAGACCAACGACACGACCTCGCTGGCCTGGCCTTCGTGCGACAGCGCGGCCTTCTCACCGTTCAGCCGGACCACGCGCGCCGAGAACGGGGGCGGCGCGCTGCCTTCCACCTGCGCCTCGATGGTCCAGTACTCCTCGGGACGGAAGGCCTTGATCTCGGCCTCGCGATCCACCACCAGACGCACAGCCACCGACTGCACCCGGCCCGCCGACAGACCGCGCCGCACTTTGGACCACAGCACGGGACTGATCTCGTAGCCCACCAGCCGGTCAAGCACGCGCCGCGCTTGCTGCGACTCGAACTTGTGCATGTCGAGTTCGAGCGGATGCAGGATGGCCTCGTTGACGGCCTTTTTCGTGATCTCGTTGAAGAGCACGCGTTGAATGTTCGGGTTGGCGGGCCGAATCTCCTCGGCAATGTGCCACGCGATGGCCTCGCCTTCGCGGTCAGGGTCGGGCGCCAGCAGAACCCTTTCCGCTTTCTTGGCCGCGGCCTTGATGTCCGCGATCACCTTCTTCTTGCCCTCGATGACGACGTACTCGGGCTGGAAGTCGTGCTTGACGTCGATGCCCATGGTGGCCTTGGGCAGATCCTTGACGTGCCCCACCGATGCCTTGACCACGAAGCCCGCGCCTAGATACTTCTTGATGGTGGCGGCCTTGGCGGGCGACTCGACGATCACCAACGTGCCACTGCCGCCCTTTTTCGCGGCTGGCTTGGCGGTGGCGGGTGTCTTGGTTTTGGACGGCTTGGCCTTCTTCGTGGCTGGCCCGTCGGTGGTTGACTTGACTTTCTTACTAGCAGCCACGTCGATTCACCTCGTATTGGTTGCCCGGAATCCTGCAGATCCAGCCGTCCAGCTCAGCCTCGACCAGGGCCGCCATGATCGCCGGTAAGGGCAGGCCCATGCTTCGGCTGAGCGCGGCTGGCGTGGCCGCCCCCTCGCGCAGGGCCGCCACCAGGGAGGCAACGGTCCCGGGCGGCGGCTCGGCCTTGTCCAAGATCACGGGTCGGCGCCCGGCCAGCACTTCCTCGACATCGGCCGCCGAGGTGACGGGCGAAGCATGCCCCGTCTGCAGCAGGCGGTCAGTGCCGTTGCTGCCAGGAACCGCGGCCACGGGTCTGCCCAGCGATCGCGCAAGGGCTGCGGTGATGAGCGCGCCTGAGCGGTAGGCCGCTTCCACCACGACCACGGCATCCCCGAGCGCTGCGATGATGCGGTTGCGTCTGGGGAACTGGCCGGCACGCGGCGGCGTTCCCAGTGGGTATTCCGAAAGCAGACCGCCTTTGGCCGCGATTCGCGCGAAGAGCGGGCCGTGGCGGTCGGGGTACGTCACGTCGACGCCACAGCCAAGCACCGCGAAGGTGGGCGCGGCAGCGGCTGCCAGCGCGCCTTCGTGGGCGGCTGCATCGATGCCAAAGGCACCGCCGGAAATCACGGCCACGCCCTTTTGGGCCAGATCTGCCGCGAGAACACGGGCGCGCTCACAGCCGGCGCCGCTGGCCGCGCGCGCCCCGACGATGGCGACCGCCCGCCCGCCATCCATGGGCACGCGACCACGCACCCAGAGGACAGCTGGGGCATCGGAGAGCAGCAGAAGCCGCGACGGATAACCCGAGCTTCCCCGCGCGACTTCGTCGACGGCCAGACCTGTGTGGACGTCCGTTGGCCTGCGCACGGGCAGCATGATCTGTCTTGTCGGACGGGAATCACACTGGTTGTCTGCCGCATGCATCGGGAACGCAAGCTGATAGCGCCAGCCCGGCGGAAGATCAAGCGGCGGCAGAAAAACTCAAAGAAATCAAGGAAGTTGCAAGGGGAGAAGCTAGTAGCCCTAGACGTCCTTGGATGAAAGAGGATGAGCTAGGCCGATAACTCGCAGAATCATAGATCGCAATGTCCCTTAGAATCCGGCCGACAAGCCGGGCGGCTGGCAAGGAGGGCCGAGAACCGGACCGGAATGTACTGATGTACTTGAGGACGGAAGCGCAGGCCCGACGCAGCCGGCGGACCGGATCGTCGGCCGCAGTCGCACCGGTGAGTTGAGGCCACGCTTTCTTAGTAGCCTTTACGCATTTCGGTCACTTCGCCCACATGCAGCTCCTTGGAGCTGCGCGCAATCCAGGCCACCGATGCGTTTTCGCGCACGTCGATTACCCATAGCTCACCCACCACTTCTTTGGGCGATTCGGGATCCAATTTGTCCCAGTCTTCGAGCACGGCCCGGTAGCCATCACCGCGCCGGATCACGAAATTGCGGTTGCCCACCTGAACGCCATCACGTCGGCCTCGGTTCAGGACCACGAAGCGCTCGGCGGACAGGAATTGCGCAGGCGAGAAAGCAGCCACCACGCGTGCGTCCAAATTGACATCACTGGGGCGCGGCTCGATGCGCCTGAACTGCCGAATCGCGCTGCTGACCCGGGCGCCGCGTTCGATGATGTCGACCACGTCCGTGATGGTTCCGCGCGCGATGTCGCTGCCCGCTATTTGATCGACCACGATGTCGCCACGCACCTTCACCAAGTAGCCATAGGCTTTGCCCGTGACGGGATCCAGGACCGGATGTTCGGTGTCGGTTTCAAAGACAGAATAGCGCTCACCGGCGCGAAGCGGGCGGTCCTTGGGGAAGCGCAGGTAGGCCTGATCGCCGGAGACCAACATGACCTTCTCTTCGCGCGATCCACTCACCCAGCCGGCTTGGGTCAGATCATTGGATTCGATGAATCCGATTTCGCGCAACACCACCGCGCTGCTCGACAGGGCAGCCAGCCGTTCGGACGAGAAGCTGCGGCTGGTGTCCTTGGTCGCCTTCTCGCCACCGGCGGCAGGCACAGGAATCTCGCCCCCAGAGCCCCCCAGGCGAATGATGTCGCCTGGGAAGATCCAGTGCGGGTTGGTGACCAGCGGGTTGGCAGCCCACAAGCGAGGCCAGCGCCAGGGATCGCCGAAGTACTTCGAGCAAAGGCTCCACAGCGTGTCGCCCTTCTGCACCACGTGGAGTTCAGGAGTCTGTCCCGTCACAGGCCCAGCCGCTGGCTCGCGTGCGCCGTGCTCCTCTTCCAGCCCCGAATCCAGCCCCATCACGCCTCCGGGGGGTAGCAAGCCTGAGGAAGTTTCCTCGATTCGCTTTGCGTTGGGATCCTTGTTGCTGTCGCCCAGCGTCTGCGATCCTTTGCGGCTGCGCTCGCCAGCGGGAGAAAGCGCCTGGATAGGCGCGACGTCGATTGCGGAAGGATCCGGCGAAACGGATTGAACCGGGGACTCCTGGACCTCGAGGGGAATGGCGGTCTGGGCCCGGGCGACAGACGACAGGGACACCGCCAGGGTGGCGGAGAGCAGGGGATTGAAATGGATTAGCCTCACGGGGCCTCCTCGGGAGCGTGCGCGGTCTTCACAGGTGGGTTGGCTGGTGGACGGGCATCGTGCGAGGGATGCGCGGCCCCTGCACGGTCGAGCTCAGCCAGGCGGGTCGTCGCCAGGACGGCGGTTTCGTGTCGAGGATAGGATCGGACAAGTTGTTCGAGAGTCTGTTTGCCAGCCTCGATGCTGCCCAAAGCCAGATAGCTGTAGCCGACCTTGAGCAAGGCATCGGGAACCTTGTTGCCGTGGGGAAAGCGCTCGACCACGCGACGGAACTCGCGCACGGCCGCGGGGAAGTCCTTGGTGTCGTAGTAGCACTCGCCCAGCCAGTACTGGGCGTTGTCAGCCAAGTCGTGCGCGGCGTAGCGGCGCAAGAAATCGCGAAACCCTTCCACGGCTCCGTCGTGTTGGCCCTGGCGAAGCGCCTCGTAGGCTCGACGGTAGAGCCGGAACGCTTCCATGTCGCGGTTCGCGCGGACTGAACCCTGGCTCTCGCGGTTTGCGCGCGCCGGGCGCTCTTCCGTTTCGGCCGCCGGACGTTCTATGAATGTCGGCGCGTGCTCACCGTGCAGGCGAAGAACCGGGCGACTGCTGTTCGACTTGGCCGCTTCGCCGGCGTATTCCACCTCGGATTCTGCTGCCACCATGGTGGTGGCCGGGGCCAGGGGCGCGGTGGTGTCAGGCAAAGCCGAATCGTTCTCGGGATGCAGCTTGACCGTGGGAAGCTGAGGCGTCGCCACCTTCTGCTCGTTGACCTTCCGGCTTTCGAGCTGGTCCGTCAGGATGAACACGCGATTCTCCAGCTCCTCAACCTGCTTGGCGTACTCGGCGTTCTGGACTCGGAGCGATTCGATGCTTCGGTTGAGCTGCTCCACCGAGGCCGTATCAGCCCCTCGATGTGCGCAGGCGCCCAAGAGCCCTGCGGCCGCCATTCCTATGGCGCACTTAGTAAGCGACATCTTCGATCACCATGGGATCATAGTGTCGTTCGGCAGATTCGCACAAAAAGTGACATTCTAATGGGAACCCTCAAAAGGTTCGCGCCGCCCTTCGGCTCCTCACGCGCTGGTGATTAGTGAAACTCGGCCAGGATGCGATCGGCGCCGCGCGCAATCAGCGCCTTGGCTAGTTCCTCGCCCAGGGCTTGGGCGGTAGACGGTGCGCCGGAGACATGCTCGCGCAGCATGGTCGCACCGTCGGGAGTCCCCACCAGTCCCCACACCTCAAGTCTCCCTTGCCGCACCTGGGCGATTCCTGCCACGGGCGCGCGACACCCAGCCCCCAGGTGTTGCAAGAGGGTGCGTTCCGCCGCGACAGTGATCTCAGCATCTTCGCTCGCCAGCGCGCGACAAAGGCCGCGCACGGGTTCATCGTCGGCTCTGGTTTCGATCGCAAGAGCGCCCTGGCCGATCGCAGGCAGCATGCGCTCTATGGGAATGCGCTCCGCAATTCGTTGGGAAAAGCCGAGACGGTCCAGACCCGCGCAAGCGAGGATGGCCGCGTCCATGACCCCTTCGGTCACCTTGCGCAGCCGCGTGTCGAGGTTGCCGCGCAGGGGCTCGAGGAGCAAATCCGGCCGCAGCTCCTTGACCTGGCAGATGCGGCGCAGGCTGGTCGTGCCCACGCGCGCGCCGATCGGCAGTTCGGCCAGGGCGGCCCCGTCGCGGCTAACCAGGGCGTCGCGTACGTCGGCGCGGCTCGGGATAGCAGCCAGCGCAAGCCCAGGCGCTAGCTCAGCCGGCACATCTTTCAGACTGTGAACCGCGAGATCGATTTCGCCGGCGAGAAGAGCCGCCTCAATCTCCTTGACCCACACGCCCTTGCCACCCGCCTCCCAAAGCGGTCCCTGTGGCGTCCGATCGCCCGTGGTGACGATGATCGTGCGCTCGACCACAAGGTCGGGTCGATCCGCGCGCAGCAGAGCCGCCACATGGTCGGCCTGCCACAGCGCCAGGGCGCTACCTCTCGTGCCGATGACAACGCGATCCGGGGTCACGCCATATTCTTCTACAGACGGGCGACCGCGGCCACCACTGACGAATCCAGCAACGCAGGGCCCATCGGTTTGGCCACGAACCCGACCTCGACCTCGTAGGCGGTCTCGCCAAGGATGACCGAGTTCATATACACCTCGGCCCCCAGAGCGGAAACTGCGGCTTTCGTTTTCACCTTGCCCAGAAGATTGAAGGACCGATCGCTGCCCGCCTGGACGCTCATGAAATAGCAGCCGGGGACCAGCCGCAGGACAAGGTCGCCGCCCGGAAGTTGCAACATCTCGCCCTCAAGATTCACCCGTTCGACAGAAAGCCAGGAGTCAATTGTCTCCTGGGGAATGAAAAGCTTCACGGGCATGTCGCCTTGGGCTTGCGCGGGGAACGGCGTCCAAAATAGCACTCCTTGGCAGCGGCGACAAACCGCAAGCCGAGCCGCTCTACCAGAGCGCTTGCAGCTGGTTGTATTCTGCGACGTAGAAGGCGATTCCGAACGCGGTGTGCAGCAGGAGGCAGCCAAAGCTGGCCTTGGCCCGCCAGCGTTCCCGTGGCACGCAAGTCGCGAGGCTACCGCCGAAGTACGAGGAGATATGGGCCGCAGATTGGACGAAGAGGATGAAGACCGCGATCTGGGCGCTCCAGAGCAGGTTCCCTTGAATGGCCCTCGGCCCCGTTTCGGCCAGCAAGTACATCAGCCCCGCGCCGGCTGCGAAAAGCACCCATGCCAGCATCAACGCCAAATCCTCCCGCGCCCTTCGGAAATTGACTGCCAAAGCCGAGAAGGGGAACAGCAGCGAGAAGAGCAGCTTCGGCCCCAACCAGGAGGAATAGTGCCGCACAACCACCAGCGGCGCGAACACGATGTGGCTCGTTCCCGCGTAGACACCCGGAATCTGCCGGTCGCTGTAGGTCCACTGGTACTGGAGCAGGAGCGTTGCCAGAGCAGGCAAGAAGAAGCCAAACGCCAACAGCTTCCAGTCGATGGGTGTCCGGGAGGCCGCCCGTTTCGCGGCGAGCACGGCCAGCGCCGGAAGAATGCAGACGGTATAGCTCGGCTTCGCCAGAGCACAAACCACGGTCAGCAGGGCGGCGGGAATTAAGGTGGGAGCCTTCTCCCCTTGCTGGGGCCAGAGCGCCGAAACCGCGTACCCGAAAGAGGCCAGCGCCAGTGGCTTGAGCAAGACCATGGTCGGACTGTGGAAGACGTTGGCCGGGACGTACCCAAAATAGAGATGCCGATCGAGAGGGAAGAGGAATGCGGCCGACGAGGAAAGCAGAAGTCCAAGAGTCATCATGTAGACGACGGCGACCGATGAAGTGCGCCGGAGGATGACCCGAGCAATGACCGCTGCGCTGGCGGCATAGGCAAGAAGCATGACGACGCTCATCGCCCTGTCGATATTGCCCGGGAGAAGCCAATCGAACGCCAGCACCAGAAGCTGAAGAAGGAAGTGGGGTGTGTAGAGCGTCAGGTGGTCCTTCATCGCCAAGGCAATATTGCGGTGAATGGCATGGTCGTAGCTCGACCCGGCCAGCCTGAAGACCATTGGCGCCAGAACAACCACGGTCAAAGCCGACACGGACGCTTCAACCCGAAGGCGATGCTGGTCGGACAGGGGCGTGTTCATGCGCAGGCCCGCGAGCTGCGCAGTAGACCACATTCGACGGACCCCGCAAAGCGCGATCCCAATTTGGCCAGAGCGGTCGAGACGCGGTTGACGATTCGGCCTCCTGCAGCCATGGTGACTGTGGTAGAGGAGCCGACCATGCCGAGCCAGAACATCGTCGTCGTCACGGACAGCAACTTCGAAACCGAGGTCATCAAGTCCTCGCTGCCCATTCTCGTGGACTTCTGGGCCACCTGGTGCACCCCGTGCCTCGCTCTGGCGCCGCATGTGGAAGCGCTGGCGCAGGAGTACGCCGGCAAGATTCGCGTGGGCAAATGCGACATCGACACGAACCCCATGGTTCCAACCCAACTCGAGATTCGCAGCATCCCGACCCTGCTCATGTTCAAAGCCGGTCAGGTGGTTGGCCAGGTCGTGGGCGCTGTACCGCGAGCGCGTATTCAGGATCTGGTGAAGAAGGCTCTATAGCGCCGCCGTCCACCCAGCCACTCGACCAGCTGCGAACTTTCGAGAGGCGGTCTACCGCCCCACCAGGATCCACGCCAGCAGCGCGCCAGCCGCCACCGCGGCCAGCATCACGCCGACCAGCAATCCCTTCGCGGGAGTCGGCCCGCGCGAACGGCGACGGTCGAGTGGCTTCATGGCATCGGGCAGGGCCATCTCCTGACCATCGAGACCGGAAGCCGCGGCCAGGGAGGCAGCGCTACGCCCCGACTCCGGGGGCGAGAAACTCGATGGAGTGGATCGGACTTGCCCCGCGGCCGCTGAGGGCGGCGAGCCTGCCGCGGGTCGCGCCGTGCTGACACGGGAAGCGGCCATTTCGGCCAGCGTGTCGCGAGGAAGACGCTCGATCGGCTGCGCACCGGTGCGCCGCGCGGGCCAGTCGGATTCCTGGGACCACGCCCGCGGGTCGATGAATCCGCCTGTGGGCCGGTGGACCGAGGCCGGGTCGATCGCTGCGGGGCCAGGGGTGAGTGGTTGCCCGTCGAAGCCGACCGAGGTGAAGGCGTCCAGCTCCTCATGCAAGATGGTGTCGATGAGGTTGGGCCTCTTGACCTGGCCGCCGGTCGACGCCGTGGTCTGCTCTTCCTGGCAGGCGCGCACCAGATCGGCGATGTCGCGCTGGATCATCTTGAGGCCGCGCGAGAACCAGTAATGCGCCAGCGCGTCCTGCAAGTCGGTGGCCGACTGAAAACGGTCCTCCACGCGTCGGGCGAGCGCCTTGCGAACGATCTCCTCGAACTCGGGCTCCACCTCGGGGTTTTGCTGTCCAATGGGTGGAATCTTGGCGTTGCGAACCATCTCCACCGTCTGATAGTCGCTCTCGCCGTAGAACAGACGTTTGCTGGTCAGCGCCTCATACAGCAAGATGCCGACCGCGAAGATGTCAGACCGGTGATCCACGTTCTCGCCGCGAGCGGCCTCGGGCGACAGGTAGCTCATCTTGCCCTTGACCACGCCCGGATCGGTTGCTTCCACCTGGCTGGCGGCCTTGGCCAGCCCGAAGTCAGCCAGCTTGATCTCCCCGTTGCGCGACATGAGCACATTCGCGGGCGAGATGTCGCGGTGGACGATGCCCAGCGGGCGGCCAGTCTCGGGATTGGTGAGATCGTGTGCATAGGCCAGGCCCTTGCAGACCTCCATGATCATGTAGATGGTCTGGCCCACGGTCAGGCGCTTGCGGATGCGACGCCGCCATTCGAAGATGGCTTTGAGGTCGACACCGTCGACGAACTCCATGACGATGAAATAGGTGTCGTCGGCGTGTCCGATGTCGAAGACCTGGACGATGTTCGCGTGCTGCAGGAAGAGCGAGAGCCGCGCCTCATCCAAGAACATGGTCACGAACTTCTCGTTCTTGGTCAGATTCGGCAGGATGCGCTTGATGGCGACAGTCTTGCGGAAGCCGTGGAGCGACTCGGCCACGCCCTTGAACACCTCGGCCATACCACCGGCGGCGATGCGCTCAGTGATGCGATAGCGGCTTTCGGACATCAGGCGGGCCGTGCGATTGAAGAGGGAAAACTATATAGCAGACGAGGTTCGTAGTCGACAGGCAAGCGCACAAGGGGGACCCGGTCAAGGCCGTCCCGATCCGGACGAAACCTGCGCCTACTCGTCGCTGGTGGCACCCGCTCCGCCCGTCTCCTCACCAGCGGCAGCATCGAGAGCGCCGCCGCGACCAGCCTGCTCGACCGCTTTCTCTTCGCGCTCGTGCTGTTCCTTGCAGTCGATGCACAACGTGGTTACTGGTCGTGCAAGCAAACGCTTGAACGAGATGACGTCGCCGCACGACTCACAGGTGTCGATGGACCCGCTGTCCAGGCGAGCCAGCTGCTTGTCGATCTTGCCAAACAGGTACTTCTCGCGATCGTGCAGCCGCATCTCGGTGGAGAAGATCTCCTCCTCCATCGACTCGTCGATGGAATCGCGGCCGATGTTGCGCTCGTGGTTCATGGAGTAGCTGAGCGCGTCCTGGCCCGTGCGCGCCAGACGCTTCTTCGCCCCCTCCAGGACCTCTCGGATTCGCGCCTTTTCATTTTCGGTCAGCATGGTTCTCCTCGCATTCGACGGGCCCGGTAGAAGTCTTCGGTAGACCGGCCCACCAGGTTAAATCAACCCCCACCCGCACGGAAGCCTACGATGCCTTCTTCTCCCGCACGAGTTGCGGGCGTCCGCGCGACACAACCACTTCGCGGGTCACCACGCATTCTGTCACCCCACTAAGCGAAGGGATCTCGTACATCACGTCCAGCATGACTTCT
>Ga0265342_10002007_pt1 | contig 18103 bp, 12 predicted proteins | sample 4CB327metaG_FD_203125 | JGI IMG/M metagenome (GOLD analysis project Ga0265342, IMG submission 203125) | Rhizosphere microbial communities from Carex aquatilis grown in University of Washington, Seatle, WA, United States - 4-CB3-27 metaG | ecosystem: Host-associated > Plants > Roots >...
CTCCATCTCGTCGGCGTGCATGCGCACCAGCCGCGGGACCTTCACCTTTTTCTGCCCGGCCGAGCAGTTCACGATGAAGTCGCCTTTGCTGACCTTGCCCTGGTAGATCCGCATGTAGGTGAGCTGCCCGTAACGGCCGTCTTCCAGCTTGAAAGCCAACCCCACGAAGGGCTTGCTGGTGTCGGATTCCAGCTTGATCTCGGCCTCGCCGTGAGTCTGATCGAGCGCGACGTTCTCTACCTCGATGGGCGTGGGCAGGTAGTCCCGAACAGCGTCGAGCAGAAGCTGCACACCCTTGTTCTTGTAGGCCGAGCCCAGCAGCACGGGCGTGCCCTTGAAGGCGACCGTGACGCGACGGATGGCCGGCACCAGATCCTCGAGCGTGCATTCCTGCTCGTGCAGGTACTTCTCCGCGATAGCGTCGTCGATGTCGGCGATGGACTCGATCATCTTCTGGCGGGCCGCCTTAGCGTCGTCCACCAGCGCGTCCGGTATCTCGGCCCAACGCAGGTCCTCGCCCTTGGCCCCGTCGAAGTACACCGCCTTCATGCGGATGAGGTCGACCACGCCCTCGAAGCGGTCTTCGGCCCCGATGGGGATCTGCACCGCGATGGTGTGCAGGTGCAGCTTCTCCCGCAGCTGATCGGTCACGCGCGCCGGGTTGGCGCCCGCGCGGTCGAGCTTGTTGATGAAAGCGATGCGCGGCACCTGGTAGCGCCGCATCTGGCGATCCACCGTGTACGACTGCGACTGCACGCCGGCCACGCCACATAGCACCAGCACCGCGCCGTCGAGCACGCGCAGGGCTCGCTCCACCTCGATGGTGAAATCCACGTGGCCGGGCGTATCGATGAGGTTGATGGCGCAATCCTCCCACTCGCACGACGTGGCCGCCGATTGAATGGTGATTCCCTTCTCCCGCTCCAGGTCCATGAAATCCATGGTCGCGCCCACGCCGGACTTGCCCTTCACCTCCTCGATCTTGTGGATCTTGCCGGTGTAGAAGAGCACCCGCTCTGAGAGAGTGGTCTTTCCTGAATCGATGTGGGCGGAAATGCCTATGTTGCGGATCTTTTCAATGGACGACATGAAGCCTGCCTGACCTATTTTGGTTGGATTGCTGAAGGCGCGGCAGTTTATTCGACGAGGACGCGAACGCCACCTAAATCTATGTGGCGCTGCGGTGCCGCTTTCGGCGCGATCGTCACCTTCGCGTTGCTCCAGCGTTGCATTCTTTCACGGGACGCGCGTTAAATGCGTCCCGGTGTCTCCCAAAACTTCGCCCAGCGTCAACCGGCTTCCCTACCAGCGCTCCCCTTTTCGGATAGCCGAGAACGTCAGTTTTCTGCGGCCCTTCATCAAATGGGCGGGAGGCAAGAGCCAGCTTCTGCCGCAGTTCCGAGCCTTGTTTCCCGAGCAAAAGAAGATCCACCGATATGTGGAACCCTTCCTCGGCAGCGGAGCGGTTTTCTTTAACGTCCAGGCTTTGCTGCGGCCTTCGCACGCCCTGTTGTGGGACACCAACGCGGAGCTGATCGACACGTTTCTGGCCGTGCGCGACGAGGTCGACGAACTCATCGAGGTTCTGCGCCGCCACCGCGAGCAGCACAGCGAGTCCCACTACTATGAAGTGCGGGCGCAGGCTCCCCAATCCCGCGCCGAACGGGCTGCCCGTCTCATCTACCTCAACAAGACAGGGTTCAACGGCCTGTATCGGGTGAACAGCCGCGGCCTTTTTAACGTGCCTTTTGGTCATCGCGTCAACCCAACGATTCTCAACGAAGCCGTACTACGCGCAGCCAACGTAGCTCTGAAGAATACGGAACTGCACGCCCGCGATTTTCGCGATCTGGCCTCGGTGGCACGCAAGGGCGACTTCATCTACTTCGACCCGCCCTACCACCCCCGTTCCAAGACCAGCTCCTTCACCTCGTACACCATCGGCTCCTTCGGCGAGAAGGATCAGCGCGATCTGGCCGATCTCTACGCCAAGCTCGATCAACGGGGATGCCTGCTGATGCTGTCCAACAGCGACACGCCCCTGATCCGCGAGCTGTACGCCGACTTTCGCATCCGTTGCGTGTCGGCGCGCAGGATGATCAACTCGGACGGCAAGAAACGGGGGCCAATCTCGGAAGTGGTGGTCCTCAACTACCGCCCCGCTGCCAGTCAGCAGCCCGCCTCACAACCCGAGGTCGCGGATTCGGCCAAGATCTACACGCGCACAGGGGATCGCGGGCAGACGCAACTGGCGGGTGGACCGCGCGTGGCCAAGAGCGCGCCGCGGCTGGAATGTCTGGGCGACGTGGACGAGCTGTCGGCATGCATAGGGTTGGCCTGTGCCCTGCTGCGGGACACGCCGGCGTCCGGCAACACCGCCGGTCTGGCTGCCTGGCTCGACCGAATCCAGGACCAGCTCTCCGGGCTTTGCGCCGATCTGGCCGCCCCGCCTGGCGGCAAGTTGCGGATCGCTGCCCGCCATGTCACGGCGCTGGAGCGCAGCATCGATGCCTGGACAGGAAAACTACCTGCGCTTCGCGCCTTCATTCGGCCAGGCGGCGGCCCGGCGGCCGCGTGCCTGCACCTGGCTCGCACGGTATGCCGACGTGCCGAGCGCCAGGTGGTGCTTCTGGCTGCGCAGGAGCCCGTGGGTGGGCTTCTCGTTCCCTACCTCAACCGTCTCTCCGATGCGCTCTTCGTGGCGGCCCGCTATGCCACGCAGCTGCGCGGCCACGAGAACACCCCTACTTGACGAAGGCGAGACCAACGTTCAGGTCGAAATTGACCATCGTGTTGGGCACGCCCACCAGCGCGTTCACGCTCGCCACCATCAAGAACGAATCGCTCAGCGCCACGGTCACGCCCCCTCCGGGGCCGAAAAGGACCGGCCCGCCCGCCACGGTATCCTTGCAGCCAGTGAGTGGACAGGCCGACAAGTCCTTGCTCCCGTCGTTGACCGCGTGGCGAATCTGACCGGCGCCAAGAGCCATTGAAACGAAGGGCGTGATCTTCCCAGGCTCGCCCAGGAACCAGGTTGCCTTGGCTAGCCCGGCCAAGGCGTAGCTGGCTGGATGGCACACGCCTCCCTTACAAGCGTTCTTGCTGCTGGTCACGGCGTTGCCGTTGATCTGGGTGCCGCCGGTCACGATCTGAAATCGACCCTGCAGCGACAAGAGCAAGCTGTCGGAAACGAAGTAGCCGACCTCGGGAGAAATCTGAAGCGCTGAGGCCATAGAAAGGCCGGAACTCTTGAGGGCGACGCCGTTGTCGTTTCTGCGGTTTGCCTCGGGTGTGCCCGAGTGGTAGCCACCGCCGGTGCCAATGGCCAAGGCAAACCAGTACGAAGCCCCTTCTCCGCCCTCGCCGCCCTCTTCTTCCTCACCGGAGGGTTCGTTGGCCGTCACGCCGTTGATGATGCCGCCGCTGGCGGCCTTGGCGCCCAGGTTGACGATGTGTGGGTCGGCCGCCTCCCCGTTCTGCGCCAGAAGCTGGCCTTGGGCGTCCAGCGCCTGCAGATAGTAGGCAACCGATGCGCCGCTGGCCGCCTCGGCCGGAATTTGGGCCCGGTACTCATCGCTGCCTTCCGCCGAGTCCATCTCGCGCGTCACGAAATCCGAACCACCGTCGGGCCGGTAGGCCAGCACCACTCTCTCCGCGGCCAAGGACGCCGGCACCTGCGCCTGTATGACGATGGGCTGGCCCGCCGCACTGTCAGTCACCGGAGTGTGAACGATGGCGCTATCGAGCGAGGACGCGGGCGGGCCAGACCGGGCAGGCGGCTCGGCCTGGGCAGGTTGCGCTGGCTCTGGAGGCTGTGCGGGCTGGGGTTTGGCCTCAGCCGCAGGCGGAGGAACGGTCGTCACGCCCTCGCCACCTTCGGAGGCGTCCATGGAAGCCTCTGCGAACGCGGATTGTACCTCGGGGTTGAGCATCCCCTTGGAAACCTTGATTTGCGGATCAATCCGCAGGGCCTTCTTGAACTCCTCCAGGCCCTGCGCGCGCTGCTTGAGCCCGGCCACCAGGACCACGCCCATGTGCACGTGGGTCCGCGCCGCCACCAGGTGGTCGTCGAGCTGCGCGGTTCTGCATGTTTCGAGCGCTTGCTTGAGAAGGTTGATTGCCTCCTCCACGTCCAGATTGGCATAGGCGGCCAGCGCCTTCTTGTTGAGCTCGACTACCTTCTGGACGGATTCGGCATCTTCGGCGTGAACCGGATACCCCCAAGTGACGGCCGCGCTGAAGATGGTGAGGAGCACGACATGGCGATGCCTTTTTGAAATCAACGTCATTTGGGGGGGAAGGCTCCTAGGTAGCGTCTAGTTTATTCGCGGATATGCGGTAGGAACTGAAACTGTATTCTGGCAGGTTCCCATACGTCAACTCGCTCCACACATGGATCAGTGACAGGGCGGCTCCGAGATGGTCCAAAGCCTCGCCCCTGCTCGCCGCGGATCGGGCTCGCACGCCAAATGTTACGCCGCGTCATCGTGACTGGCCTAGCAACCGCATATACTTAGGGTGATGCGTGCAAGAGTGGCAGCCGCAATTGCCCTGGGGCTCGCCGGGATCGTTGCCTGGTCGTGGCGGGGCGTGCCTGCACACCCCGGTGGACCGGCTCCGGCTGACGAGCAGCAGGCTGCCGAACGCGCGAGCCCCAACACTCTGATTGTCGATTTCAGGGATGACATCACCGACCAGGCGCTGGCTTCCCGCGGGTACGTGGACGAACCCATCAGCCGCTTCTCGGCCATGGATCGGATGTACCGCATTCGTTTCCGAACGCCGCTGGAAGCACAGAACGCGGCCCGCAGGCTGCGCGCGGACCCCATGGTCGAGTCAGTTGATTACGACGCCCCGGTCAGCCTGTTCCCCGAAGATTGGCCCCCCGCGGCGCCGCCCGTGGACGCGCCCGAGTGTGCGAGCGACGACCGCGCCGCCGTGAAAAGCCCAGGCTTCCCCGACGATCCCTGTTTCCGCTACCAGTGGAACTTGCGCCAGATCGGGCTGCCCGCGGCGTGGAAGCTGGGCCAGGGCCGTGGCGTGGTGGTGGCGATCATCGACACCGGCGTCAGCCGCGTCCCTGATCTTGCGGGCACGAGATTCGTGCCTGGCTTCAACTTTCTCGCCGACAACGACAAGACCGAAGACGATCACGGGCACGGCACCCATGTGGCAGGGACCATTGCCCAGACCACGAACAACGCCCGCGGGGTGGCCGGAATCGCTTTTCGCGCTGCCATCATGCCACTCAAGGTTCTCAACCGAGGGGGCGCGGGCTCCATGGCGGCGATCGCCCAGGCCATCCGTTTTGCGGCGGACCACGACGCCAACATCATCAATCTCAGCTTGGGCGGCCCCTTCCCGGTCATGCCTGTCCGCCGCGCCATCGAGTACGCGCATCGCAAGGGAGTGGTCGTTGTGGCCGCAGCGGGAAACGACGGCCGCGGCCGCGTCAGCTACCCGGCTCGTTACCCGGATGTCATCGCAGTGGCCGCCACCCAGTGGGACGAGAGCACGACTTTCTATTCCAACTGGGGCCAAGAGATAGACATCGCGGCGCCAGGCGGAAATATGCGCGTGGACCAGAACGGGGATGGCAAGCCCGACGGCATTCTGCAAAACACCATCCTGCCCGGGAGAGCGGGCAGTGGGTACCTATGGTTCATGGGAACCTCGATGGCAGCGCCCCATGTGGCCGGCATCGCGGCGCTGGTGGTCGGGGCCGGGGTCACGCGGCCCGAGGCGGTGGAAGCTGTTCTGATCGACACCGCCCGCAAGCCGGCCTCGTCGGCCAGCGGCCGCCGCATCGACGACCACTACGGCGCGGGAATCGCCGACGCCGCCGCTGCTTTGAGAAAGGCTCGCAGCGCGCGTGGGGTGGCCAGCCTGGGGTTGGGCGCAGCACTGGGGCTGCTGGGCCTGTGCGGAGCGCGCAGGCGCGAAAGGCTCGGCGTCGCACAGACCTGGGCCTTTGCCAGTGCGCTTGTCTTCGGGGCTTCCGGGCTCTTCTTCCTACCGTCGCTGGGAGTGCCCGCCTGGCTGGCCGACTCGCCGATCGGCTCGGGGACACTTGAGTCAATAGCGCTGCTTTTGGGCTCCGCCGGCCAGGGCAATCCGCTGTTGTGGAGCGCCTTGGTGCCCTTTGCCGCGGTCGCTTTGCTCTTCGGATCGCGCTCCCTTCGCCCGACGCTGGCGGGCCTTGCCTTCGGCGTGGCCGGCGGGCTCCTCTTTGCCGCCTGCGCGTACACCGCCGACATTCGCTTCGTGCCCGACTTCCTCGACCGCGCCTGGCTCGCGGTCAACGCTTTGCTCGCCACCGGCCTAGGCGCCCTGGTGTTACGCAGATAGGACGTGGACGACCGCAGGTCGCGCCTGCCGGCGGTAGCGTGAGCGGTAGCGACCAGTGTGGGGCGGTTTGCGTGGGGCGGCTCGCGTGAGCGGCCTGCGGTCCTCACCGCTCACCGCTTCCCGCAGCGCGCAGCCCGCAGCCCGCCCACGAACTCGCTCACGCCCACGCCCACGCGACCCGCTCGCCGGCCCGGGCGACCGCAGGTCGCGCCTACCCTCCGCTGCCGCGTCTCAGTTCGGTCAGCACGGCCTTGGCGATGGCCTTGAGGGTCTCGAACACACCCACGCCGGTGGTGGCGCGGGCTTCGAACTCGAGCACGTTGGTCGGGTTGAGCGCCGCGTGCAACTCCGCCACCGAAGCGGCGTTGGGCAAGTCCCTTTTGTTGTACTGGATGATGAAGGGAAGCTTGTTCAGGTCGTAGCCCTGCTCATTCAAATTCTGGCGCAGGTTCTCCATCGACTCGATGTTCGCCTCCATGCGCTCGATCTGCGAGTCAGCCACGAAGATGACGCCGTCGACGCCCTTCAGGATCAGCTTGCGACTGGCGTCGTAGAAGACCTGGCCGGGCACGGTGTAGAGGTGAAAGCGCGTCTTGAAGCCCCGGATCTCGCCCAGCGACAGAGGCAGAAAGTCGAAGAACAGCGTCCGCTCGGTCTCGGTCGCGAGCGAGATCATCTTGCCCTTGGCCTCGGGGCTAGTCTTGGCATAGATGAACTGGAGGTTGGTGGTCTTTCCACCAAGGCCAGGGCCGTAGTACACCAACTTGCAGTTGATCTCGCGGGATGAGTAGTTGATGAAGCTCATCGGGGGCGACAGCTAGTCGTTGAAGAGCTTGTCGATGTCAGCGTCGGTGATCTCGTTCAGAATCGACGGCCCTGTGTTGGCAGCGGCCTTCTTGGCCACCTGCTCAAAGAGACGCGCCATCTCTTCGGTTGCCTTCCTGACGCGAAGGCGAACCAGACCGAGCGAAGATCGCTCGTCGAACAAGACCACCAGGATGGCCCGGCCGGCCACCAGCGTGATGTGCACGTGGGTCTTCTCGCCCTCGTGGAACTGGCTGGTAAAGTCCTTCTCGCGCAGAATCTTGGAAATGCCTCCGGTGGCCGCCACGTTGCCGGCGGTCAGCGACGAGAGCGAGGTCACGTCGATTTCGCCCACCTCTCCTGCCTCGGCTATGGGTTGTCCATCGCGGCCGATGAGAAGCACGGCCTTGGCGTTGGCATCTCGGTGAAGGCGCAGACAAACAGACGAGATCTGTCGTTGCTCATCCGGGAACATCACATCAGGTCCGCTCATCTGGCTGTCAGGCTCCTTCGCGCCGGGTCAAGCTCAATATGGCAAGTGTTGCACACCATTAACATCGACGCGCATAGGCTTTCAAGTGATGGAATCGCTGGCAATTTCTCCCACGTCCAAGAACGGGAGTGAAGGGCAGCTTATCAGGTATCTGGGGCGGGCGACAGAACCGGCTGCCTACATCTCCCTGCGCCCGTCTATCGCGCGTGAAAGGGTCAGGCGGTCAGCATACTCTAGCTCGCCGCCCATGGGCACGCCCGTGGCGATGCGGCTGCAACGCACGCCGAGCGGCCGCAGCAGTTTGGCCAGATACACCGCGGTGGTTTCGCCCTCCACACTCGGGTTGGTGGCGATGATGACTTCCTTGATGTCGCCGCTGCAGCGTTTGACCAGCTCCGCAACGCGCAGGTCGTCCGGCCCGATTCCGTCGAGAGGCGAAAGCACCCCGTGCAGGACATGGTAGCGACCGAAATACCCGCCCGCGCGTTCGATGGCCAAGACGTCCTGAGGTTGCGCAACCACACACACCAGCGACGAATCGCGCCGGGCATCACGACAAGTGGGACAGGGATCCTGCTCGGTGAAATCCCAGCATACGCTGCAGAAACTGATCTTGGCGCGCATGTCGCCAATGGCCGCCGCCAGGGCCGCCGCGTCTTCCGGGGGCGCGCGCAGAATGTGAAACGCCAGGCGCGCGGCCGTCTTCTCGCCCACACCAGGCAATTTGCCCAGCTCGGCCACCAGACGCGCGATGGGAGTCGGGCTACTCATTCACCCCAGTCCCCCGGGCGGCATAGCCAAGCCTCCAGCCACGCGCGCCAGGTCGTCCTGCGCCACCTGCCGCGCCCGCTCCAGGGCCAGGTTCACCGCCCCAACCAACAAATCCTCGATCATCTTCTTGTCGGTTCCAGCCATCAGCGACGGCTCGATGGTGATAGACAGCACCTCGCTGCGTCCGTTAACCACGCAGCGGACCAGCCCGCCCCCCGTCTCCGCCTCGACCTGTTTGTCACCCAGGGCGTCCTTGGCCTGGGTGAGCTGCTCCTGCACCCGCTGCCACGTCTCCATCAAATTGCGCAGGTTGGGTCCGTCGCTCATGGTGTCTTGATCTCCTTGGGCGCAACGCCGAATAGCTCCTGCGCCTTGCGAATCATGGGATGCTCGCGCGCTTCGGTTTCGCGCTGGTGCTGGTCGATCTGGGCGGCCTCGGCTTCGCGGCCGACCTGGGAACGCACCATCGGCAGCACCTTGCCCGTGGCCATCGTCAATTCGACCCGGGTGGGCGTGCCAGTGATCTGGGTCAGCGCGCGTTCCACTTCGGCCTTGAACCGGGCGGTCTGATCCAGGGCGAACTTCTGCGAAAACTGCAGGCTGACCGCGCCGCCCTCCCAACCGCCGACTTCGGCGTGGTCCAAGGCGGCGGCCACGGCAGGCCGGTGACCGAACGATTCGCGCACCCGGCGCCACACCTCGGCGATGTCCGAGTGGGGCGACAGCGAGGGAGTCGCTGTCGGTGTCGTCGGCGCGGACGTAGCTGATTGGCGCGCAGGTGGCGCGTTCCTGGGCCGCGGTTCCGACGACGCCGGCCGCGCCGGTGGTGCGCCAGACCCACCCAATCGGCCCTCCAGCTTCTCCAGCCGATCGAGCAAGTCGCCCAGCGGAAGCATGGGTTCGGCGTTGCACAGGTCTACCAGCGCCATCTCCAGCAGCAGGCGTGGCGTCTGCGATCGCGCGGCATCTTCCACAGCGCGAGCCCAGCGATCAAAGAGCGAAGTCGCCAAGCCCTTGCCGGCCTTGCTGGCCAGCGCCTTGATCTCGGCGGCTTCCTCTGCGGTCGCGTCGATCAGATCCTGGGCATCAGAAACGGCGCCCACAAGCTCGATGTCGTGCAGAAAGCCGAGAAAAGCCCGCGCCATCTGCATGAGGTCCACGCCGCGGTCGACCGCATCGGCCACCTGCCGCAGGGTCTCGGCCACGTCGCGCGCCAGCACCTTGTCCGCCAGTTGGTAGAGCAGGCGGCGATCCGCCACGCCCAGCACCTCGGCCACCTTCTCACGGGTCAGCGTCTCGTCGCCGACGTAGGCCACCACCTGGTCGAGCAGCGAAAGCCCGTCGCGCACCGAGCCCGCTGCCTCCCGCGCCACCAAGCGCACGGCATCCGGCTCGCACGCGATCTTCTCGTTGGTCAGGATGCGCGTCAGGTGCTCGGCCAGCACCTTGCTGGGCAGCAACTTGAAGTCATAGCGCTGGCAGCGCGACATGATGGTCGCGGGGATCTTGTGCACCTCGGTGGTGGCGAAGATGAAGACCACATGCTCGGGCGGTTCCTCCAGCGTCTTGAGCAGCGCATTGAACGCGCTCGTCGACAGCATGTGAACCTCGTCGATGATGTAGACCTTCTTGCGCGCCTCGGCCGGCAGGTAACGCACGCCCTCGCGCAGCGCCCGCACGTCATCCACGCCGGTGTTGGACGCGCCGTCGATCTCTTGCACATCCACCGACTGCCCGCTGGAGATGGACTGGCAGATGGCGCAGGTTCCGCAGGGCGAAGCGGTCGGCCCCTGCACGCAGCAAAGCGCCTTGGCCAGAATGCGCGCCGCGCTGGTCTTGCCAATGCCACGCGCGCCGGTGAACAGGAAGGCGTGGTGCACGCGGCCCATGTTGATGGCGTTGGTCAGCGTGCGCGCCACATGCTCTTGCCCGAGGAGATCCTCGAACTTCTGTGGACGGTACTTGCGCGCGAGAACCAGGTAAGACATGCACGCATATTCTGGACACAACCCGCGGCAGTCAACAGGCGAATCGCTCGCGCGCTTGTCACCTATGACCGCCAGCTGCACGCCGCCGCACCGGCCCTGGGTGCGTGCGTTCGAGGTTCTTCCCGTTTCGCCGTGAGAGCAAGCCTGAGGACGACTTGCGGGCTCGCGTGATAGGATACTGGGGTCGTGTCGGCTCTGCCTCAAAAGGACGTCCTCGTGGGCACTGTGCTCGAAGGCGCATATCGCATCACGCGTCTCATCGGCGAGGGCGGCATGGGCGCGGTGTACGAGGCTGTGCAACTCCGCCTCAACAAGCGCGTGGCTGTCAAGCTGATGGCGCGCAACCTGGCCGCGAACCACGAAGCGCTGGTGCGATTCCATCGCGAGGCGGAGATCACGTCACGCCTCGGACACCCGCACCTCGTGCAAGTGGTGGACTTTGGCCAGGCCGAATCCGGCGAGCCCTATCTGGTGATGGAGTATCTCGAAGGCGAGGATCTTGATCACCGTCTGCGCCGCGTCACTCGAATGCCCCTCCAGAACGTGGTCCAGGTGGTCAGACAAGTCGCCTCGGCTTTGAATGCCGCCCACGACCAAGGCATCGTCCACCGCGATCTCAAACCCGGGAACATCTTCCTGGTGCAAATCCCGGGCGAACCCGACTTCGTCAAGGTGCTCGATTTCGGAATCTCGAAGATGATGGCGGCGCGCACCCGGCTGACCAAAGCCAGGTCTACCCCTGGAACGCCGACCTACATGTCGCCCGAACAGGCCACGGGCATGGTCGACGAGGTCGATCACCGTGTTGACCAGTGGGCGTTGGCCTGCATCGCGTGGGAGATGCTGCTCGGCCGCCCTCCGTTCGTGGCCGACGACGTGACGGCGCTGCTGTTCCAAATCATCAAGATGGACCCGCACCCCCTGGCACCACGCGTGCCTGGCTTGCCGCCGGCCGTGGAGACGGAACTGCGGCGCGCCCTTAGCAAGCGACCGGTGGATCGCTTTCCGACAATTCGAGCGTTCTCCCACGCCATCGCGTCCGCCGCGTTCGGCCAGCCCGCGGACCTCACCCCAGCGCCATTTCTGCTGGCGTCACTTTCGCCGGCCCACGCGAACGTTGCGCACGGCCAGGCTCAAACGCCGAACACGCCCGGCTCTCCTCTCGCGACCCAAACGCCGCCGGATGAGAGCGCGCCCCAAGCCTCCTTGTCGCCGGTCGGCTATCGCACGACTTCGGTGCGGCACCGGGTGAGAATCAAGCCGATGCATGTCGCTGTTGCGGCGGCTGCCGTGCTCTTGTTGCTTGGGACCTTTTTGCTCTTTCGTTCGAGACCCGTGGCTAGACCCACGAACGCGAACAACCCGGCCAGCGCGCCGGCGATCGTCGCGCCGACGCAGCCGCCGTCGGCGCCACCACCCCCGGCGGTCAAGCCAGAGCCCTCGCCCGTCCAACAAACCACGGCCAAAACCGAGCCTCCTAGCGGAAAGCCCGACAAATCTGCGAAGCCTGCCTCCCCCGCCAGTCGAGAAAAATCCAAACGGCCAAGCAGGCCATCCCCACGGCCCAAGGCCAAGCGGCAGCTGATCCAGGAGCTTTGACCCCCTGTGGGGCTCGAAGCTCGGGCGGCATCTCTTAAGACGCCGTCCGTTAGTGCCGAGATCTATTTCGTTCCCAGTGAGGGAATGCTGCACCATGTGTACAAGCGCGCTTGTCTTGCTTTCGCTTCTCGCTCAGAACTCGACGCCAGCCACCGACCCACAGGGCAAGGCCCAGGCCCAGCGCTTGCTGACCGAGGGCTCGGCGCTGTACGAGAAAGGTGACTACGCGGGCGCGCTGGAGAAGTTCACCTCAGCCTATGCCGCCTACCCATCGCCCAAGTTGATGTTCAACATCGGCCAGGCTGATCGCGATCTCAGCCGACCTGTCGAAGCTCTGGAGGCCTTCGAGAAGTTTTTGGCCGGCGACACCCATTCGTCGCCCGACACCACCGCTGAGGCGAACAGCGCCGTGGCCGAGTTGCACGAGCGGCTGGGCCAGATCCGCATCGATTGCGAGACGCCGGGCGCGGAGGTGAGCGTGGACGGCAAAAGCGTGGGTCTGACACCGTTGCCCAAACTCATCTGGGCAACGCCAGGCCGCCACCAGATCACCGCCAGCCAAGAAAGCGCGACGCCGGTCCTTGAGCACGCCGACGTGACAGCCGGTTCGGTGGGGACGGTGACCCTACGGCTGCGACCTCCCGCGATTCCCGTGGCCGCCGAGCCGGCGCCCGAGCCAGTGCCTGAGCCGGTGCCGGCGCCAGTGGCGGCGCCAGTCGCCCAAAGACTCGACCTGGAGGCCAGCCTGCAGCCGGCCCCCGCAAACATCGACCTAGAGGTCAGCCCAGCGCCGAGCCCCGCCCGCAAGGGTTGGTGGCTGGGTCGGAAATGGACCTGGGTCGCGGCTGGCTCAACCGTGCTGTTGGCAGCGGGTGCCATCACGGCCGGCGTGGCCATGCAATCCAGGTTCGATAGCCTAGACAAGTCGTGCGGCATCTCCAGCGGGAAGAGTTCCGGCTGCAGCCAAAGCGAAATCGATTCAGTCAGTTGGCGAGGCACGACGGCCAATGTCCTATGGGGCCTGGCCGCTGCCGGCGCTGTGACCACCGGCGTACTGTTCTATGTGGAGGGGCGAGCCGTGACGGTGTCGCCACTCGCGGGGGCGACGACAGGCTTTGTCGCAGCCGTGAGGTACTAGTCTTGAAGGCGCTCGCCCGCCCGTTCACGCGTTTCGAGGTCTTGTGCATCTGTCTGCTGGTCCCGTTGGCTGCAACATGTAGCTTCGATGCCAGCAGACTGCGCGCGTCTGCAGCGCACGCTTTTGATGGAGCCGTCGAATCTCCCGCGGTGGTCGATACGAGAGCTTCTCCTGACACTCCCGTCGCCGCGAGCCAGGGAGATGACGCCGCACACTCCGGTGGGAGTCGAGACGTCGGCGGCGGCAGCGACGCACCTATCGCGACGGAGGACGCAAGCAGCTCGATTGAAACCGGAACGACGAGCATCATCGATAGTCCCCTTGCAACGGGCGGCGTGGATGGCATTGATGCGCCGGTTGGCGCCGGGGGCACGGGTGGAGTCGCCGGCGCGGGTGGCGCAGCAGGTTCCACCGGCTCGGATATCACGTCCGCATCCGGAGGTTCGGCCCCTGACGACGCGAGTGATGGCCCCACCGCGACCGGCGGCGTGGGCGGCAGCGGCGGGCAGACGGATACCGGCGGCTCGAATGCCGTAGGCGGCGACAGCGGCGGGCAGACGGACACCGGCGGCTCGGGTGCGGCCGGCACTGGCGGTGCGGCGGGTGCGGCCGGCTCCGATGGCGGCGTCAATTGCAACAGCCAATGTCCACTCACCGCCACAATAGGCATTACCGGGGTTTGGGGCGCAACCTACAGCAACGGCAGCAGTGGAACTGTCGTGACGCCCGGCGATGCCGCTTTCACGACCTGGTTGACCGCACGAGGAACCAATTGTGTCGTCCAGAATCTGGACATCACCGGCAGCAACTACCTAACCGCGACACGAATCGCGCCGTACCAGATCCTCATAGTGTTGGACATCTACCACACGCAGGCCGACAAAAATTCCTTCTTCAATACAAAGAAGACCTACACGGGCTATCCGGCCTATCCAGGAAGCCAACGAGCACTTCAGGCCAGCGAGGTGAACGCCGTCGCGAACTGGGTCAACCATGGGGGAGGCCTCATGACCACAATTGGCACCGCCAGCACTGCGGCTGAAATGACGAACGCAAACTTGCTACTGAATCCCTTTGGCATCGCGTACTCCGTGACCAACGTCAATGTCCTCCCCGGCAATTCCACCGTCACCACGTTCGCAACCGCGGCTCCAATTGCGAGCCCGATCACCACCGGCGTAAAGACGCTGCCGGCCTCAGGCGCCGCCAGCATCGAGGGACCATCGGGTGGTGCCCTACCAATCAACTCCAGCACCTTTTCCCTCTATGCAAGCGCCCCAAACGGAGGCGGCAGAGGAGGCACCGGCGGCGGAGTCTACGCGCTCGGGGTTGCCACGATTGTCAACAGCAGAGGACATGTCAACGTCTGGGCCGACGAGACGATCACCTACGACGCCGCGTGGAGCAACAGCGCCTACCAAGTACAAACCTACTGGAACAACGTTCTGGCCTGGCTCGGGCAATGTCCGTAGCGCTTCCCTCCTTCGCGAGGATACGCCTGGGCATCCACGGCCTCTGTCTGGTTGTTGCGCTGGCCACAGCGTGCACCTTCGACGCCAGTAGGCTACGAGCCTCGGCACGGTCCACCGCCGACGGAGCCATCGAAGACCCGGCCGTGCCCGACGCAGCAGCGGGCGATCCGCCCGACGCTGGCCTGGGCGGCAGCGGTGGGGCCGGGGGCCAAGCTGGCAGTGGAGGCAGCACCCATACCGACGCCGCTGCGACTTCCCCGGATCTGGCCATTGCGAAAGAGGTTGCCGTCTCAGACGACCTTGCGCTTGCCCCGGATCTAGCAGCCGCGGTTGAAGTCGCCTTCCCAGCGGAAGCGAGTGCAAGGCCCGACGCGGAGACGGAGGTGGCCGCGGTCCCTGACGCAACGGTCGTCCTCGATGTGCCCCAAGTCCCCGACGTGGTGCCAGACCCCGATGCGGCCCCGATGGACACCTCCACCGGCGGTGCGGCAGGCCAGACTGGCGCAGGGGGCGCGGGTGGCACTGGCGGCGCGGGCGACGCTGGCGGTGCCGGTGGCACCGGCGGCGCGGGCAACACGGGCGGCACGGCTGGCACCGGTGGTGCGGGCAACACCGGCGGTACGGGCGGGATGGGTGGTGCAAGCGGGCTTGGCGGGACCGGCGGGTTTGGCGCTACGGGCGGCGCCTCCGACCCAAGCCAAGTCGGCTACTGGGACTTCGACGAAGCCGTTGCGGGCACCTACGCAGACAGTTGGGGGCACAACGCTGCAACGGGAACTGGAGTCGCTGTCAACCCCAACGGAGCCTGGGGAAACGCGCTGAGGCTGGGCACCGCCGTGGTAAGTCCCGCCACGCAGTATGTGTCCCTCCCAACGAACGCGGACATCATGACTGCGACCTATTCCGTGTCGGTTTGGTTCTACCCCAACGACTTTGGCAACACGACGGCCATGCAAGCTCTCGTTACCTGGGATGGCGGGGGAAGCGACGCCTCCAACTGCAAGGGCTTCCGTCTAACAATCGTGCCTCCTGCCCACCTGACGGCGGATCCCAATTGCACGACCGCTAATTATGTCGCCGTCACGGTGCCTGTGGGGGCTGTTCAGGGAAAATGGAACCTGCTTGTGGCGACAATAACCGGCCGGACGTGGACGATGTATTTGTACAATCAGGGTGCCTGCAACAGCCCTGCTGCCAATTTCCCGAAATTGTCCAACATATCTTTCGCGGGATTTGCATCCAGTGGAACGTGGCGGTTGGGAGCGAGTGGCACAGACAGCAAGTACGGGTTCAACGGGAGCCTCGATGAGCTGCACCTCTGGAACCGGACGCTCAGCCAGAACGAGATCCAGAACCTGTGCGCCTGCAACAAGACATCGTGCCCATAGGGCCAATGGGCGCCGCGCTTTGTGGCCAGCCCCAGAGCCCCAAGCCAAGAAAACCGTAGAGGCCAGAGCCGCAGCCGCCGAATTGCTTCGGCGTGCTACCATCGGCGGCGTGGTTTCCTTGATGGAGCTTCGCTGCTTGCTCAAACGACGGCAGACCCGCCGGCGCGGCGCCAAAGAGGAATGGGATGCAAATTTCATCACAGTAGCAAGGTACTAGCCATGAAAGCGTTCTCCTTCCTATATGCACGCCTCGATGTCCCTGGCCTCTGCGTGATCGCTGCACTGGCCACGGCGTGTTCTTCCAACGCCAGCGGTCTGTCGCTGTCAGCGCCGCCCTCCCCTGACGGAGCCGTCGAAAATCCCTCCTTGCCGATGCTGGCCTGCTCTTTCAGGCGGAACGTCATACCAACCAATCGGACTTCCAGATTCAAACCACGCTGTCCTTCACCAACTGCGGGGAAGTGAACGGCGTGACTTACTGAAAGGGCCCGCAGGTCGCCCCTGGGCGGCCTCCGGGCCCACCCAGAAGGCCCACGGTTTCCCTTGTCCCGCAAGGCGACGTGCCTACTCTGGAGCTAGGAAACCCACCATGCGGCTCGACAAATTTACCATCAAGGCTCAGGAGGCACTCGCGGCGGCGCATTCTGCGGCCGAGCAGCATGCGAATCAGGAGGTCACGCCCGAGCACGTGCTGCGTGCCCTTCTGACCCAGGACGAAGGCGTGGCCCTGGCAGTTTTGCGCAAGGTGGGCGCGGATCCCGAGGGACTTCTGCGCAAGGTTGACGAGGAGTTGGCGACGCAACCGCAAGTTCGGGGTGCCACGGCCGAGGCCTACGTGGGCCGTCGCATGAAGGACTTGCTTGACGAGGCGGCACGCCAGTCCGACGAATTCAAGGACGAGTACGTTTCCAGCGAACACCTGCTCCTGGCGCTTCTGTCCAAGGATCTGGGGCCGGCTTCGCGCGTGCTGCGCGAGGCGGGCGTGAACCGCGACACGGTCTTGAAGGCGCTGGCCGAGGTACGCGGTAGCCAGCGGGTCACCGACCCGGACGCCGAACAGCGCTACCAATCGCTGGCCAAATACACGCGCGACCTGACCGAGCTGGCCCGCCAGGGCAAGCTGGACCCGGTCATCGGGCGCGACGAGGAAGTGCGCCGGGCCATGCAGGTGCTCTCCCGCCGCACAAAAAACAACCCGGTCATCATCGGCGAGCCCGGCGTGGGCAAGACCGCCATCGTGGAAGGCATCGCGCAGCGGATCGCGGCGGGCGACGTGCCTGAATCGCTCAAACGCAAGCGCATCCTGGCGCTCGATCTCGGCGCGCTGGTGGCGGGCACCAAATTCCGCGGCGAGTTCGAGGACCGGCTCAAGGCGGTGCTCAAGGAGATCGGGGCGGCCGAAGGCCAGGTCATCCTTTTCATCGACGAGCTGCACACCCTGGTTGGCGCTGGCGCGGCCGAGGGCGCGGTCGACGCGGCCAACATGCTCAAGCCGGCGCTGGCGCGCGGCGATCTGCGCTGCATCGGCGCCACCACGCTCGACGAGTATCGCAAGCACATCGAGAAGGACAAGGCGCTGGAGCGCCGCTTTCAGCCGGTGTTCGTGGGCGAGCCGTCGGTGCACGACACGGTGGCGATCTTGCGTGGTCTGAAAGAGCGCTACGAGGTCCACCACGGCATTCGCATCCGCGACAATGCCTTGGTGGCGGCGGCGCGGCTGTCGAACCGCTACATTTCTGGGCGGCAGTTGCCTGACAAGGCCATCGACCTAGTCGACGAGGCAGCCAGCCGCTTGAAGATGGAGCTGGAATCGCTGCCCGAACCCATCGATCAGTTGGAGCGCAGTCTGACCAGCCACCTGATGGAGCAATCGGCCCTGGCCAAGGAGAACGACCAGACCTCCATCGACCGTCTGGCCGAGGTCGAGTCCGAGATCGCCGAGCTGCGCGAGCGGGTGGACAGCATGAAGCTGACCTGGCAGCGCGAAAAGCAGGTCATCGTCGAGCTGCAAAAGCTTAAGAGCGAGATCGAGGAGGCCAAGACGCAGGCGCAGCTTCTGCAGCGGCAGGGCGATCTGGGACGCGCCGCCGAGATTCGCTTCG
>Ga0265342_10002010_pt1 | contig 18094 bp, 11 predicted proteins | sample 4CB327metaG_FD_203125 | JGI IMG/M metagenome (GOLD analysis project Ga0265342, IMG submission 203125) | Rhizosphere microbial communities from Carex aquatilis grown in University of Washington, Seatle, WA, United States - 4-CB3-27 metaG | ecosystem: Host-associated > Plants > Roots >...
GGCCATCTCATGCAGCATTTTCTCGTTGTTGCGGCCGTCGTCGCAGGGCTCGCCGGCCCAGCGCGCGGAGCGCACACCAGGTGCGCCGCCAAGAGCGTCTACCTCGATGCCCGAATCGTCCGCGATGGCGGGCATGCCGCAGGCTGCACTGGCCTGGCGGGCCTTGGCCAGCGCGTTGCCCTCGAAGGTGTCCTCGTCTTCCACCAACTGGGCGTGGGGCGCCACCTCGTCGATGGTGACCGCCGTGAGCTCCAGGCCGGCCTCGGCCAGGAGCACGGCGATCTCGCGCACCTTGTGCCGATTGCGAGTAGCGACGACCAGTTTCACGGCTGCTTGGCTTCGGCCAGGGCCCTGTTCTGGTGCGCGAACAACTCCAGCGCCCCCTTGTTGGCCAGCGCCACCAGGCGCTGATAGTCGTCCGGCGAGAACGGTTCGCCCTCGGCCGTGCCCTGGATCTCGACGAAGTTGCCACCGTCGGTGAGCACGAAATTGAAATCCACGTCCGCCGAGGAATCTTCGGCATAGGCCAGGTCCAGGCGCGCTTCGCCTTCGACGATGCCCGTGGAAACCGCGCACACCGCTCTGCGCAAGGGATCCTTGCTCAAAGTCTCCTTGCGCACGAGGCGTCGCACGGCAAGAGCCAGTGCCACCCATCCGCCCGTGATAGCGGCCGTGCGCGTGCCGCCGTCGGCCTGGATGACGTCACAATCGACCGTGATCTGCCGCTCACCCAGGTTCTTGGTGTTGATGGCCGTACGCAAAGCCCGGCCGATGAGGCGCTGGATCTCCTGCCCACGTCCCCCTGGATTGCGGCCCGAGCGGGTGTGTGTCGCCCGCGGCAACATGGCGTACTCGGCTGTGATCCAGCCCTTGCCCTGCCCCTCCAGGAACGGTGGCACCTTGCGTTCGACGCTGGCGGTGCAGATAACCTTGGTCTCGCCGAACTCGATCAGCACGGACCCTTCGGCATACCGATTGTAGTCCGGGGTGATCCGGATCGGACGCAACTCGTCGCACTTTCGACCATCGGGGCGCATGGCCAGGCAGGATGAAAGGCGACTGCTCGCCTGTCAACCACGCTGGAAAGATTCCAGCACGAAACGCGTCGATCTGGTAGGTTGGAACCCTAACTGGGGCCTCTACGCGGCACCTTGATTCTGGCTTCCTTGGCTTATCCGCGTGGGTAGCGGGCCGGCTTTGCGGGCCAGCGTGCCATGGCGGGAAGGCATCGGAACCCTCCCAGGGTTTCCATATCAGCGATCTCCAGAAGCTTGCCAAGCGGAACAAGCAGGACCAGCAGGATGATGTCGGACGAAGCATACGCGCGCCTCGGAACCAGGCTGGGCAACTACGCCCTCAAGGAAATCATCGGTCGCGGCGGCATGGGCGTTGTCTATCGCGCCTCACACATCTACATTCGCAAGCCCGCGGCGGTGAAGGTCCTTCATCGCCACCTCTTCAATCAGCCTGGCGCAAAGGCGCGCTTTCTCTGCGAAGCGCAGAACGCCAGCCTGGTCGATCACCCCAACATCGTCGGCGTGACCGATTTCGGCGAAGCCGCTGACGGGACCGTGTACCTGGTCATGGCCGAGGCACATGGCAAAGGGCTCGATCTGGTGCTGGAGGAAGAGGGCACCTTACCGCTCTTTCGTACCATCGGGATCCTCGGTCAAGTTGTGCAAGCGCTGGCTGCGGTTCACGCTCGCGGTATCGTTCACCGCGACATCAAACCCGAGAACCTCATGCTGGCTCGGCGGAGCGGCAAGCGCGAGCTCGTGCGACGCATGCGCGATGGAGGTGACGAGGTCAAGCGCATCGAACCCGAGGAGTGCTTCGACCTTGTCACCATTCTCGACTTCGGGGCTGCGCGCACGCTGCAGCCGGAGTTTCGGGCGATGGCCGAGCCGGCCCGCATCTTTGGCACGCCTGAGTATCTGGCGCCAGAGACGGCCGAGAGCGGCTACGCCGATGCACGCTCGGAGGTCTATGCCGTCGGCATCCTATTTTACGAGATGCTCACCGGCCAGGTGCCGTTCGAAGGCGATACCGCTGCGAACACGCTGAGAATGCAGATTGGAAGCCCTCCCCAACCACCGCGCCTACGAAACCCGAATGTGGAGATCACGGAGGAGGCCGAGAGCGTGATCTTGCATGCGCTGGAGAAGGAACCGAGTCGCCGCCAGAGCGGCATGGACGAGCTGTGGGCGGACTTGCAGCGCTGCTACGGGGCCATGCACTGGAGCCGGCCCGAGCTAGCCATGCGGGACGAGGTCGAAGCCCTGCGGGCGCCCGTGCAGTCCTCGCCGGTGGGAGTACGCCGCCGGCCACAACCCATGCCCTCCCCTCCATCGCCCGGGTTGTCGTCCCAATCCTCTGCCGTGCACACCTCGCGCCCCCTACTCCTCACCCGGCGAACAAGCGACAGGTTCGAAGCCGTGGTCAGCCCCGAGGACGCCCCTACGCCACCGCCCGCTCGTTCCTTTGACTTCGGTTCCCTGGCAAAGGCGCGCTAGGGGCAATGATTCGGCGGCACGACCACGACCACGTCCACGACCATGACCTTTTGCGCCTATGGCGGGATTGCGACGGCGCTAGGGCCCTTGGCGGGGCATACACTGGCGGTAGGGGTAGCCCCCCGGCGGGGCCGGGATCTCTCGGCATTCTTCCGTGCGCGGGCAATCCGGATCCTCGGTGCACGCCACGCCAATCGCCAACCAACCGCCAGCCGCGAACACCGCAATCGCCCCGAGCGCCGTGGTCGCCATGCCTGCTGCAGCCACCCCGCTGCGATTTTCCCGATCGCCTGCAACCCAGGTCGTGCTACCCGCGGCCAGCAGGCCAACGCCGAGCGCGGCCAGCGTCTTCGGACCGGCATACGGCCGCGCGCAACCAGTGCCAAGCATCCCGGTGCCAAGCAGCCCGCCCAGCAACCCAAGGATGGCCAGCAGCGAGAACGTACGTTGGAGATAGCGAACCAAACTCATGGGACGGGCATTGTGCCACGATCCGTCCGCTCGCGACCACGACCCTTTGCAGCTATCGTGGATGAGAGAAATCACACGTCTTCTTGGACCACGGGCTGGGCCGGCCTATGCTGTCGAAGTGCGCTTCCTTGGTTTCACCCTGTTCGCTTTCGCCTTTTGGGGCCTAGCCGCGTCCAAGGCCCAGGCCGAAGAAGAGTTGCTGCGAGGCCCACACCCCTTCATCAAGGACAACGAAGTGACCCTCCACGCTGGGTACGGTGCCGGTCTGGGCGACAGCATGCGTGGCCTGCGTGTGCAGGGCGACTACCTCAGTCGCCTGGCGCAGACCGCGTGGCTCGACATCCAGATGGGCATCGTTTCCGGTAGCTGTCACACGAACCCAGCCGCCTGCAGCAATGGCGGCGGCAATGCGGTGGACATCCTTGGCGGAGCGGCGTGGAAATTCCAGACCAATCTGCCCATCGTGCCCTATGTGAAAGCCGCCGCGGGTCCAATCTTTCTGTTCCCCACCAGCACACGTAGCGCCGCCGGTTTTCTCCTGCGCGGCGGTGTTGGCGCCCATTATTTCCTTTATGACTGGTTCGGCGTGGGCGCCGAGGTGACTGGAGCGTGGGGGGTCGCGTTCTTCGCCGCCGATTCCCATCGCACCGGGGCCCTGGGCAGCGTGGACATGAACCTGGGCGTGGCCGTGCAATTCTGAGGCGCCCCATGGCAAGAAGCACAGCTCCGACGGTGAAGGTGGGAGCGCGAGCCCGCGCGCGCATTGCCAGCGGCCACCCCTGGATCTACCGGCAAGACGTGGTTTCCGGACCCGAGCACGACGCCCGCTCGGATGGTCCCTCCCTGGTTTGGGTGAGCGACGAGCGCGACCGCCCGCTGGCCCTCGCGACTTGGTCGTCGGAATCGCCCATCGCCCTGCGCATTCTCGAGCGCCTAAATTCCCCTCGCCCCGCGAAGCGGGGAGAGGGCCACGGTGAGGGGTCATCTTCCCCTCGCCCCGCGAATCATGGCGAGGGCCAGGGTGAGGAGCTGCCCGATTTTCTCCAGCTCGTCGAACACCGTCTCGAACGCGCACGCAACCGCCGCACGAAGCTTGCTCTCGATCGCGATGCCTTTCGCGTGGTCCACGGCGAAAGCGACGCCCTTCCCGGCCTGTTCATCGATGTCTACGCCGATGCCGCTGTCATGCAAACCACCTCGGTGGCCATGAACGCCCATCGAAGCGCGATTGCCAGCCTTGTGAGGAAGACGCTCGGCGTCCGCCTGGTGATCGCTCGGGATGACGGCTCCGCGCGCGATTTCGAGGGCCTGCCACGCAGCCGCGAGATCTTGTGCGGCGACGGAGGCTCGGAGATCACCTACCGGCTCGGTCCCAATCGTCTTACCGCCGACCTGCTGACCGACAGCAAGACCGGCGGCTTTCTCGACCAGGCCGACAACCATGCGCTGGTGGCGGCGCTCGCTCCCACAGGTGCGCGCTGTCTCGACGCTTTCACCTACCACGGCGGATTCGCGCTGGCGCTCGCACGCAAGGGCGGCGAAGTGCTTGCCACCGACGAGGACGCCCAGGCGGTGGCACGCGCCAGCGCCAATGCCACCCGCAACAGCTTGTCCAACATGACCGCCCGGCAGGCCAACGCCTTCGATCTACTGCGCTCGCTAGAAGCCGAACACACGCGATTCGACGTGGTGGTCCTCGATCCTCCCGCCCTGGCCAAGCGCAAGAGTGGCGACAACGCCGCCGAGCGCGCCTATCGCGAAATCATCCTGCGCGGACTGCGCCTGGTGGTTCCAGACGGACTGGTGGTGGCGTGCTCATGCTCGGGGCGCATCTCGCGCGAGCAGTTCGACCACATCGTCGCCGAAGCCAGTGCGGACAGCGGGCGCTCTGTGCAAGTCGTCGCCCGCATGGGCGCTGGTCGCGACCACCCAGAGCTGGTCGGAGTCCCGGAAACCGGCCACCTCAAGTGCTGGGTCTTGCGGGTGGGCTAGAACCAAACCCGCGCGCCCAAGCGCCCGCTGATGGGCATTTGGTAGGAGGTGGCGTGAAGGTAGTTCGGGTTGGGTGCGGCACTCCCCGCGTTGCACGTCGTACCTAACGTACCGCAGGCCTTTCCGTTGTTGTCGGCAAGAGGAACTTGTGTCAGCGTTGCGCCAGGCATGACCTGATCGTAGGTATACGTAGAATCCACGGTCAGCACCGTCTTTTGGTTGAGAATGTTGAAGATGTCGATGAACGCCTCGGCGGAGAAAGCAATCGATAGCTTGGTCCGGTACGAAAGGTGCATGTCGAGTTGGGTGACGAAAGGTGTACGGCCTGCCGACCCGCGCGGGAGGACAAAGGTTTCGTTGGTGCCTTCGAAGGGCGCATAACCCAAAGGCGTGATGGGCTGCCCTGAGTGTCCCAAGAAGCTGAGCCCGGGAGAAAGAGCGTGCTGGCCCCAGACGAAGCGATAGTAGCCATCCATGTGGATCACATGGGGCCGATCGTTCGGCAAGGGGCCGTAGTGGTTCACCATCAAATCCCGGACATCGTATTGCGTGGAATTGTTCGGATTGAGCTGCTGGTTGTCCGCATCGTACAGCCCAGTGTAATTGCCCATGGTTCGGGAATAGGTATAGGAACCCGCAAAGAACCAGTTCCTGGCCAGCCGCTTGCTGGCAGTGAGTTGGACCGCCGTGTAGGTTCGCTCCGGCTTGAAGGGATCGGTCGGGTTGGCCAAGAGAGACGGACCACTTCCGTCGGATAGGTTGCCGCCTGTGTCTTCGATAGCTCGGCCAAGCCAACGGCGGATGAACGAGGCCCCGACCACCAGATCGCGCCAATACTGATATTGGCCACCTGCGACGATTTCATTGTTGTAGCTGCCCTTGATGTTGGGCTGTACCTGCAGTCTGTCACCGGACAGGGAGAAGGCGGCACCCGGGAGTGGCGTGCAACCACGCCACGCCTGCGCTTGACAGGACGGATCGTAGATCGTAACCACGCTACCTTTGCCTCCAAAGGCGCGGTTGGCGAGGTCCATCGGAATCGATTCGTAGTACTGACCATAGTGAACGAAAAGCTTGGAACGACCTTCTTTGGTCGGGTCGTAGACAACGCCGATCCGCGGGGCCAACGAGTCGGTAATGGAGAGTGCAGTGTTGCCCAGGTAGTCGGTCAGGCGCTGCGCCTCCCAGCGAAGCCCAACATTCACGGTGAGGTTGGGCAAGGGCAGGTAACTCTCCTGAATGAAGGCGCCAGCGTTGTAGGCGCGATTCTTGGCCTGGCTCGAATCTTGATAGTAGGGCGATTGGGACAGCACCGTCGGATCTGGGTAAGAACCGATCGAAGATCCAGGGGGAAGGCGATAGATCGTCTGCACGGCGAGGCCAGGCGAGGATGGCGTCGGCTCGTAGACCAAGCCGCGCGCCCCATCGGCACCCGAATACCAGACCTTCTCGTCGTATTGATTCACTTCGTAGTCAAGGCCGTACTTGAGCTCGTGCAGGCCGAGCGCCTCAAAGACGTTGGTGCTCTTGATTTGACCTGCCAGCCGGATGGCCGAGACATCGCTCATCTGTCCATAGCCGCCGGACTGATATCCCTGCACGGGGCAGCTTTGGGCATCGGGACACAGCGATGCCACCAGTGGGTTGAACTGCGCAAGCGATGGCGAATTGTTCCAGGTCACCTGGTTGGCACTCTCGGCATCGCCGTATGGCGACCGTTGCGAATAGCCTTCCGTGTGCAGTCCCAAGGTGGCATCGAGGCGCCAATGGCGCTGAAAGAACGCCGATTGCCAGTGCGCCATGACGTCCTGGCGGTTGCTCTGATCGTGCGTCATGCCGGCCAGCAGGTCCATGTTCGCGCCGCGCATATATTCTTGATCTTTGCGAATCCCCACCAGGCTCAGGCTCAGGGTCTGATTTGGCCGTATCCGCCAGGTCAACTTTCCAGCGTAGTTCTGCGTGGTCGAATCTCCGGGGATCACGCGGCTGTAGAGCGGCCGGGCCGAGGTCGAGCCATCGGGGTTACTGATGGACTGATCGGCGGACTGTATGAGACTGCTGCGGCCTATCTCGGGCACATAGCCCATCCAGATGAAGAGCTTGTCTTTGATGAGGGGACCGCCGACTTCGGCTCCCATTTGCGTGGTGTAGACCGGTTCCGTGGTTCCGGTCAGAACGGTGGAGCTGCTCAAAATGCGCTGCTGACTTCCCGACATCCACCCCGGCTGAACCCAGGAAAACGCGCTGCCTTTCCATTCGTTGGTGCCGGACTTCAAGGCCATGTTCACCACGCCGCCCAGGGCGCGGCCGTACTCTGCGCCAAAGCCGGCGCTCACGACCTCGACTTCTTCGAGAAAGGCCACGTTCAGGTTCGTGGCGAGCATGCCATCCCTCAGCGCCGTGACGTTGAGGCCTTCGAGATAGTAGGAATTATCTGCCCCCGTACCGCCTGACAACGAAACGCCTGGATTGCCCTGGTACCCCGCCGACACAGGCGGCGTATCGTCGTACGCTCCCGGCGTCTTCTGCATCAGCGACGCCACATCGGCCCCTTGGTTGGGAATGCCATCGATGAAATCCGAGCCGAAAGTGGTGCCGATGCGCGATGAACCGACGTCGATCAGCGGTGGGCTATACGCTGCGGCAACGCTTTCGACCTCCGCAGGCGCGGCGGGCAGGCGCATATTCACGCGAACCGTCTGGTCGACCGACACCGTCGCCTCGCGTTCGGCCACCACGTCGTTGCGGTGAAAGCGAATCGCGTAGCGACCGATGGGCAGCGCGCGCAACTGATAGTTGCCTTTCGCGTCGGTCAACGCCGCCAAGTCCCCCTCGGGCCCGCTGGCCACGACCGTGACGCCGGAAACGGGTTGACCGGACTCGAGATCGCGGACCTGGCCCAAGATCGCTCCCTCGGTCGGTGTGGCTGCCTGACCGTCTTGGGCTTGGCCCAAGATCGACGCCGCCGTCAAGGCAAGAACTGACCAGGCGAAGCTATGGACTCGTTTCATCCTTGTGGGATCCTCCTATCGGGCATACCGCGAATCTTCAGAAGATCGGCGGATGTCAGCGTCCGCCTTAGGGAATTCATTGTCAAGAGTCGGTGGCCCACGTGACACCGTCCCATCCAACGAGTTGCCCCAAAGAACGCGGCCTACTCGAGCACGGTATCGCCCATCAAGAAGCGGTCGATGCCAATGGCCGCGTCGCGACCTTCGGCGATGGCCCACACCACGAGCGACTGGCCCCGCGACATGTCACCCGCGGCGAAGACGCCAGGCACGCTGGTCTGCTTGTTTCCGTCGACCGCGACATTGCCGCGGCCACCCAGCTTGACGCCGAGGTCGCTTAGTAGACCCACCTTTTCAGGTCCAAGGAAGCCCATGGCCAAAAGCACGAGATCTGCTGGCAACACGCGCACCGTGCCTGGAACTTCCTCGATTTTGGGGGGCCCGCCGGCCTGGGCGGCGAAGCGAACCTCAACCACCTCGATGGCGCGGACGTGGCCCTTGTCATCGCCGAGGAGCCGCTTGGTTTGTACCTGAAACTGGCGCGGATCCTTGCCAAAAATAGCCGCGGCTTCCTCCTGCCCGTAGTCCACGCGAAAGATCTTGGGCCACTGCGGCCAGGGATTGTCGCTGGCGCGCGCCTCTGGCGGACGCGTCAGGAGCTCTAACTGCACCAGGCTCTTGCAGCCGTGGCGTAGGGACGTGCCTACGCAATCGGTACCGGTGTCGCCACCACCAATGACGATCACGCTTTGGTCCTTGGCGGAAATCAGACCCGCGGCGGCCTTGCTGCCGTCGAGCAGGTGCTTGGTATTCGCTGTCAGGAACTCCATGGCGAAATGCACGCCCGCGAGCGTGCGGCCCTCGACCGGCAGATCGCGCGGCACCGTCGCGCCGCCACACAGGGCGATGGCGTCGAACTCCTTGCGCAGCTTCTCGGTCGGATAGTTCTTGCCCACCTCGATGTTGACGCGAAACTCGACGCCCTCCTCGGCTAGCAGCTTGATTCTGCGATCGACGATGCCCTTGTCGAGCTTCATGGCCGGAATGCCATACATCATCAAGCCGCCGATGCGGTCTGCGCGCTCGAATACGGTCACGGAATGGCCGGCCATGTTCAGCTCAGCAGCGCAGGCAAGACCGGCGGGACCGGAGCCGACCACGGCGACCTTCTTGCCCGTTCGGAAGCTGGGCGGGCTTGCCACCACCCAGCCCTCGGCAAAGGCCCGGTCGGCGATAGCGCACTCGTTGACCTTGATGGTGACCGGCGGCGCATTGATGCCGAGCACGCACGAGCCCTCGCAAGGCGCCGGACAGACACGGCCCGTGACCTCGGGAAAATTGTTGGTCCGGTGTAAACGGTCGATGGCCTCACGCCAGCGGCCCTTGTAGACGAGGTCGTTCCACTCTGGGATCAGGTTGTGCAATGGACAGCCGCTGGCAAGGCCGTCGATGATCTTGCCGGTGTGGCAGAAAGGAACGCCGCAGTCCATGCAGCGCGCCCCCTGCTCGCGCATGGCGACTTCCGGCAGATGCTTGTGAAACTCTCCAAAATCGCCGACCCGCTCGCGCGGTGGCCTGTCTTCCGGGACGGTGCGATTGAATTCTAGGAATCCTGTTGGTTGGCCCATTCCTGCTACTTTCCGTAAATTCGGGCGGCGTCCTTGGAATTGAGCTCGAAAGCAGCCATTTCGGCCTCTTCGCGTGACATCCCGGTCGCCAACATCTTGTTCTGCGCCTCCAGCACACGGCGGTAGTCGTGCGGGATCACGCGCACGAAGAGTGGCCGGAACAGCGACCAGCTGCCGAGAACGTTGTGGGCGCGCTTGCTGCCGGTCAGCTCACGATGGCGGCGCAGCATGCCGAGCACGAATTCCACCTCGGCGGGATCGTCGAGCGGCCCGGTCCCCACCATCTCGGTGTTGCAGTTGCGCCGCAGCTCGCGGTTTTCGTCGAGGACGTAGACGATGCCCCCCGACATACCCGCCGCGAAATTGCGCCCCGTGGGGCCCAGGATCACGACCCGCCCGCCGGTCATGTACTCGCAGCCATGGTCGCCCACCCCTTCGACGACGGCATTGGCGCCGCTGTTGCGCACGGCGAAGCGCTCGCCGGCCAGGCCACGAATATAGGCTTCGCCACTCGTCGCCCCATACAGCGCCACGTTGCCAACGATGACGTTTTGTTCGACCACGAAGGTGGCTTCCGCGGGCGGAAAGACCACCAGCTTGCCGCCGGAGAGCCCCTTGCCGAGGTAGTCGTTGGCGTCGCCTTCCAGAGTGAAGGTCACCCCCCTCGGCACAAAGGCCATGAAGCTCTGTCCGGCGGAGCCCTTGAAATGAACCTGGATGGTGTCTTCGGGTAAGCCCTCGGGCCCGTAACGCCGCGTGATCTCGCTGCCCAGGCGCGTGCCCACGGTGCGGTTGACGTTGCGGATGAGCAGCGTTGCACGCACCTTGCGTTTCTCGTCGAGCGCTGGCTGGCACATCGGGATCAAGCGCATGTCGTCGAGCTCGTCTTCGAGCTTGTGATTCTGGACCATGGTGCAATGGCGCCCCACACTGTCCGCAACCTGCGGCTGGTGCAGGATAGCGCTGAGATCCACCCCCTTGGCCTTCCAGTGGTCGATGGCCGGGCGAACTTCCAGACACTCGCTGTGGCCCACGGCCTCGGCCAGGGTCCGGAAACCGAGTTGGGCGAGCAGCTCGCGCACCTCACGGGCCACGAACAGCATGAAGCTGACGACGTGTTCGGGTTTGCCTGCAAAGCGCTTGCGCAGTTCCGGATCCTGGGTTGCGATGCCGGCTGGGCAGGTGTTGAGGTGGCACACGCGCATCATGATGCAGCCCAAGGTGACGAGCGGTGCGGACGCGAAACCAAACTCCTCGGCGCCAAGCAGGGCCGCCACCACGACGTCGCGGCCGGTCTTGAGCTGGCCGTCGGTTTCGACCGCCACGCGACTCCGTAAATCGTTGAGCAAGAGCACCTGGTGGGTTTCGGCCAAGCCCAGCTCCCACGGCCCGCCCGCATGTTTGATGCTGGTGAGCGGCGAGGCGCCGGTGCCGCCATCATGGCCGCTGATGAGGATGACGTCGGCCTTGGCCTTGGCCACGCCGGCCGCGACGGTTCCCACGCCCACCTCGGCCACCAGCTTCACACTGATGCGCGCCCGATCGTTGGCGCACTTGAGGTCGTGAATGAGCTGGGCCAGATCCTCGATGGAGTAGATGTCGTGGTGCGGCGGCGGCGAGATGAGGCCCACGCCCGGCGTGCTGTGACGAACCTTGGCGATCCAGGGATAGACCTTCTTGCCCGGCAGCTGGCCGCCCTCGCCGGGCTTCGCCCCTTGGGCCATCTTGATCTGAAGCTCCGAGGCGTTGGTCAAGTAGTCACTGGTGACGCCGAATCGCCCCGACGCCACCTGCTTGATTGCACTTCGCTTCGAGTCGCCGTTGGCAAGCAGCTTGAAGCGTTCGGGATCTTCGCCGCCCTCACCGGTGTTGCTGCGCCCGCCGAGACGGTTCATGGCGATGGCCAGGGTCTCGTGCGCCTCCTTGCTGATCGAACCGTACGACATGGCACCGGTCTTGAAGCGCTTGACGATATCTTCGATGGGCTCGACCTCGTCGATGGAGATCGGCTTGCGCGACGACTTGAACTCCATGAGGCCGCGCAGGGTGTTCAGATTCTTCGACTGATCGTTGATGAGATGGGAGTATTGCTTGAATGCAATGTAGCTATCGGTACGGGCTGCATACTGCAACTTGGAGATGGCTTCAGGACTAAAGAGGTGATTTTCGCCATCGCTGCGGTAGCGATAGTCGCCACCCGAATCGAGCCCCAGTCGCCGCACAGGCCGGCTAGGATAGCCCTTGGCGTGACGGCGGCGCGACTCCTCGGCGATGACGTCGAGGCCCACACCGCCGATGCGCGACGCGGTTCCCGTGAAGTACTGGTCCACCACGTCTTTGCGCAAACCAATGGCCTCGAAGACCTGGGCGCCGTGGTAGCTTTGCACGGTCGAGATGCCCATTTTCGAAATGACCTTGACCACGCCCTTGACCACGGAGCTGATGTAGTTCTTGCGCGCCTTTTCGGACTTGACCTTGACTACGCCTTGACGGACCAAATCGTCGACGGTCTCCAGCGCCAAGTAGGGGTCGATGGCGCTGGCGCCGAACCCAATCAGTAGGCAGAAATCGTGGACCTCGCGCGGCTCGCCGCTCTCGACGACGATGCAGGTTTGCGTCCGGGTCGCCTCGCGCAATAGGTGGTGGTGCACGGCCGCACAGGCAAGCAGTGAGGGTATGGGCGCCAACTCTCGGCTGTGCTCCCGGTCGGACAGAATGACCACCGCGCAGCCCTCGCGCACCGCTGCCGCGGCCTTGGCGCACAGGTCATCGAGGGCTTCGCGCAGAGCCTTCTCGCCACCTGCCGCGCGGAATAGGGTCGGTAGGGTGCGCGAGCGAAAACCACGGCTGCCGGCCGAACCATCGAGGGCACGCAGTTGCTCGCTCTCGGCGTTGTACAGCACGGGGCTCTGAAGATCGATCTGGTGGGCCGACTCCGGCTGCGGATCGAACAAGTTGCGTTCAGGCCCGATGGTGGTGCCCGCGGCCATGATGAGCTCTTCGCGGATGGCATCCACCGGCGGGTTGGTGACTTGGGCGAAGAGCTGCTTGAAATAGCTGAACAGGTTGGGCGACCGATTCGACAGAACAGCCAGCGGCGTGTCCGTGCCCATCGAGCCAATGCCTTCGCCGCCAATGTCGGCCATGGGCGAAATCAAGCGAATGTCCTCGGTGGTATAGCCAAACGTTCGCTGGCTGGTTTCCAGGGCAGCGGCTTCGAGTGGCGGCTTGGCCACGCCCTGCGGCAGCTCGAAGAGGAACACGCGCTCTTGGCTTAGCCACTGGTCGTAGGGCTGTTCGGTTGAAATCTTCTCTTTGATTTCCTCGTCGGCGATCAGCCGTTTCTCTGCCGTGTCGACCAGAAACATGCGACCAGGTTGAATGCGGCCCTTGAAGGCGACCTCGGAAGGCGGAATGTCGAGCACTCCGGTTTCCGACGCCATGACCACCATGCCACCCTTGGTCACGGTGTAGCGCAGGGGACGCAGGCCATTGCGATCGAGCACACAGCCGATTTGGACGCCATCGCTGAAGGCCACCGCGGCCGGGCCATCCCAGGGCTCCATCAGGCAGGAATGGTACTCATAGAAAGCGCGCTTCTCCGGACTCATGGTCTTGTGCTTGTGCCATGGCTCCGGGATCATCATCATCATCGCGTGCGGCAGCGAGCGGCCGCCCATGACCAGGGTTTCCAGCACGTTGTCGAACATGGACGAATCGCTGCCGGTTTGGTCAACCACCGGATGCAGGTGCTTGATGTCGTCACCGAACAGTGGCGAAGCGAGGATGCTTTCGCGCGCGCTCATCCAGTTGACGTTGCCGCGCAGGGTGTTGATCTCCCCGTTGTGGGCTATCATGCGATAGGGATGCGCCCGCGACCAGCTGGGGAAAGTGTTGGTGGAAAAGCGCGAGTGGACGAGCGCCAGCGCCGATACGACCGACAAGTCCGAGAGATCCGGAAAATACGAATCGAGCTGCTCGGCCGTGAGCATGCCTTTGTAGACCACGGTTCTGGCCGAGAGGCTGACGATGTAGAACAGGTCACGTCCTCGGATGTCGCTAGCTCGTACGGCTTTCTCCGCCGCGCGGCGAACCAGGCACAGCTTGCGCTCGAACGCGGCGGTGTCGACAACGCCAGCTCCACGTGCGATGAAGACTTGGCGAATCAGGGGTCGCGAAAGGATCGCACTCTTGCCAAGCCCGGTCGGGTTGACGGGCACGTCCCGCCAGCCTAGGACCGACTGCCCGAGCAGAGCCACCGCTTGCTCGAACAACTGTTCGCAGCGCTCGGCATCCTGGCGATCACCGTCATCCTGAGGCAAGAACACCATACCAACGCCGTACTGCTCGGCCGCAGGCAACTTGATGTCCAGCGCGGCTGTCACATTGCGCAGGAACGCGTCAGGGATCTGCAGCATGATTCCTGCGCCGTCACCGGTGTTCTCCTCACAGCCGCAGGCGCCGCGATGGGCGAGGTTCTCGAGCACCTGGATGCCGTTGCGGACGATCCGGTTCGACTTCCTTCCCTCGATGTCGACGACCAGACCAACGCCGCACGCGTCGTGCTCATGACTCGGATGGTACAGCCCTTCCGCCTTGGGCGGCGAGAGGCGGGTCCACTGGCTTCTCAGGATGTCCTCATTTCTCATAGGCATGATCGCTCAGACAGGCTCTCCTACTCCCCATATATACTTTGAGTAAACCCTAACGTCCGGGCCTATCGTCGGCAATCGAGAGCCCCAGTGGCGCGGCGAAAGTTCTCGGACCAGAAATGACTGCGAAACATGGATGAAACATGCGCTCCATCACGGACGGCTTCCGAAACATAGGAAGCGGATAGGTAGCCTGAATTAGTTGTTGTTTCCGCTATTGCTAGGCTATGTTTCGTAAACGATGCGTTCACTTGTTGTCACTTCCAGGCCACAACTCGGCGCTTCCGAACCTGACTCTTCGGCAGCGGCGCTACGAGACTTAGGATGCGAGGTCGTGACGGTCGGCTACGATCTCGATGACCTCCCTGACGATATCGAGCATGTACGGCCCTCGGTGGTCGTGGTGGATGCCGGCCCTCACCTCGAGGTCGGACGAGCGGTGGTCAAGCGCGCCAAGCAGCTTCCAACGCTGGCCGACATTCCCATTCTTCTCTGCATCGAGGTGTCGCGCCTGGCCGGTCTCGATCCGGAGCTTGGAATGGACGATTTCATTTTGTCGCCCATCGTCGGCCCTGAGCTCTATGCACGCGTACGCCAGCTCGATTGGCGACTATCGTCGTTCTCGGCCGCTGGCCGCATCAAGCTTGGCGATTTGGTCATTGACACCGTGGCAGTCGAGGCCACCTTCCGCGGTCGCATCCTGAAACTGCCACGGCAGGAATTTCAGCTTCTCAAGTTTCTCGCGGCCGGCACCGGCCGGGTCTTCACCCGCGAGCAACTGCTTTCGCGCGTGTGGGGCTATCGCTACACTGGCAACACGCGCACCGTGGACATCCACGTGCGAAGGCTGCGCTCCAAGCTTGGGACGGGCGCGGAGATGATTGAAACCGTGCGTCACGTGGGCTACAAGATGAAGTCCCCCGCCGTCGTCCCTTAACCACATGGTTCGGACTACCGCGAAGAAGAAGCGCAAGATTCGCGTCGCTTTTCAGGGCGAGCGCGGAGCTTTCTCAGAGGAGGCGGGCCGCCGCATTCTGGGCGATGCCATCGACCCCTGCCCAAAGCGCGAATTCGATCAGATGTTCGATTCCGTGATTCGCGACGAGGCCGATTGCGCTGTGGTGCCCATCGAGAACACGCTCGCAGGCTCGGTCATCAAGAACTACGACCTGCTGGTCGACAACGATCTTGAGATCATCGGTGAGGTCGTGTTGCGCGTGGCGCACAACCTGATCGCGCCCAAGGGGACGAAGCTTGCTTCGCTGCGGCGGATCTACTCGCATCCCGTTGCCCTGGCCCAATGCGAGGACTTCCTGCGCAAGCTACGTACGGAGCTCCCTGCCCTCGAAGTCCTGCCAGCCTACGACACGGCCGGCGCAGTCAAGATGGTCGTGGAGAATCGCCGCCGCGACGAAGCCGCCATCGCCAGCCGGATTGCGGCCGAGATCTACCGAGCGCAAATCCTGGCCACGGGCATCGAAAGCAATCCCCAGAATTTCACGCGCTTCTTCGTCATGGCGCGGCCTGACCGACGAAAACTCATTCGGCTCAAGCGCCAGTCGAAGACGCTCAAGACCAGCATCGTGTTTCGCACCGCCAACAAACCCGGGGCGTTGTTTCACGCCCTGGAGGCCTTCTCCAGGGGCAAGATCGATCTGACCAAGATCGAATCGCGTCCCATCGTTGGCCGCCCCTGGGAGTACTCCTTCTATCTGGATTTTCTCGGCGACCGCAACACGCCGGCTGCACGCCGCGCGCTGGCCAGCCTGACCCACGTGGCAGAAAGCCTGCGCATCTTCGGAACCTACCCGCGCGGCGAGCAGTAGTCGACGCGAGCTCGAGCGCTGCCCGACACCTGCTCGAATGACTCCGCAGCTGCTTGCGGTTGTGATGGCAAGAACTACAGCAACATCTGCACTGCAACCGCTGCCGTCATAACCGTCGACTTCACCGGCGCGTGCGTCTCCGCACTTGAGTGAGACTGCCCGTCGCACAACCAGAGTCCGCACGCAAGCCTTGACCTTCGCCGTCGGCACGCGGAGCATTCCTCCCATGTTGACGATTGACCTGCGCGGAAAACGAGCCCTGGTTGCCGGTGTTGCCGACGATGCCGGTTTTGGCTTCGCCATCGCCAAAGCACTCGCCGAAGCTGGCGCATCCGTGTGTATCGGGACCTGGCCGCCGGCCCTGGGTATCTTTCAGACTATGATCGAACGTGGAAAGCTCGACCGTTCGCTCGCGCTCGCCGATGGCAGCAAGCTTTCGTTTGAGCGCATCTATCCCCTGGACGCCGACTACGATGTGGCCAGTGACGTCCCGGCCGAGGTGCAATCGAACAAGCGCTACCGCGACCAGGGCGACGTCAGCATCCAGGGGCTAGCCGATCGCCTCGCAGCGGATTTCGGTAGGCCATGTCTCGACATCGTTGTGCACAGCTTGGCCAACGCTCCGGAAGTTAAGAATCCCCTGCTCGATACCAGCCGGCGAGGCTACCTGGCGGCCGTCGGCACCAGCGCCTATTCGTTCACCTCCATGCTCACCAGACTTGGACCAGTTGCGCGCCAGGGAGGCACTTTTCTTGCGCTCTCCTATCTGGCAGCAGAGCGAGTCATACCAGGCTACGGAGGCGGTATGTCATCGGCCAAGGCCGCACTTGAAAGCGATATGCGCACATTGTCATTCGAGGCTGGACGAAAGTGGGGTCTACGCGTCAACGCCATTTCGGCAGGCCCCATGCCTTCGCGGGCGGCTAATGCGATTGGGGGGATAGCCCAGATGATTGAATACTGCCGCAACGCGTCTCCCTTGCGAGAAGCCATCTCCGCCGCCGAGGTTGCAAATGTTGCAGCGTTTCTCTCAAGCCCACTAGCCTCTGGAATCACGGGGACTACCCTGTATGTCGACAAGGGCTATCACGCGATGGGCATATCCGGAATTTAGGTCCCACATGTCGGCTCCTGTGAGGATTGTGCCCCAATTTCAATATAAGGAGTATAGTGTGCGCAGGAGTCGTTTGTGCATACGCCGCCACGCCTGTCCGGGATTCTGGTCGCGCTTGTCGCCACCATTCCCATAGCCGCGAGCAGCGCGCGGGCTGCTGAATCGACCGCCGTCAGCGAAGCCGCGGTCGACCGCATGATTGACCTCAACAAGAAGGCGTACACGGACATTCAAGAGCAGCACTTTCAGGCGGCCAAATACTGGCTGTCCGAAGCGCTGGTGATCAGCGAAACCGCGGGGCTTGAAAACGACGAGATGACTGCGCGGACCTATGTTCACCTCGCGGCCGTGTACCTCACTGGACTCAAAGATCGCGATGAGGCCATCCAGCAGTTCATGCTGGCGCTCAAGATCAATCCGAACATCACCATCACCCCTGGGCTGGAATCGCCGGCGCTGAAGTCGGCCTATTTGCAGGCGCGCGAGCAGATGGATTTGCCTCCCGATCCAGACACCACCGCGCCGCTGTCGCCCCAGGCCCCTTCCGTCCCCGCGACGGATGGGGCGGCAGTGAAAATCGAGGGCATCGGCCAGGGTTCCCGTATCGGCGATTCGAACGGGACCATGGGAATCAAGGATCCGGATCTGCCAGCGCGCGTCCCGTCGCCGCTCTACTGCCACCTGCCCTTCGACACACCTCCTGGACAAGATGTCGTCGTGCGCTGCTTAACGCAGAAACAACAAAGGAAATCCAGCGCCACCTTCCACTACCGCCCGCAGGACGCGGAAGGGGAGTATGTCGGGGTGCCCATGGAGCGCAGCCCCAAGGGTTGGTTGATGAGTGTCATTCCCGGACGAGCCGTGCAAGGCAAGTCGCTCTCCTACTA
>Ga0265342_10002012_pt1 | contig 18087 bp, 14 predicted proteins | sample 4CB327metaG_FD_203125 | JGI IMG/M metagenome (GOLD analysis project Ga0265342, IMG submission 203125) | Rhizosphere microbial communities from Carex aquatilis grown in University of Washington, Seatle, WA, United States - 4-CB3-27 metaG | ecosystem: Host-associated > Plants > Roots >...
CTATCGCCATCAACCGGACAGTGGAAGCGGTGGCCCGCGGCGAGAAGCGCGTGTTGTTGGTCATGGCGACCGGCACCGGCAAGACCTACACCGCCTTTCAGATCATCTGGCGCCTGTGGAAGTCGGGGAGCAAGAAGCGGATCCTGTTCCTGGTCGACCGCAACATCCTGGCCGACCAGACCAAGACCAACGACTTCAAGCCCTTCGGCAAGGCGATGACCAAGGTCACCAACCGCACCGCCGACAAGGCCTACGAAATCTACCTGTCGCTCTACCAGGCGGTCAGCGGCACCGAGGAAGAGCAGAACATCTACAAGCAGTTCTCGCCCGACTTCTTCGACCTGGTCTTCATCGACGAGTGCCACCGGGGCAGCGCCGCCGACGATGCTGCCTGGCGCAAGATCCTGGAATACTTCTCGTCGGCCACGCAGATCGGCATGACCGCCACGCCCAAGGAAACCAAGGACGTTTCCAACATCGACTACTTCGGCGAGCCCATCTACACCTACTCGCTCAAGCAGGGTATCTCGGATGGGTTCCTCGCCCCCTACAAGGTCGTGCGCATCGGCCTCGACAAAGATCTCGACGGCTGGCGGCCCGAGAAAGGCCAGACCGACCGCTACGGCAACGAGATCGCCGACCGCGAATACGCCCAGACCGACTTCGACAAGACCCTGATCCTCGACCAACGCACCCGCCGCGTGGCCGGTCGAATCACCGAGTTCCTGCACGCCACCAACCGCTTCGCCAAGACGATCGTGTTTTGCGAGAACGTCGACCACGCCGAACGCATGCGGCAGGCGCTGGTGAACTGCAACCCCGACCTGGCCGCGGCCAATCCCCGCTACGTCATGCGCATCACCGGCGACAACGACGAGGGCAAGGCCCAGCTCGACAACTTTATCGACCCGGCCGAGCCGTTTCCCGTCATCGCCTGCACCTCGCGCCTGATGAGCACCGGCGTCGATGCCCAGACCTGCCACCTGATCGTGCTCGACCGTCGCATCGCCTCGATGACCGAGTTCAAGCAGATCATCGGCCGCGGCACCCGCATCAACGAGGACTACCAGAAGTACTACTTCACCATCATGGACTTCCGGAACGCCACCGCGCTGTTCGCGGATCCCGACTTTGACGGCGAGCCCGTCCAAATCTATGTGCCCGGCGAACACGACACGCCCGTGCCGCCCGACGAGCCGACCGGCGAACCCGAGCCCGCCGACATCCGCCCAGGCAGCGGCTCCGACGCCGGATGGCCCGATAGGCCCGATGGAAACGACGGGGGCGACGGCGCTGGCGGCAGCAAGCCCACCAAGTACTACGTCGATGACGTGGAAGTCCGCATCGCCACCGAGCGCGTGCAGTACCTGGACGCCGACGGCAAACTGATCACCGAATCGCTCAAGGACTTCACCCGCAAGGCCGTGCGCAAAGCCTACGCCTCCCTCGACGCCTTTCTGTCCCAATGGACGGCAGCCGACCGCAAGCAAGCCCTGGTGGACGAGCTGGCCACCAAGGGCATTTTCCTGGACGAGCTGGCCGAGCAGATCGGTGTCGAGCTAGATCCCTTCGATCTGGTCTGCCACGTGGCCTTCGACCAGCCGCCGCTGACCCGGCGCGAGCGCGCCAACAACGTCAGGAAGCGCAACCTCTTTGGCAAGTACGGCGACAAGGCCCACGCGATCCTCGACGCCTTGCTGGACAAGTACGCCGACGCCGGCCTGCGCAGCGTGGAGTCCATCGAGATCCTCAAGGTCGATCCGCTGACCAAGTTCGGCACACCCATGGAAATCCTGGGCTTGTTCGGTGGCAAGTCCGGCTATCTTGCCGCCATCCACGACATCGAAACCGCCCTCTATCAGAAAGCCGCGTAGACCATGTCCGTTTCAAACCTCGTCAAATCCATCCAGGACATCATGCGCAAGGACGCCGGCACCTACGGCGACGCCCAGCGCCTGGAGCAGCTTGGCTGGATGTTCTTTCTGAAGATCTTCGACGACCACGAGAAAGAGCTGGCCGCACTTCGCGACGACTACCGCTCGCCCCTGCCCAAGCACCTGCGCTGGTCCGCCTGGGCCACCGACGAAGAAGGCATCACAGGCGATGCCCTGCTCGACTTCGTCAACAACAGCCTGCTGCCCAAGCTGAAGGCGCTTTCCGGCGGGGCCGACAAGATCGCGGGCCTGGTGCGCATGACCTTCGAGGATGCCAACAACTACATGAAGAACGGCACCCTGATGCGCCAGGTGATCAACAAGATCAACGGCATCGACTTCAACGCCACCGATGACCGCCACATGTTCGGCGACATCTACGAGAAGATCCTCAAGGATCTGCAATCCGCCGGCAACGCGGGCGAGTTCTACACCCCGCGCGCCGTGACCCAGTTCATCGTCGAGCAGGTCAACCCCAGCCTGAAGAAGCGCGAAACTATCCTAGATCCCGCCTGCGGCACCGGCGGCTTTCTGACCTGCGCCATCGATCACCTGCGCAAGCAGGCCAAGACCCCCGCCGACGAGCGCCACATCCAGGACTGTTTTTCCGGCATCGAGAAGAAGCACCTGCCCCACGTGCTGTGCATGACCAACCTGCTTCTGCACGGCATCGAGGTGCCATCCAACGTCCGCCACGACAACACCCTGGCCCGCCCCCTGCGCGACTGGGGCCCCAAAGAGCGCGTGGACGTCATCGTCACCAACCCGCCCTTCGGCGGCATGGAAGAAGACGGCATCGAGTCCAACTTCCCCGCCGAGTTCCGCACCCGCGAGACCGCCGACCTGTTTCTCGTGCTGCTGATGAAGATCCTCAAGCCCGGCGGCCGCGCCGGCCTGGTCCTTCCCGACGGCACCCTGTTCGGCGAAGGCGTCAAGACCCGCATCAAAGAGAAGCTGCTCTCCGAGTGCAATCTGCACACCATCGTCCGCCTGCCGAACGGCGTCTTCAACCCCTACACCGGCATCCGCACCAACTTACTGTTCTTCACCAGCGGCGCCCCGACCACCGCCGTCTGGTACTACGAGCACCCCTACCCAGACGGCGCCAAGAGCTACAACAAAGGCAAGCCCATCCGCATCGAGGAATTCGAGGTCGAGCGCAAATGGTGGGGCAAGGAGAGCGATGGCTTCGCGGCCCGCAAGGAAACCGAGCGCGCCTGGCGTGTGCCCATCGAGCAGATTAAAGCCGGCGGCTACAACCTGGACCTGAAGAACCCGCACCAGACCGACGACGGGCCCGGCGACGTGGACCACCTGCTGCCGGAGTACGAGAAGCTGCTGGCGCAGGTGGCGAAGACGAAGGCGGAGCTGAAGAAGGAACTGGCGCAGGCGCTTGGGGCGAGGGCGTAGTTGAAGGGTGAAGGAGGTATGAAGGCCGAGGGACAGCCTGCCGATCCGAGGAACCAGACCTTCCTCCAAAAGCTGGATGTCCTGGTCGATGTGCCACACACGGTGGAAAAGGTGAGGGGCCTCGTCCTGGATTTGGCTTTCGCGGGAAGACTGTTGCCGACCAAGACGGCTTGGTTTCGACGCCGAGCACCTGATGAATGTACCCGGTTCAGGATAGCGTGTTGACGCCTTGTTGCCATGCTTGACCGCGTAGGGTAGACTGTCCGCATGAGAAACCCTCATGCCGTCGCGCTGGGTCGCCTAGGTGGGCGAAAAGGAGGAGCCGCTCGCGCATCCCGAATGTTACCCGGCCGTCGGAAAGAAATCAGTAAGCTGGCGGCGGCCGCGCGGTGGGATGGGCGCTTGCCAGAACTGTTGCGCCCCCTGTTTTGGTCGTATCGCTTCGAGGATCTTCGACTTCCCGACTCGAAAGACCTAGTCATGCTGCACGTGCTGACCTACGGGGATACCAAACAACGCAACTGGCTTCGGCGCAGGTTTGCCCCTGAAGAGATTCGGCGATGGATCTCGGATCGCAAAGGCAAGGGCTTGACCGTCGCGCAGATGAGCCCGTGGATTTCAGCGAACGTCGCCAAGCGATGGCAGTCGGGCAGCGAAGGTGCCCTGATTTGGGAGAACCGTTGACCGCTCATTGGAAAGCTCTGCCGGGTCGGCAACAAACCGTCTTCCGGTCTTGCGCGGAGATCGCTCGACGATGGGGCGCGTACCTCGCCGGCGGCACCGCGCTTGCGCTTCAGCTCGGGCATCGCCAGTCGGAAGACCTCGACTGGTTCACTCCCCAAACCGTTGCCCCCGACGATCTTCTCGTCGACGTGCATGGGCTAGGCTTCCCGACGACGGTCAAGCAGAACGATGAAGGGACTTTCCTGGCGACGGTCGGCGATGTGAAGTTCAGCGTCTTTCGCTATCGCTATCCGATGATCGATGCCTTCGTCGAAGTCGAAGGCATCAACCTGGCTTCAGCCCGCGACTTGGCGGCGATGAAGTTGGCCGCGCTCATGGGACGGGCGACGAAGCGCGACTACATCGACGTCCACGTCTTGCTGACGGAAGGGCATTTGTCCCTGCCAGAGATGGTTCGAGCCTTCAAGCAAAAGTACCCGAAACACGAGGTGCACGGCGCTCTTCGCGCGCTCACGTTTTTCGATGACGTCGAGGGAAACATGCCGATCATGTTGGCTCCGACGACCTGGAAGAAAGTCACGACCGATCTTGCGCGACTGGCTCGACGATATTCCGACCGAGCCTAGCGAACCTTCACCGGCTAGACCGCGCGAAGGTGTCTGAACTCGACGAGCCGGCAACTTGTAAGGCGTTCTTACAAGTTCGCACCGAGGGCGCTCGGCAGGTCTCACGCAACCTGCATTTCTACTCCCTCGAGGCGATCCTCGCCGTCGGCTTCCGCGTCCGCAGCCGTCGCGGCACGCAGTTCCGCAAGTGGGCAAACGCACGCCTGTCGGAATACCTGGTCAAGGGCTTCACGATGGACGACGAGCGGCTGAAGAATCTGCCCGGTCCTGGCCATACCGACTTCTTCGACGAGTTGCTCGAGCGGATTCGCGAGATCCGCGCGTCCGAGCGACGTTTCTACCAGAAGGTCCTCGACATCTACGCGACGAGCATCGACTACCAGCCCGACACCGAGCTGTCGCAGCAGTTCTTCGCTACGGAGCAGAACAAGATGCACTGGGCGGCGCGCAGGTACACGGCCGCCGAGATCGTCCACGAGCGGGCCGACGGCGAGAAGCCCTTCATGGGCATGCAGACGACGCGGCCGGGAGGCGTGGTTCGCAAGGCCGACACGTCGATCGCCAAGAACTACCTAACCGAGCCCGAGCTGCAGGTACTCCACCGCATTGTGAACCTGTACATCGAGTTCGCCGAGCTCCAGGCCCTCGAGCGGAAGCCGATGGCGATGCACGACTGGGTCGACAAGCTCGACGAGTTCCTCAAGGCCTCGGGGCGCAAGCTGCTCGATCACGCTGGGACGATCTCGGCGGAGGTCGGGAAGGCGAAGGCCGAGCTTGAGTACGAGCGTTACCAGGCCCCTGCAAGACGCAAAGCCCCGAGCGATCGACGCCGCATTCGAGGCAACAGCGAAGCAGCTGAAGAAGCCTGGCCGAGCACGCGCGAAAAAGGGGCGTGGGAAGGGATGAGTGGGGACGATCCCGACACCGTCCTCGAGAACAAGGCCTTCAACGAAATCGGCCTCTTCGGCAACCAGAACACCGTCTGCCAGCCCACCACGCCCAAGTGGCGCCACACCGTCGAACGACTGAAGACCTACTTTACGAAGTGGGAGTAAGGATCGCGCGAGACAGTCGCGCCCAAATTTGTCCGTGCTACTTCCAGCTGGGCTCATCTTCCCGTGCGCCGGCCGGCATCTCCGGTCGCGGTGGTACGCGAACTAGTTTCCCATCCACGGCTTCGATGATGCAGGTCCCGGTGGCCAGAGCGATGCGCTCGGCACGTCTTCGCGCGCGCCGAAGGGCTGCTAGGGTTGCCTCGATGTCCGTGGTTGGATACCCGTTTTTCAACGTGTCACTCATCGCTTCCTTCCCCTGTCGAGCACGAGCGGCTGTGGCCCCGAGTTGTCGTAAAGGATCCATTCATCCACGATGGGCTTGTAGAGCGTCTCGAGGTTTTCACGGCCCGCGAAATATCGTCGACGGACGACGTCATCCGGAACATGGTGGCCTCCCTGACGGACTCGTTCCGCGACACGAGAGATGGCAAGGTCCACCGTGGGCAACGACAGGTAGAACAGTGTGACGCTGTAACCATCGCCTTGCCAACGCGGAATCGCCCTGGCGTAGTTCCGGCCGGCAAGGGTGGTTTCGAACGCGAAGCTATCCCCGCGCGCGGCATGGTCCCGGATCATCTGCAGCATGAGGCGTCCCGAACGAATGGCCACCAGCTCTGGCGCGAACGGCGAAAGGCCCTCGGCGATCAAGTCGGCATTGATGAAGATGGGGCATCCGGCTTCTTGCGGCAGGTACTCTCGCGCGAAGGTCGTCTTGCCGGCGCCGTTGGGGCCAGCGACGATCAAAATTCTGCGACTCCCGTCTTCCATCGTCTACACGGTCTTGGGACTACGCGCAGGATACCCCAAAAAATGGGCCGGCGGTTGAGGCACAGTTGCCCGGGACATGATCGAGGTCCCCACGGGTGAGATCCCTTCGACCTTCAACTTCACCAGCAGGCGCGGATCGAACCCAGCGACGCCTTGCTGTGCGTTGGCGGACTCCGCTAGCTGGTCGAGGAGATTCTTGGCATGGCCTGAGGGTCCTCGGGCTTGACGACCCCGCCAAAGCCGCCTTTCTTTCTCTTGGAATTGACCTGCTCCAGCCGCGTGAACCGTAGGTCATCGAAGCTATCGGGTGCCACTGCGCCTCCCCTGGAAGCTAATCGTGAGCTCAATCGTTCTTGCCCGGGCTCCTAACCAGGACACTGCGATGCTCCTCCCGCGCGCGCGTCGCTGACCAAGTCTACGGTCAGGAACTCGCGACCCTTGAGAATCATCGCCTTGATCGCGCGGATGAGAACGCGCTCAACATCGGCATGCGCGAAGCCAGCGAACCCGGCGATGAACGCGTCGTCCTCGAGCGGCAGCTCATGGCGAACGCCCCGCAGCTTGGCAGAGAAGATCTGCTTCAGTTGTGCTGGGTCCGGCTTGTCGAGAAGGAGAACCTCGTCAAAGCGTCGCCAGAGGGCTCGATCAAGAAGGCGCTCGTGGTTGGTGGCAGCGATAAGAATGCTCTGACCTCGGTAGCTGTCGAGCAGCTGGAGAAAGGCATTGACGACTCGGCGAAGCTCGCCATGCTCGGCGGAATCTTCGCGCTCCTTGCCGATGTGACCGGTAGTCACCCCTAATTCAAGTTGACGATCTTGCCGCCTGACACTTGCCAAAACGCGGCGGTGCCCATCTGGCGCTCGCCGCGGTTGTCGAGAAGTATCGGGCCAGAGAGCCCCGTGTAGTAGGTGGTTTGGCCTTCACGAATCAGGTCAAGCGCGGTCGGGATCTGGTTCCATTCGGTGACGATGCCGAAGGTATGCGCGACCGCGCGGACGGAATCCCGCAGGTCTTCGAATGTCGGATCCTGTTTGCCGGCGACGGTCCAGGCGCGCTCGATGGAGAGCGCCACCAGCGTCAGAGCATCGTAGTAATAGAAGGCCCCGTCGAGCGGGACGTCGCCATTCCAGGTGGCGGTGAACTCGGCCGCAAAGGCGTCGGCCGAGGCGAAAATGCTGGGCGCCACGCCGACAGCTCCCTCGATCTTTTCCGGGAAGGCGTTGGCCACGAACGAGCTGGTCTTGAGAGTCGGCGAGAAGTACCAACGCCGGTCAGGCGATGGATAGATGACGGAGATGTCGTTGACGATCCTCGCGCCGGAAATGGGATCGGCGGCCAGCAACACCACCTGCAGATTCGCGACCGAAGCCCGCATGAGTAGATTCGAATAGTCCTCGTGCCCCACGGGCAGGGCAATCTGGGCCAAAGCAGATCCGCCAAGCTGTTGCAGCGCCGCCGCCGCCGCCGCCGCGAAAGCGGAGTTGTAAAGGTCGCTCGTGTAGATGATGGACGCCGTGCCCTCGCCATCCGCGATCATGCGCTTGCCCAGGGCCTGCCCAAACGAGGTCGGCGTGGCCGCGAGTCGGAACCACGGGTAGTCCGCGTCGACATCGGTGCTCTCGACCGAGTCGGTCCCGTAGGGTGACACGAACAGAAGCCTCCGTTGCTTGAGGATGGGCAGAATGGCCATGGCCACGTCTGCGCTCTCTGGCCCGATCACCGCGACCACGCCTTCGTCGAGGACGTGGCCAAGCGATGCGAGAGCCCGTGCGGGATCCGAGTGGGTGTCCCCAACCACAAGACGCATGCGTCTTCCTGTTACCCCACCTTTGGCATTCACCTGATCAGCCACCATCATGGCCGCTTCTTCCAGGTTGATCCCCATGGCCCCTACCTCGCCCGTGAACGGCAACAACAAGCCCACATTCAAGGTGGGGCCGGTATTCTGACTGCTACACGCGACCTGCGAACAGGCGCAGCTCAAGGCAAACACCACAAGCACGACGCGGCCACGGGCCAGCGACCGAGCCAAGCAACGGGGAAATGTGGGGTTGTCGAGACTCATGGGCCTACCATTCCTGGATCACCTGAACCATCACCGTGCGGCCGAGCTGTGGGTAGTCCACCCCGGCGAAACCTGGATCGACAATGCGGGTCCCGAACAGATTGCGCGCGGTCAGTCGAAAGATCGTCTCGCGGTCGGCCAAGAGCGAGACCCCAACGGTCTGCAGGCTGCCGCCAAGGACAAAGTATTGCGGGTATGCGTAGAGACCGCCGTTGTCCAAAATATTGGTCCGGCTCGCCCTTCGCGCGGTGACGTACGAACCTTCGAGTCCAAGGCGCATGGGCCCGCGCAATCGCTTCCCGCTGATCCCCGCATTGGCCACCAGAACCGGATAGGCCAGGTTCCCGTAATTCGTCAGGTCGGCGACGTAGCCTCGCTGATTCGTGCTCTCGACGGTTTTGTTGACCGCCACGTTCGCGTATCCCATCACCAGTTTCCTGTAGTCGATGTGCAGCTCGGACTCCCACGAGAGCGACATGGTCTTGCCGATGTTTCCGGCCACCTGGTTGTCACCCTGCTGCGCGAATTCGGCCTGGTCCAGCAAGTAGTTGCCGGCCAGCCCCGTGGCCATGAAGACGTACTTGCCAGGCCGGTAGGAGAGCTGAGCCTCGACGGTGTGGATGTGGCTCGGCTTGAGCGCCGGATTGCCCATGATATCTCCCGTGGCCACGGGAAAACTGTACAAAAGCTCGGGGGACGGCGCCTTGAAGGCGCTGCCGTAGAGCAGTTTGAGGTGCACGTTCTCGGACAAGGAGAGGACGCCACCCAGCCTGCCGCTCCATTGGCCACCGTAGATGTTGTGGTAGTCGTAGCGGGCGCCGGCCGCGATGGTCAGCCTGGGGCTCCAAGGCGACCACATGACCTGTGCGTGCACGGCGGGGCTGCTGAAACTGACTTCGCCAAGCGCGCCTGAGCGCGACGTTTGGATGTCGCCAGCCGGAGTCGTGTCCACAGTCGTCTTGAGCACGCTGTGGGCAACCATCAGGTGTTCGTGGTCGAGGATGTAGCCGACACCGGCCAGAAAGGCCAAATTCGTCCGCGGGCGCCATTTCGCCTCGGCACCTACGTCCGTGCCAAGGTAGCCAAAATCGCGCTTGATGTAGTAGGTGTCACTGCCCACCTCGATGCGGTCGCGCGAAGTGGGACCGCCCGCGAACAGGAACCCATCCACGGTCACATCGAGCCGGGGGTTGACCGCCACGTCCGCGCGCACATCGATCATGCCTTGGCGCAGGGAAATGTTCGTTCCATTGCTGCGGCCGCTGGCATCGATCCCGTGGGTCAGCTGGGCCCAGTCGGCAAATTCGGCGCCGCGGTCGAGTTGCGAGAAATATCCAGAAACTGAAAGCAAGGCGGCTGGCATCACCTGATAGGACGCCTTCAAGAAAGCAACGTTCGACCCCTGGACAAGGTCACGCGAGCGCCCGTCCGCAGATGCATAGCTGGGCAACTGCGGCGCGGGAGACTGCCGCGGCAGTTGCAAACCCGACCTATCCTCGGTGTACAAGCGATAGGAAGCGAGCAGCTTGAGTTTGCCAACCTCCGCGCCGAGGGTGGCATCCTGGCCCGACTGAAGTGTGCTGCCAGCGTAGTCACCGACCACGCCCAGTTCGCCTCCCTTGATGTCTTCGGGCCGGCGGGTGACGATGTTGATCACGCCCAGGAAAGCATCGGCACCGTACAGCGCCGAAGCAGGCCCGCGGATGACCTCGATCTGCTGGACCGCGGACAGGGGAATAAGTTCCGGCCCAAGCCAATTGCCCGCCGTGGAGCGAAAAGCAACGGAGTGGCCATCGATCATGACCTTGACCAGGCCACTTTCCGAACGAAGTCCGCCAGACACCCCGCGGATGCCGAGATTCGGAATGATGTGATCGTCGATCACGTAGACGCCAGCGACGTGGCGTAAGGCCTCTTCGGTCGAACGGTACCCCCAGCGCCGAATCTCCTCTCGCCCGATGACTGTGGCGATGGCAGGGGCTTCGTCCTCCTTGACCTCTGACTTGGTGGCGGTCACGACGGTGTTTTGCAGAAGCGCTTCCAGGTCCAAGTCGGCGATGTCGCGCACCTTACCCGCAATGTCGAATCCGCCTAGCGCGGCCGCTCCGTTACCGCTCGATTCTTGTGCAGGTTCCGTCCCCGGTGCATTGGGCCCGCTTGGCACGGCGCCCATCGACTCCGGTGCCGCAGCTGTCGGCACCACGTCGACCGCTGGCGCCGCAACCGATGCTGGCTCCTGCGCAGGCGGTGCAACCTCGACGGGCGGCGCAGCATCCATCGGCCCCGCCGCGCGCACGGCACCTGGAAACAGCAGCATCACCAGCGATGCGAAGGATGCGCCCGCCGAGAATGCAAAGAATCGCCTTGGCATGGATGGCTTCCTGTTCTTTATCGTCAGAGATCGAGGCGGCTTGAGATCAGGACCGATCGGGCGAAACGCCCGCCGTCCCATGGGAACTCAAGCCACCACCTACTGCCGCCGATAGACAAGCAACGAGGTGGGCTGCCACCCGGATTCAATGGTGGCCATGGAGGAAACTGATGCCGCGAAGGCTGTGGAGAGATTGGGTGGCAAGTGGAATCAGGATTGCTTGCGCCTCGTTTTCAATTCTGGGGGTCGCTGCATGGACGGGTTGCGGCGGCAGCGACACGGCGGACGCTGGCGCGAGTGAGGCGGGGGCGGGTGCCCCATCGACCGAGATCTACTCCTGGTGGCTTCTTGGCGGCGAAGCGCAGGCGCTTCAGCAAGTATTCCAGGCGTACACGGCCGCGTACCCCAAGATCCACCTCATCAACGCAGCCGCGCAGAACAACACCGTCGGTTACGACGCCAGGGCCGATCTGGCGGTGCGCATGGCCGCGAAAAATCCCCCGGACGCATTTCAGGAAACCGGCGACCTGCCCACCTGGATCACCACCGGCAACGGCATCCAGCAACTCGACGACTTCTTTGCCACGCAGGGCTGGGCCAGCCAACTCTATCCTTTCTTGACCGCGCCCACGCTGGTCGAGGGAAAGCGATATGCGATACCAACCGATATCGGCAGCCAGAACGTCATCTGGTACAACAAGCGCGTCTTCACGACCAACAACCTCGCGCCGCCCAAGACCTGGACCGAATTCGTGACCGTGGCCGAGGTACTCAAGGCCAAGGGAATCGCGCCCATGGGGATGACACTGCAAGGTTGGGTGATGCGTATCGTTTTCGATGCCCTGATTGCCGAGGCGGCGCCCGACGCGACGAAGCGAGGACAGTTCTTGCTGGACGTCTACGCCGGCAAAGCCAGCGACGGAACGTCGACGGCCGCGCTGGCCTTGAAAACGGCCATCGCGAACTTCGATGTGCTCGTGAGCAACTACGTGAACACTGACTGGGCCAGCACGGACGCCACCGGCAACACGCTGGGATGGGACGCGCTCACAGAGCGCGTGGCCGATGGGACGGTGGCCATGTTCCTGCACGGCGACTGGGTGAAAGGGCTACTCGACAACATCGGCGAAACCGGCGGCGTCGACTACGATGCGGTCTTCTTCCCGGATGGGGCCGCCACGAATACCTACCTCTACAATGTCGACACCTTTTGCCTACCGGTCGGGGCCAAGAACGCGCAAGGAGGCAAGGACTTCATCCAAACCTTCCTCACGCCGGCGACGCAAGTGGCGTTTGCCAGCAAGAAAGGCTCGTGCCCAGTTCGCGCAGACGCCGATCTGACTCGACTGGATGCGGTGGCTCAGGAGATCTGCGCGCACATTGGATCGAAGACCTACCAGGTGAGTGTCAACGAGGATTTCGACAGCATTCTGCAGGGCGCCTACAGCCAAGGTGTCGACGGTGGCCTGCCGCCCTCTGCCGTCGTGCAGGACACCATCTACCGGCAGATTGCCGCCGTCTATCAGCCGCGCTAGAGCACCGAACGGGTTGACGGACCGAGTGAAATTGCGCAGTTGCGAGCGGCCCGAGGCGCGAGGAGGGAGAATACTCGACGTATTTGACCGACGAGCAACGAAGGGACGCGACGCAAATGCGCGATTTCACGACTGGAGTCAACCCGTTCGGTGCTCTAGCCAAGTGGTGTCGACAGACCGTTTCGAGTTTTGCCGGCCTGCGGGTTGACGTTGACCATTTCATCGGACAACCTCCCGCGCGCTGCGGGCGACGGAATCTCGACGGACTTCGGCGAACAGGAACTCCCCAAGCAAACCCAAGCAAGAAGGACCGGACATGAAACGCGAGGACTGCATTTGTTTTAGTGGCGCGGCAGGCGGCGCCGAGGCGGAATTCGGAGCGGCGGCAGAGCGCCACGGCATCGACGAGGTGAACTTCACCTTCGACGGGCACAGCAATGCCCGCCAACGCGGCCTGCGCGTCCTCACCAGGGCGGAACTGCGCCATGGCGACGTCAGCCTAGGCTACCTGAGCAAGCTCATGCACCGGAAGTATCCGGACACGCCCATGTTCCGCAAGGTGCTGCAAACGATCTGGCACCAGGTCGACAATGGGCAGGAGATCTTCGTGGTCGGCAAGATCAACCCCGACGACACCGTCACCGGCGGTACCGGCATCGCCGCCGAGTACGCGAAACTGTTCAATCGGCCGGTGTACGTGTTCGATCAGATTCGCTCGGGTTGGTTTCGCTGGAACGGTGATGCCTGGGAGAACGCCGCCGAGCCGGTCATTCGCCAGCCACTTTTCTGCGGTACCGGTACGCGCTTCCTCGAAGCCAATGGGCGGGCCGCCATCGCAGCCCTCTTTGCCCGCAGCTTCGGCTAGGGGCTATCCCTAATTCACCGACGTCAGCAAAGTCAAGATACGGGAAAGCGGCGCTCGGCTTCGCGGGGTTTCGCGGGGGCGCTCCTCGGCGGCCGCATGCCAACGGCCGCGCTACGCGCGTCCATGGCACGCTCGGCAGACGGGTCCTTACGCGACCGGCAGCAAGTCCGGCAAGAGGAGAAGTATCGTGCATGCCGGTCGCGGGCCCCTCTTCCGCCTCGCTGGCAACCGGGCGCTGTGCGCCCGGTGCGCTCTGCAACGCCGCCTCGAAGTCGTCCCCCGCTCCACCCGCACGCCGAGCTTGACCTCAACTCAGCCAGATCCCGGCGCAGCCGACCTGGACGAGAGCAAGATAGTTGCGCGCCATCTTCTCCTAGCGAGTTGCAATCGCCCGAAACCGCTTCAGCCGGTGGAAGAAGAACTCGATGAGATATCGTTGCCCATAGAGTTTGCGGTCGAGGCCAGGCTTCTTCTTTCGACCTGGTGCCGGATGAATGACCGGCTTCATGTCGTGGTCACGCACTTCCTTGCCGAATTCGCCTGAGTCGTAGGCGGTGTAGACGATGAGAGCTTCGCCGCTTGCGTGTGCGAGCAGATCGGTCGCCACTGCGCGATGAACAGGCGGTCACCGCGTATAGATTCTGGCCCGCTCTTCTGGGGTGGAATGACTCGTGCGAGGCGAGCCCACTGCTTGTCTGTCAGCGCGTGACGATGCACGCTTTCGTTTGATCACGTCCGGCAGGAACTCGCAAAGAATCCAACTTCGCCCGATCCTCGGAGCCGAGGTCAAGCTCGGCGCGCGTGCGGGCCGGGGTCGACTCCGAGGCGGCGTAGACGAGCGCCGCGAGCGTCCGCGCTCGCGTGCCAGCGAGTCGGGAAAGGGGCCAGCGGCCGGTCCCCCGGCCGCGTAAGGACCCGTCTGCCGAGCGTGCCATGGACGCGCGCAGCGCGGCCGTTGGCATGCGGCCGCCGAGCGGGTCGCCCCCAGCCCGCACGCAGAAGCCGAGCGCCGCTTTCCCGAATGCCTCCTTTGCAGACATAAGAATTGGGGACAGCCCCTAGCCGAGAACCAGCACCTCCATTGGACGAAGGGTCACAGAAACCAGCGACTGGCCGCCGACAAGATAGGCAGCACCCGGCGACGCAGCGGCCGGCGCCCCGTGCAGGGGCAGATTCGTGAACAGCACCGACAGCGAGCTTCCAGGTTGGTGAAGCTGCCGATCCACCACGACACTGAGCGTGGCTGGATCGGTTTGGCTGGTGTTCGCCACGACAACAACTTCGCTGTCGTTGAGAACGCGCGAGTACGCGAGCACGCCACCCGGATAGGGCGAATATCCAAAGTCGACGCCGTTGCCGGTGAGTTGCCTGAAATACTGCCGTCCATAGCGCAGAGCTGGATTCGTGGAGCGAAGCGCGCTGATTTTCGCGATGGCCTGGTAGTACAGGTGCTGCGGGCTCTGCGTGAACACGGCGGGATTGCGCCACAGACACTCGCGGGCCGATTCGCGCGAATTGCCAGCCGCGTCCATCCCCTGTTCCATCCCGTAGTACACGCTAGGAACGCCTTGGAGGGTAAGCAGACAGGCGATGGCCATCGTGACCTGTTCGGGCTGGCACGCGGCTGCGTAGCGATAGGGCAGATCGTGGTTCTCGACGAAGGTGACGAAGTACGCGCCGACGTCGCCGTGCGAACTCAAGACCTTCTTCTGGATGTCCCGGCGAAAGTCCATGTGCAAGGCCAGTTCGGCCGGTGCCATGACCCCCTTGCACACGCCTTCGAGCCGCTTGCGCAGCGGAAAATCCAGTGTCGCATCGGCGCCGATGATGCCCACGTCGTCGCGCGCGGTATCGCGGCCGACGTACTCGGCGATCTTCGCCTCGTCATCGTCCATCCACACCTCGCCGAAGGTGAAAAAGTTCTTCTTCCCGATGGAAAGCGCGAACTCGCGCATGGCATTGGCAAAGCTGCGCGAAAAATCGCGCTCGACGTACATCAGCGTGTCGATGCGAAAGCCGTCGATGTCGAACTTGGCGATGAGGTACTGGTAGGCGCGGATCAAGATGTCGCGAACCGGGTAGGTGCCATCCGTTGGCTTCAGATACTCCGTCACCAGCTCCTTGAGCCGGCTGAAATCTCCCCGTGTCTTGTCCGGACTTCCATCCACATCACCGCGGCGCCGGAAGTAATCGTTGCGCTGCAAATCTTGCGGCCAGACGCCAGCGTCGCGCGGCAGATTCGCGACCTGCGCGATATCCGTCCACGCCCCCTGCGGGACGCCGTTGCCGTCGCGCCAGTAGATATTGTATTCGGGGCCATCACCCTTCCAAGGCGCCACGTCGCGCATGCCCTCGTAGTTGAAGAGATCCCCCGCGTGGTTGAGAACGATATCGAGAATGACATACATACCCTTGGCGTGGATCTCGTCAACCAGTTGCCGAAATTCCTGATCGGCGAGCTCGGGTTGCGCCAAGGCCTGCGCCGGATCTTTGCAAAACCGCGGTTCTATGCGCAGGAAGTCCTGCGTGGCATAGCCGCCGTAATAGTCCGTGAACTTCTGCGGATTCATCAAGACCGGCGAGACCCAGATGGCGCCGGTGCCAAGCCCTTGGATGTAACTCAATTGTTGCCGAATGCCCTCGAAGTTCCCGCCCTGGTACGGCAGATAGGGATCTGGCTGCCGAGGGGCTTGACTGGGATTGTTGAAGCGATCGACCAGCAGAAAATAGATAAGCTGGTCGCGCCAGTCCTCAGGGGATTGGAAGGGTGTGCGAAAACTCGCGCCACCCGCGGAGATGGTCTTTTGCGCGAGTGCGTCCACCTTGGCCTGAGCGATGACTTGATTGGCCTGTGCTCCAAAGATACTTGTCGTTGACATAGCCGCAGCCTCCTTCGTGATTGCCCAATATTCGGAGAGCGAAACCCGGGCCTGCATGCGTCGAGGAAAGGCCCGAGCCAACGCGGCAGAAGATACCCCCAGACGCGCTAGACGACAAGAATCGCCGCGCAGGGGACGCGAATCCGGCGCGGGGTGAATATCAGGGTGGGCGCGCGACCAGCTTGTAGATCGCGTAGCGCTCGTCGCCCGTGACGTTGTCGGCGAAGCGCGCGAGAAACTCGGTGGAGCCCTTCCAGTCCCGCAGATCGTCCGGCGACCAAGAGAAGGTTCGGCCGAAGCCGTAACTGACGGATCGGGGCGCGGCGCCGGGTTCAGCGAGCGGATCGAGATCCTTCAAGTGATCGAGCGCGATCAGAACCTCGCGCTTCTGCTCGACATGGACTCGCCATGCCTCACGCAGAAGTTCCCCGAGAGCAAGGTGAAGTTTGGATTGGCGAGTGAACCTCACCACGTCGCCAAAGCGCCGTTCGCGAACGATGTAAATGGGGTTTTGCGCATAGTAGGGAATGGATTCTATGTAAAAGTCCGGCTCCGCTAGAAGGATGGCTCCTTGGTGCTCCGCGTGCGCGTCGAGATAGGCGCCAAAGGCCCGGTTTCCGCTCATGTCGTAGACGACATCCAGCGCAAGTTTGTAGATCCCGCTCGCAAGAGAGAACACCAGCAAGATCGGCAAACACCCATAGAAGCCAACACGCGCCAGCACCAAGGAAACGCGCCGCTCGGACCGCGCAGGGCCAGCGTCGTCGGCCATCCAGGTGAGCGTGACCAGAAAGACGAGAAGCAAGCCCTGGTGGCGGTAGCCTCCCGGATACACCACGGCGAACAGCACGCTGAGCGCGAAGATGGCCGCCCACGCCACCGCGAGCAGGGCCGGCCGCCGCAACAGCCCGAGCGTGGATCCGATGAAAACCAGATTGATCAGCACCGCGACAAGACCGGGCAGGCGCGGAGCCACCGAGCCGAATTGCTTCGCGGGATCGCACAACGTGGACCCGATGGCGGAAAGTACGTTCCATGCGTTGTAGCGCGTGGTTTCCGACGAAACGATCTGGTCCGAGGGCCATACCGTAAGGACAGCCGCGACGGCACCCGCGGCCAGTAGCACCGTCGCGAGATAAAGCCCACCGGCGGCGCGGCTTGCGCAAGGCGTGCGCCGGTGGACGAATTCGTCCCAGACCCAATAGGTCATGAGTAACCCGGCAAGAAGGAGCGAGTGGATGTTTGTGTTGGCGAGGCAGGCGAGCGCGACGCCCATCCACACCGGCCGCCGCCGGGGCTGGCGGTAGAGCCAAGCAAAAGTGAAGAGCAGGAGGATCGAGATCCCGTAGTTCCTGGCAACGACCGAGCATTCATAGAGCGGCATGCGCCCAAAGACGAACAGAGCTTTGAGCCAAAGCGGCAACGGTGAACGGAAGATCAAGAGCGCGACCGCGGCCACGGCGACGGCCAAGCTGAGGATCGGCAGAACCAGTTTCGATGACGTGACGACATAGCCGGCATGAAGCAAGAGGTACCAAAGCGCCGGATGCCCCTCGTCCTTGAGCAGCGCGAACAGATCGGGCAGCGACTTCGCGCCTCGTGCCAGGCTGAGGGCCCGAACCTCGTCGCGCCAGAACTCGTGGCGAAGGGTGCCCAGAACCACGACCGCACACCAAAGCAAGAACAGCAGCCAGCGCAGCCGCTTCTCGCGCAGTGCCCGCGCATCGACCACCAAGGCTTGCCCAGTACTTGCGTCGACCGTTGGCAACCTCGCCTCTCGGTCTAGCGGCCCATGGTGAAAGTGGCTTCGCTCATGCTTCTGGCTGTCGTATCACAGAGTCGGGCGCTTGGACAAACAGACGAGCAACCACAGCTTTGTCCACGGCACCGCGGCG
>Ga0265342_10002013_pt1 | contig 18084 bp, 8 predicted proteins | sample 4CB327metaG_FD_203125 | JGI IMG/M metagenome (GOLD analysis project Ga0265342, IMG submission 203125) | Rhizosphere microbial communities from Carex aquatilis grown in University of Washington, Seatle, WA, United States - 4-CB3-27 metaG | ecosystem: Host-associated > Plants > Roots > Rhizosphere...
AGGCCATCGCAGCCTGGAGGTCGGTCCTCGATTTGGATCAGGAGAACCTTGAGGCGCTCGACGCTCTGTCGCGGCTGTACGCTGCCACCTCGGACTGGCAGAACTTGGTGGAGATTCTCCAGCACAAGATCGAGTGCACGAAGGATCAGCAATTGTTGCGCGCACTTCGCTTCCAAGCGGCTGAATTGCTCGACGCGAAGCTGGGGCAGCTCTCGGATGCCGCAGAGCATTTGCGCCGCATCCTCGATGTTACGCCCGACGATGCCGACGCCCTCGACATGCTTGCCAGCATCTTCCTTCGCGAGAAGCAGTACGCCGAGCTGGTCGATGTTCTCGACCGGCGCGCGCGCGTCACGAATGCCCCTGTCGAGCGCGACACTCTGGCGTTTCAAGCTGCCCAAGTCACCGAACACGAGCTGCTTGAGCTGCCTGAAGCCATCACGCGGTACCGTCGCATCCTCGACAGTACCCCCGACCACGCCGAATCGCGCGCGGCACTGTGGACCCTGTGTCGCGGTGAGGACAACCGTCTGCTCGCCATCGATGCCCTAGAACCCTTGCTTCGCCTTGGGCAAGAGTGGCGGCCCTTGTGCGAGGTTCTCGAACTGCGCCTCTTGGTCACGGATGGACCGGCCCAGCGCATCGAGATTCTGGGCGACATAGCGCAAGTCCAGGAGGCCGCTCTCGGCGATCCGGCGGCGACTTTTGCGACCTGGGCTCGAGCGTTGGCCGATGATCCAAGTAGCCCGGACGCGCGCTCTGCCCTCGAGCGGCTTGCCGAGGCCGGGGGAAACCTGGCCGGGCTAGCGGCGGTCTACGAAGAGCGCCTCAAGGCGGTGTACGACAGCGAATTGCAGCGCTGGTTCGGCAGCCGGCTCGCGGACCTCTATGAGACCAAGCTGGGCAATGCCGAACGCGCCGTGGAGCTGTGGCGCGAGATTGAGACTCTGCCGGGCTGCGAAGGCCCAGCCTTGGCCAAGCAAGAGGCTATTCTGCGCAGCCTGGGGAGAATGCAAGACTTGGCCGACGTCGTCGGGCGCGAGGCCGAAGTGGCCACCGATCCTTCGGTGCAGGCGGAATTTTGGGCCACCCTGGGTGAGCTTCGTTTGGGCGCGCTCGCCGATCGGGATGGCGCCATCTCCGCTTTCCGGTCGGCTCTCGAGTGCCAGCTGAATCAGGTTCGGGCCGTTGCCGCGCTGCGCGAGCTGGCCCTTGGCAAAGAGCCGCCCGTGGATGCGCTCGACATTCTTGAGCCGCTGGCAGAAGAGCGGAACGATTTCGCCGAACTGGTCGCGTTGCTCGAGGCACGGCTGACCATCGTCGACGATGCCAGCGACAAGGCCAGCCTGCTCCGCCGCATCGCCGAGATCTGGGAAACCAAGTTGGTCAACCTGCCACGGGCGCTGGATGTACTTGGGCGTGCCTTGCTGGCCGAGCCAGGAGCGCAGGAGACCGTGGACCACCTCGAACGTGTGGCCGACCTCAATGGCACACCGGTCGAGGCCGCCAGACGGATCGAGGCGGTCCTCGATGCGGTCGAACCCATGCTCTTCTCCGACATGGCGACGCGGGCTGCACGGCTTCACTTGCGCGCGGCCGAGGTCACCCCGGCGAGTGAGGAGGCCGCTCTGCAACTCTATGTGCGTGTTCTGCAGGCCGAGCCCGAGAACGCAACGGCGCTCGAAGCCCTGGACGCGCTCTACCGCGTGCGTGGCGACCAGCAGCATCTGGCCGAGATCATCGAGAGGCGCGGCGTCGCGGAGCTGGATCCCTCGCGTCGGTTGATGCTGTATGCGGAAGCCGCCAGCTTGCACGAGGGGCTTGGCAATCTCGTCGCCGCCATCGCGGACTGGCGCGCTGGCCGGGAGGGCGACGAGACCAACCAGAGCGCGATGGACGAGCTGGCTCGGCTTTACGAGGCCGCAGGCGAGCGCGAGAACCAGGTCGAGATCTTGCGTGAGAAGGTCAGAATGCTCGACGACAGTCGGCAGCGCTGTGCCGTGCTCATGCAGGTCGCCTCGATCAAGTCGGGGCCGCTGGCGGACCTAGAAGGCGCCGTGGAGGCGGTCAAGGACGCGCTCGATGCGGATCCCCAGGATTTGTCCGCCTTGGCGGCACTGGTGGAGCTCGAATCGCAGCGTGGAGACTTCACTGCTTTGGAGGAGGCGCTGCTCCGGCAGTCCTCGGTGGTGGGCAGGGCCGAGCTGATTCCGGTCTTGGCCAGGCTGGCCCAGAACGCCGCCGAACAGCTGCACGATTCGGATCGCGCTCTGGTGTACCTGCAGCAAATTCTAGCTGCAGATCCCGGGAATCACGAGGCCTTCGAGGAGACCGTGCGGATGCTCACGGCGCTCGAACGTTGGCACGAGCTCATCGAACTGCTTGAAACCAAGGCTGACGCCGAGTCCAAGCTTGGCAATCGCACGGACGAGCTCCGCCACCGCGTGCAGGTGGCTGCTATCTGGGGCGAGAAGTTGGGCGCCGAGGACAGTGCCCTTGAGGCATTGCAGGCGGTGCTGGCCAGCGACCCGGAGCACTTCTCGTCACTGATGGCGATCGCTCGCATTCATGAGAACCAGGAGCGATGGTCGGAGGCAAGCCAAGCCCTGGAGAAAGCCGCGGAGGCGGCGACCACATCGCAGGACTTGGCCGATGTCCTTTGCCGCCGAGCGACGATCGCGGCCGCGATTGGGGCCAAGCCCGACGATCTTGTGGCGCTGTACGAGGCGGCCCTGTCCAACGACCCGACGTGGCTGCCGGCCATCACGGCGCTCGAGGCACTGGCGCGTAAATCCGGCAATCACATGCAGCTCGTCGCCCAGCTTCTTTCTCGCCTTGGTCTAGAGCGGGACGCGGCCAAGCAGAAGGCGATCCTCTTCGAGGTAGCATCGCTGTACCTCGGTCCGATCGGCAAGCCGGGCGAGGCCATCGCGCCGCTCGAACGTCTGGCCAAGCTGGCGCCAGGAGATCTATCGGTTCAGGAAAACTTGGGGCGTGCCTTGATCGCCTGCGGGCGCGTGGACGAGGGTGAGTTTGCCCTTGGCCAACTGGTTGAGCAACTGGGCAAAGCCAGACGGCAGAAAGACGTCGCTCGGCTGCAATGGCTGCTCGGGGGTTTTGCCGAGGCTCGTGGGGACATGGCTGCGGCCAAACAGCGCTACACGGCGGCCTATCAGATCGACCCCACTCAGGCCGGGGTCTTGGGTGCGCTCTCGCGCTTGGCGATCCGGCAGCGCGACGCCGAATCCGCCCGACGCTTTCTGCGCACCCTGCTGCTGCAGAGCTTCGACGAAAAAGCCGCGGGTATCACCAAGGCCGAGGTCTACTTGGAGCTCGGCAATTTGCACCGCCAGGCCGGCGAGAACCCGAAAGCGCGCAACATGTTCGAGCGCGGCCTCGAAACCGATCCCAAGAACGAAGCCCTCAAGCAGGCGCTGGCTTCGACGCCGAAGTAAGTGGCCGGAGGATTCACCACAGAGACACAGAGAGCACGGAGACGGATGAGACGGGAAGGGTTCAGATCCAAGATCTGGAAACCCTTTCTTTTTCGCTCTCTGTGACCTCTGCGCCTCTGTGGTGAATATCATTTCTGGCCCGGCGCACCACGTCCTGCCACGGCTTCCACCCGCTCCAGAACGGCGCGGGCGTTCATGGTGCGGGCGTAGACGTAGAGGGCGGCAGGGGTGTTGTCGCCGAGGACTTCTTCGCTGACCCGTAGGTGTTTGCTGACGGCGAAGACCATGGGGTGGGGCAGGCCGGCGGCGACCATTTCGACGCGTTTCCAGACCGCGGCACGGCTCCAGAAGCCGAGCACCTCGAGGTAGACGCGTTGGCGGCTTTCGCGATGGAGGAATACCAGGTCTGGCACACACACACCGATGCCGGGCAAATCCAGGATGGCGTCGGCTGGGGCTGCTTCCCAGTATGATTCTTGGGTGCGCAGATCGGACAGAAGGGCCGCTACGTCGTCGGGCAGCCCTGCTATGGATTCACCCTGGGGTGCGACCGCGCTTCCGCGCACGTGGTAGCGCAAAGGGCGGCGATCCTTGCCCCAGCGAAGGTCTGCGGTCACGTCCCACGCATCGCAGGCCATGATGAATGGCAGGGACAGGGCGAGCTTGAGACCATACTTCGTCGTTTGCTCGAACAGGCTGAAGGGGCCGTCGATGAGGATGGCGTAGCCGGCGCCACGCTCGAGTTTTTCCATACTGAAGAGCAGACGATGGAACTTGAGCTTGCGGAATAGGGCGCGGTAGCCGGCCGCGCTGGAACAGAAGATGCGGGCGCCCAAGTGCACGGCGCGCAGGAGCACGGCCTGGTGTTGGGCCATTTCGTAGGTGGAAAGCAGTCCATCCGGTGAGAGCATGTCGGCCTTGCGCAAGATGTGCGCGGTAGGCAAATCGGCGTAGAGCGCTTGCTCGATGGCGTCCACATCCACGCCTCGGCTGAGGGCGACCTCCTGCAAGACTCCGCTCCGGGCGAGCTCGCCCGAGGCACTCCGGCGTAAATTGGCCGAGCGGGTGAAGATCTCGCGGCGAAGCTCGATGGGCTCGATGGCCGCGCCCTCGTCGAACTCGCACCTGTCGAGCGCGAGCTTGAACAGGGCGCGGGCCAGCCGGATCTCCGACGGCGCGATGGCCACTTGCCCCCAGGCCTCGAGCAGCGCTCCCCGTGGAAGTCCCACGTGGGCCCGCACTAGGGCCAGGGCGCTGGCAGCCAACTCGCGGGCACGCGGGCGCTCCGGCTCTCCCAGCGCTACGACGTGCAGGAGATCGCCGCGGCGGCGGACGTGGACGAGGTCAGCGGTAAGCAACGTGGTCGCGCCGCCTCATGCTGGTCATGGATTCACTGGTGCCGCCAGTGACCAGTTCGTAGAGCACGGCACGCTTGTCTTGGCCCTTGCGCAGGATGCGTCCAAGCCGCTGCACGTGCTCGCGCACCGAACCACTTCCCGACATCACGATGGCCACGTTGGCCTCGGGAATGTCGACGCCTTCGTTGAGGACCTTCGAGGTGGCGATGGCGGTGTAGGTCCCTTGGGTGAAGCCCTGCAAGATCGCGCTGCGCTCACTGACTTTCGTGTGGTGGGTGATGGCCGGAATGAGAAATCTACGCGACAGAAGATAGACGGTGGCGTTATCCTGCGTGAAGACGATGGTCCTGTCCCTGCGGTGCTGGTGCAGGAGTCGTTCCACGTAGGCGAGCTTGGCCGGAGCAGTGAAGGCGATCTCGCGCTGGCGCCGGTAGGCGGCGAAGGCGCGCTGGCCCTCCTCGGTTCGTGACGAGCGGATGATGAAGTCGGAAAAGCCGCGTGGGCTGGCCATCGAGATGCCGTTGTCCGAAAGGAACTGGCGGTAGATGGCGCGCTCATGGTCGTAGTCCGCACGCTCCTCGGCAGACAGATCCACGGCGACGCGTACGGTTTCGTAGCTAGCCAGGTATTCACCTGCCAGCTCGACGATGTCTTTGCGGTAGACGACGGGGCCCACCAGTTCATCGAGGATGGGATCGCGGCCGTCGGTGCGTTCCGGGGTGGCGGTCAATCCCAAGCGAAAGGGCGCGAGACAGAAGCGTGCGCCGAGGGCGTAGCTCTCGCCAGGTAGGTGGTGGCATTCGTCGAATACCACCAATCCGAATCGGCAGCCCAGATGCTCCATGTGCAGGTACGCCGAGTCGTAGGTCGTGACCGTGAGCGGCTGCACATCGTAGTCACCGCCGCCGACAATCCCGATCTTCGTGGCAAAGGTGGCGCGCAGGCCGTCGTGCCACTGGCGCACCAAATCCAGGGTTGGGGTGACGACCAGCGTGCTGCGCTGGCGGTCATCGATGGCCAGGTGGGCGACCAGGGTCTTGCCTGCACCGGTTGGCAGCACGACCACGCCGCGAAATCTCGCGGCTTGCCAGGCCGCCAGGGCGCCGGTTTGATAAGGGCGCGGCTCGCGATGTACGAGCGCCCGGGTGGTCAGTGTATCGTAGCGCCGCGCCTCGTCGTGGTAGGGGATCTTCATGCTGCGTAGGGCGCGCACGAGATCCGCATAGCGGCAAGCCGGCGCCCGTAGGCAGGCACTGCGTTCGTCCCAGACGCAATCGGCGGGCAGGCCGGACGTCAGGGCAGGCAGGCCAGCAATCTCCACGGTGCCGGCGACAAAGCGCAAGGCCACACCGGGAGCGGGGGGCAGGGCATGGGAGGCCTCGGCGGTCACGCGCGCGAGTTTGTCACACCCTGGTGCTCTCGTGCATCCAGGGATATGGCACCGAGACCCAAGGGTGGCTACTGCTTGGCCGTGATATCGGCCTTGCCCACGATGGTGATGAGGTCGTCCACGGCGACGAAAAGCAGGCTGGGCCTTTCGATTTTGTGTGCAGTCAGGCTCTCGCTGAATTCGAAGCTGATATGAAGATGCACGCCATCCTTGGTTTCCACGGTGATGTCGATGGGATGGCTGACCGCAACGCCGTGCAGTTCCACCGAGGCCGGTACGGTGATCTTGGTGGTGCCACTGGTTGGCAACTTGAATCCCGGCAGCGCGCCGCGCACGGACACCCACGGGTATTTTTCGCCCTCGACCGTTTCCATCATGTGGGCATCGCGGTTGCTGTTGTCGCTGTCGAAGGTGCTGACCTGCGTGCGAGCCATCACCTTGAGCCCAGACGCGTCCACAGTACCTCGCACCGCCAAGGCCTTGCTGACGCCTACGATCTTGTGAAACTTGTGAACAAGGTGGTACTCCACTGATCCGGTACCGGCCAGCTGGGTGGCTTGGGCGTAGATGACGCCGGGTGCGGCAAAGATGAATGTTGCCAGTACCAGGAGTCGGATCGCTTTCCTGTGATTCATGGGCCGGATTCCTTTCGCCTCGGTCAAAAATTCATGCGCGGACGCATGCACTCGCCGCTGACCATTTCTCCCCTTCTTTTTAGTACCTTGTGGGCGTGTCATGCAGGCGGCGTGTGCGCTAGGGCGATCCGCATTCTTGGAATAGGATGTCGGGGCGTGGTTCGACGTTTCAAGTACGCTGGTAATTCGGAGCATAGGCCTCCTATTTGGGAGTGCGGATGCCGCATTTACCCATGAAGCGCTTGGCCTGGAGTCTTGCAGCCGCCCTGCTGGTCGTGGCCGTGGCCTGGGATTTCGTTGCGGCAACGACCTTTCTTGGCGACGACTATCTGTTTCGAGCCTTTGCCCGCCTGGAGGGAAATCCTTGGGTCGCCTTCGTCGTCGATAAGCACGGCGGCGAGTACTACCGACCCTTGCCCATGCTGCTGTGGTGGGTGCTGGAACGCCTCTCGGGTGGCCGGGACTGGGTATTTGCGCTGGTGGCCTTCGTCGAGCACGCCCTGTGCGCGGTGTTGGTGATCCTTGTGGGACGCAACATGGGCGTCTCTGCCAGGACCGCGCTCTTGGCCGGGTGCCTGTTTTTTGCCGCACCCGCCCAGCGTGAGGCCGCGCTGTGGTTCTCGGCCAGTACGGATCTGCTGGCCGCACTTGCCATCCTTGGAGCGGTCGCGTGCTTTGTCTCGGACCGGAGGTGGGTGTGGTTGCTTTCCATCGCCTTGGCGGCCGCAGCCTTGCTTTGCAAGGAAACCGCCCTGGCCTTGCCCGCACTGCTAGCCGCCGCATACTGGTTTCGTGCGCGGAACCAGGGGCGCCCGCGCCCCGTCGGGCGATGCCTGATTCTTGTCTTGCCCCACCTGGCCGTCGTGGTCCTCGTCCTGTGCGTGCGTTCCCTGATCCTGCACGGGTTGGGCGGCGTCAACGATCCTACGGCGCCGTGGTGGGCTAGGGCGGTGCAACTCCTGTCTGGTTTGGTTCATGCGGTCACGGCCTACGCGCCGCTACCGGAATGGGTGGCGTGGCTCGCCGGAATGTCGTTGCTCGCCTGGGCCATGGGTGTCGCCCGGCGTCGGCGGGCGCTGGCCGGCTTCGCGATCTGCTGGGTGATCGTCTCTCTTGCCCCTTTGCTCGCCGCCGGATGGGTCGTGGGCGCACGCTACTTCTATGTTCCAGCCGTGGGGCTCATGTTCCTGCTGGCGCTGGCCCTCGAAACCTCCGGGGACCTCGCCGCGGTTTTCGCCGTGGCGGTTCTGCTCGGACTCGGCGTGCTGTCCGGGCATTATCGTGCCAGCGAGGTGAGGCTGTACCGGCAGGCGGTGGCTGCTGCCGCCGCCGGCGTGGAAGATGGTGTTCGCCGCGGACACCGCCTATTTCTCGTGACCGGCGGGGTCAAAGATCTGGACTTGGCCATCAAGCTCCATCGCGGGGGTGACAGGGGTGTTCTCGACGCGGTTGTGATTCCGGATGTGCCGGCGTCCTTCATCTGGTTGCCACCCGACCTGGCCGGGCGTCTTGATTTTCTGCTTGCGCGGCCGACCCTGCCACCCTCGGGTGCCTACCACTTTGGCGAGGCCAGGTTGGTGGGGCTCGCGCGAAGGGAAGAGGCCCCAGATCTGGACGAGGTGCTGACCCGACTGCCCGACCTGAGACTCCTGCGTCTGGTGCCCGAGCCGGGCGGTTTCAGGGTGGAAGACCGAACCGACCAGTACCTGCGCGAATAGAGGCTGGCAAGGATCGCGTAGGCGGAGCCGGGCTTAGCCTGCCGACTTCGTCGGCACTAGGGACCACACCCAACCCGCCCTACCCCTCGCGGCCTTCGGCCGCGCCCCGTCGCGGCTCCGCCAGAGCGCGCGAGGCCGAGCGAAGCGAGCGGGGTGGTGGGTGGCGGGTAGGGGCCGAAGGGTTCGGGAACCCTTTGAGGGTTCCCATTGCGATGCTGGCTTCTCGATGGCCTCGGCATGGCGTACCATGGGGTACGGCGGTTACCATGGCAAAAGCGCAAGCAACCCATCTCGAGCTCATCAAGTCGGCGGTCGCCCTGGCCTCCAAGCGCAACTTCGACCATCTGTTGTACGTCGGCGATCTACTGCTGCCGGAGGACGTGTTTCGCGGCAAATCGGGTGCGCGCAAGAAGTTGGTTCAGGCGGTGGTCAGTGAGGCCCAGCGCGCCGTGGTCGAGGCCTCGGGCGTTCGGGTCATTCCCTTACCGCAATACGATCTCGGACGCACAGAGAAGCTGAAGTTGGCCCTGGTCAGCGGCATCGCCCGTGGCATCTATGCCGAGGGCGACGTCGTGGTGGCCTTGCTATCGGCACGCCCGGTGGGCAAGCCGGATTCGATCTTGGTGGTGAATGTGGGCCCGGACGACCAGGACGTCGGCTTCGGCTTTCTGCGCGCCGAAGGCGTGTCCCCCGAGATCCTCGAGGCTCTCATCGACTTGGCGGTCACCATCGGCGTGGAGGGATGGGAAGGCCGCCCCGTGGGCTCGCTGTTCGTCATCGGCGACTCGAACAAGGTCATGGAGCAGTCCCGACCGCTCAGCTTGAACCCGTTCCAAGGCTATTCCGAAGACGAGCGCAACATGCTCAACCCCGAAGTCAAGCGGGCGCTTCGCGCCTTCGCGGTCCTCGATGGCGCCTTCGTATTGCGCGAGGACGGCGTGGTGCTGGCCGCCGGCCGCTACCTCAATTTCGAGGAGAAGGAGGTTCGTATCCCGCTTGGCCTAGGTTCACGCCACATGGCCGCGGCGGGCATCACCCACGAAACCGAAGCCATCGCGGTGGTCATTTCCCAGACCTCCGGCACCGTCCGCGTCTTCCGTCACGGTCGCGCCGTTCTCGAACTGGCGTCGCGCGTACGGCGGTCCTAGCCAAGACCTGGGTATCTCGAAGGGCGGCGGAACCAGCAGCCTCAGCGTTACTTGGCCTTCTCACGGATCTCGCGCAATACGTCCACGCTCTCATCACAGGTAACCTTGCCCTCGGTGATGGCGAAGTATCTCAGGAGATCGTCGCCGTGGTAGAGGTAGTGCGAAAGGGTTTCGGTGAAGGAAACCTTTGGATTCGCCACCCGGTCTTTGGCAAATCCGTCCGCGATCTCGCGTTGAAACAGCCCTCCGTCTAGAACCTTGTAGGCTTCGTGGTACCTGGGCAGGTAATAGACAGTGAAGGCGACGCTGACGATCGCTGTCGCGGGTAGGATCCACTGCCGCTTGGCCCACGCCATGGCTAGCACCGCGCCGGTAAAAAACGGTACGAAGGGCCAAGCACCGATCGAGCGTAGCGAATGGGGCAGGCTGTCGTGGGTGAGCGCGGCCGGAAAAGTGCCAAAAGCTCCTGCCAAGAAGCTGGAGGCTGCGACCATCAGCATGGTCGTGGAGCCGTGGTCGATGACCTGGATGGGGGGCGCGGACGAGGCCGTCATCTGGCGCACCAGCGTGCGTGCTGCCCGCACGATCATGGCCACCATGAGGAGCACCGCTAGCGAATCGAGAAAGGAAAGTTGACCCACGACATGGGGTGAGTGCCGACCATTGGGATCGCCCGAGAAGAACAAATAGGACGGTCTCAGATGCAAAAGAACATTGTCCAGAAAGGTGATCAGCACGAAGGCTGTGCGTCCATGGGTTCCGCGGTTGTTGTTGAGCCAGCCGGATCCGAAGATCGCCACCCCTTCTATGCGACCATTAATCTTGCCATCGAGAAGCATCAGCAAGGTAGGGGTCATGAGCAGCCCGAGCACAAGTGCGGCAAGAACGAAGCGCCGGAACAGAAGCCAGCGCATGCGTCGACGATTCACGCTCCTCAGCAGTAGCCACCCCACCATGGCCAAGACGAGCGGGGTCGTCACCCGAAGCGGTGGGTATGAAATCATGGAACCTGCCCCAAAGACGCCAGCTGCTATCGCCCAGCGCACGCCGTGCGCGAGCCGAGCGCGGATGCGCAACATGGCGGCAATCGACAGAACGAGAAAGGCAGGGGCCAAGGGACCCTCCCAAGCGATGCGCGAATACTGAAACCCCCAGGGCGAAAGCAGTGCAGCCAGGAGCGCGAGCCAGGGAAAGATCTTGCGGATGGTCCGGTCGGGCGGCTGCCTTTGCCACGCCGGTACCAAGGCCACGATGGACCGCGCAACCCAGAATATCCCCGCGCACGTCACGCAGATCCAGAAGGCCGAGGCTGCTCGAAAGGCGGCACGGGAGGTGCCGAAGATGCTGAGCCAGAGGATGTTGAAGCCAAGGAGCGTGAGTGGGCTGTGCCCGCCGCCGATACCATTCGAGTAAAGCGGCCATGCAACCTTGTCAGCGTTGTGTCCGGTTTGTGCCAGACAAATCGCATGGGTCGCCGACCACGCCTCGTCCACCCAGAAGCCCGGAGGCGATGTCTCCAGGCCGAGGAAACGCACGATGAGCCAGAGCACCCCCACGCCAAGCAGAACGGCCGCAAAAAGGCGTCGCACGTTCAGTGAATTCAACCACGCCATTGTCGCTACCACTGTACGATCTCACCAGAGTTTCACACGACTAGCCTGCGGGTGGAGAGGGATCCATGTGACCATGATCTCAATGCTTCCAGGGCGACCCGGCCCATGTGGTCGAATGGTCTTCGTGCGGCTTCGCCTGCGCGACTTGCTAGTCCATCGCTTGGCGCACGAGCGCTTCCAACGCGTCCACCGTGACTTCCGACTGCTGGCGCGTGGTCAGGTCGCGCAGGATGAGCTTGCCCGAGGCCAGCTCGTTGTCGCCCACGATGAGCGCCAGCCGGGCGCGCAAGGCATCTGCGCGTTTGAGCTGCGCCTTGAGGCCGGCGTCGCGGTGTTCGATCTCGGTGCGAATGCCGGCCAGACGAAGACGATGTGCCACGGGCAGGGCGAAGCTGCGCGCCTTGTCGCCGAGGGCCGCGATGTAAAGCGTGAGCCCTGGATCGAAGCTCTCGGCCGGTGCGGTCATGGCCAAGAGCAGGCGCTCGACGCCCAGCCCGAATCCCATGGCTGAAACCTCAGGCCCTCCCAGCGACGACACCAGTCGATCGTAGCGACCACCTCCGCACACGGTGTTCTGCGCGCCCAGGTCGCCGACCTTGGCCTTGATTTCGAAAATCGTGCCGGTGTAGTAGTCGAGCCCGCGTACCAGGCGCGGATCCAGGCTACTCTCCACGCCGAGCGAGGCGAGGTGGCCGCGCACGGCCTCGAAGTGCTGCTTGGAGGCGTCGCCGAGAACGTCGAGCAAGATCGGCGCGTGGGTAGCCAGCGCTTGCACGTCGGGATCTTTGGAATCGAGGATGCGCAACGGGTTGGTATCGAGACGTTTGCGCGAGAACTCGTCCAGCTTGTCGGCATGCGCCGAGAAGAACGTGCGCAGGGTTTGGCGATAGGCCGTGCGCTCGTCGGGCGAGCCCAGGCTGTTGATCGCGACCTCGATGTCGCCGGTCTTGATGCCGAGGTCGGCGAGCAGGGCAACCAGCATGGCGATCATCTCGGCGTCGATGGCCGGACCGGGCAGACCGAAGACCTCGGCGCCGATCTGGTGGAATTGGCGCAGGCGTCCGCGCTGGGCGCGCTCGTGCCGGAACATGGGGCCCATGTAGTACCAGCGCGTGATCGGCTCGCGATTCCACTGCGATCGCGCGATGTAGGCGCGTACGGCTGACGCCGTGCCTTCGGGCCGCAGGCTGACGCTGCTGCCGTCGCGGTCATCGAAGGTGTACATCTGCTTTTCCACGACCTCGGTGGCCTCGCCGACCGAGCGGGTGAAGAGCGGCGTGTACTCGAGGATGGGCGTGCGCAACTCGCGGTAGGCGAATGCGTCGAGGAGGGTACGCGCCTTTTCTTCGACGAATTGCCACTTTGCCACGTCGGGCGGCAACACGTCGTTCATTCCTTTGACGTTCTGGGGTAGCTCGTTCACGGGTGGTTTTATAGCATTGTTCCGTGCGCGCACGTGGAGGTCACAGAGGATACGGAGGACACAGAGACAGCCGGAATGGGTGACCCAATATCGATTGCTCGATTATTCGACCCGGACGACGGCGGGGCCCAGGCCGGCGGCGACCTGCGCGCAGGCTCGCGACACCACGGCCTCGTCACGGCCATCCAGGGTGATGAGCACCTTGTGGTCCATGGCGTCGACATGGGGGTACGAGCCGATGGCCACGCTGGGAAAGTCAGCCGCCGCCTTGTCCAGAACGTGGGCGATGGCGCCCTCGCCTTCGCGGGAATAGATGGCGCGGCTGAAGAAAGGCGGGGCCGCAAAGCGGTCGCGAATCATGGTGAACTTGCGCTGTAAGATCGTCGGCACGCCGGGTAGAACGTAGACGTTGCGAAAGGCGACCACGGGCCAGCGCGAACGGGTGGCGCCGTCGCCGTAGACAAGCTCGGCACCTGCTGGCACATCGGCCATGCGCAAGTCACGTTCGAAGAAGCGCTCCCCGCTGACTGCGCGAATGGTCGCCGCCACCTCCGCATCGCGCACAACCGGTACGGAGAATGCGGCGGCAATGGACGCGATGGTCACGTCGTCGTGCGTGGGCCCGATGCCACCTGCGGTGAAGACCAGGTCGTAGGTTGCGGACGCAGCTCGCACGCAGGACGCGATTTCCTCCGGAACATCAGGGATGATCTCGACGCGGCGCACGGCCACGCCCAGTTTGCGCAGCTCGCGCACCAGAAAGCGTGCGTTCAGTTCTTCCACTTTGCCGGAAAGGACCTCATCGCCAATCACGATGATGGCGGCGGTAGGGGCTCTTGTGCTTTCACCCATGGCTAGACGCAACCATACCGGTCTTTGCTTCTGGTTCAAAACACCTCGGACCAAGAAAAGCGAGTAAAGGCTCCGAGGCCTGCATTCGGCGGAACCGCCCGCCCGGCCGTGATCGAATCGGGAACTTTATTGGTGATCTCGATGGGGCCGTCTTTGCCGAACAGGTAGATGCGCCCACCGACAATGACGGGGGAAGTGACGGGTTCGGGGGCCACGTCCGCTCCGAAGCGCTGGGTGACGGTTCCAGTGGCTGAGGCTGTCACTTGATGGATGGTGAAATAGGTCTCACCTTTCGAGCAGCCATCCACGGCTGGCACGTACCACATGGTCATGACCTGGAAGCCGGAGGCGTCCGCACGCAGCACTCCGAGCGGGGTCGACGTAGGGCGTGCCGTGATGGGCATGGCAGTCTTGCACGTGATGGCGCCGTTCGAATCCATCTGTGTGACACCGCAGATCTCATTGTTGTTTCCCACGGTGAGGGTGATTTGCCCGCCGCTGCCCCAGGAAGGGTCTTTGACGATGGCGATGACGTTGCCGCTGCTGTCGGTCTGCGCGGTTTCCTTCCAGAAAATCATCTTGGACGGCGGCAGGGCGGTGGTGTCCAGGTCCAAGTTGGAGTTGGTCACCTGCACGGGGAAGATTTCATGACCAAACGCTGTGGTCGTCGCATCGCGATCGAGCTGAACCACGGTCGGAGAAAAGTGCAGGGGATGGTCGCAGGTCAGAGCTTGGTCGAGGGTGAGGCCGGTGCCAAACGCGTAGCGGAAGAGCTGGCCTGAGGTGTCGCCGAAATAGCCGGCCACGAGCTTGTCGTTCTGGCCCCTGGCGAAGTCGCGCGCGGTGGCGACATCGGTGAGGGCGGTGTACTCCTGCGTGCATGTAGCGGCGGGGGCCACTGTGTCGGTGGTTAGCAGGGCTCCCGTGGCCGCTGATGCGGTGATCAGTGCCCGGCCTTGTGTCGTGCTACCGGCGGTTATGGGATAGCCCGAGGCGAAGGTGACGCGATAGTCATCCATGCCGGCGGTCTTGTTGAGGAAGAAGGCGGGAAGCGAGATGGTGTTGCCGAGCACGTTGCCATAGGCCGAGGCGCTGGTACCGTATCCGGTGTGCCACTGGACCGTGACTGGCGGATCGGCGATATCGGTGGCGGCGAGCGGTGCTGTCACGTCGAGCACGAAGGTGTTACCGCCACCATAGCCTTCGGGCATGATGAGCAGCGTCTTCCACACCGCGGACGCAGCGTCGCTGCAATTCTTCACGCACAGGGTTTTCGCCTTGGGCGAGTCCGCAAGCCCGAAGATGTGACTGTAGGGATCTGGCTTCTGCCCGCCTTGCGAGTACTGCTGGCGCACGATGGGCAGCATGTCCGGCGACAGGAAGGCGAATGCTTCGCTGCCGGCCTGGAACACGGTCGACCCGATGGTCGTGTTTTCCAGAAAGAAAGCATGCAAGAGGCCATCCGACGAGCCCACGTAGATGAGGTGGGGGCGGTTTTGGTACTTCAAGAAGAAGGCGTGGCCACCGGGTTCGGGGACGTCGCCTGGGCTGGCAACATCAATGGGGGTCGAGTTGATGATCGCACCCAGGATGGCTGGATTCTTGTAGGTCGGATCCCCCATGAGCCAGCGTGCGACGGACTCGGCCTCGCCGGCGGAAGCGCCAAGGCCCATGGCGGCCAGCGCATCCTTGTTGGTCACGGCGTGGGTGGTGGGATCGACGGCGATCTTCACCATGTTCGTGCCATCCCACGTGTAGATCTTGCGCTGCCACCAGTTCGTTGCCGTGAGCTTCTGGTAGGCGTCCCAGGCAAGGGTTGGCGAAGCGCCGCCAAGATTGTAGGCCATGAGGTGGCCTTTCCACGCAGGGAAGTCCATGCGTGAATCGAGGGCGTACTTGCCTTCGGCGACGGTTGTGGCCTGTTGCGTTCCTGCCGAGGTGCTGGTGGGGGCGGTCGAGTAGCTACCGGCCACGGCGTTGTAGATTACCATTTGCAGGGCCGTGTTCAGCTCGTCCTCGTTCTGTGCCAGGTACGCAAACGGCGCCACGCCGTGGCCGCTGGCGTCGGTGGCGCCTGCGCGGGCGATGTTGTCGTTGATGGTCCTGGGCGGTCCCGCGCTCACGTCGCCGGACAGGCCCACCACGAAGGTCTTGACGCCGAGGTTGTGGTACAAGTTGTAGGCAGCCAGGACGGATTTGCACTTGCAGCCCGCGGAGATCGGGTCGGGATCCGCGCAGGGCGCGGCATCGCAGCCGTTGTCCCCCGGACCGTTGGCCGCACCGTCGGTGATGAGCAGGACGAAGTTGTCGCGACACGTGAGAGTGTCCTGGGGGATGCCCGCGCCGGAATTGCCGTTCTTGACGGCGTTCATGTAGTCGTAGGCGCTGGTGTTGATGGTTTTCGAAACGTCATTCTGGAGCGTGCACCCGGTGGGCGTGTTCCAGTAGAAGACCAAGCCGCCATTGGCGGCCGGGGACATGGCTTGTGTGATCGCGGCAGCGGCGGCTTGCGAGAGGGCCGGGTCGTCCTTCGTGCTGAGGAAGGGCGCGAGCTGCGTGTCCCAGCGGCCGCCACAGGTGGCGCTACACATCGAGCCGCAGTCGGGAAAATCGAGCGGAGGTGCGGCACCGCCGTTGTAGTAGTTGTTGAGCGGCTGGTAGTAGCTGTAGTTCTTTCCGCTCACCGTGATGTCGTGACCGCTGTAGGTTGGTTGCGTGCTCATGGTGGTGGAGGTTCCGCCGGTGGTGCCGGTGTACTGGTAGTAGGCGCCCTCGAAATTGCCAAGGCCAAGGGCTCCCGGCATGTCGCAGTTCTGGCCGCACCAGTCCGCGTCCATTTCAATCCATGTCTGCCAGTCCGAGCGCACGCGATAGCGGCTGCTCGGGGAATCCCGAAGCGTCATGGTGGTGCCATTGATTTGGCAGGAATGCGCAGGCCCCGAATGATTGTCCCAGCAGTGCGAAGAGGCGAGCTTATCGAAGGCTTCGAAGACGGTGATGACGGTGGTCGAACCCGAAATGTTCAGGTGGTAGGGAAAATACCCGTTCTGGTAGTAGGTCATCAGGCCAAAGTTCAGCAGCTTGTAGTTGCTGTTCACAACGGCGGTGACGGCGCGCTTGGCGATGACGGCGCGCGAGGTAGCTGGCCCGCACGCATCGCCGGAGGTGGTGCAATCCGAGTCCTTCTTGCACACCGTCTGCGCGATGAGGCACATGCGGATGGGCCCGGGCGTGCCGTTGGTGCTGGGGACACAGACGTCCGTGCCGCTCACGGGTTGAATGCAGTTGTTCGCTGGCGGAACTGCGCACGTATTCGTCGGCGTGCTGCAGGTGTTCGCCACCGCCGTGCAGGTGTTGTCGGTCTTGGTCGTGCACGTGTCCGACGCCAGGCTGCACATGTTTTCGGTGCCAGTGCAGGTCTGCGCCGCGAAGACACAGGTCTGCGGACTCGGGCAGCGCAGGTAGCTGTTGTTGCACTTGCTGCCGCTGACCGAGCAGGTGCCGTAGGAGGGCGCCAGGCAGTCGGTGTCGATACGGCAGGTGTCGTTCGTGACACTGCAAGTTTTGTAGCTCGGGCAATCGCTGTTCGCGGTGCAACCGTTCCTGGGCGTCCCGCCAAGGCTGCAGTTGCCGGACGCGGAGGTGGGGGGGCAATCCGAAGCCGATGCACAGATGGTCGTGGCCGAGTGGTCGCACACGCCGACGCTCGGGCAGGCCCCGCCCGGGTTGGTGCACAGGAGCTTCGTGTACTTGCACGTGCCCAGCGCTTCGCAGGGGCTGGTCCCGCTGCAGACGGCGCCGGTTGCCGAGCAGGTGCTGACGGTCTGCACGGCGCAGTCGGTGTCCTTGGCACAGTTGGCATTGGTCACGGTGCAGGTGATGTCGGTCGCCGTCTGCGTGCCGATGGCCGTTTGGGTGACGCTCGTCGTCTGGACACTGGTCCCGGTTGGGGTGCCCGTCGTGGTCCGGGTGCCGGTGGCCGTCTGGCTGCTGGTTGCGGTCTTGGTGCCCGTCGCGGTCTGGGTACCGGTCGAGGTCTGGCTGGTAGTGGCGGTCGGAGTGCCGGTTGCGGTCTTGGTGCCGGTCGCGGTCTGGGTGCCGGTCGCGGTCGTCGTCCCCGTGTAGGTCCAGGTTTCCGACAGGGCTCGGGTGATCGTGCCTGAGGCGGTCACCGTGGCCGGGACGATGTTTGTCCCGGTTTGAGAGACCGTTGAATACCAGGCCCCCTTGTCCATGTAGATGATCGCGGTTCCGGCGGAGGTGATCGTGCCCGTCACCGTCCCGGTTGCGGTGAACGCTTTCGTGGCCGTGCCATTGAAGGTGGCGGTCACATAGCTGGTTGCGGTCGCGCTCGCACCGTTCATCGTGTACTGGTTGGAGATGAACGTGTTGGTGTGCCAGTTGTCGGGGGGCCAATTCCAAGCGTAGGCGGTGTTGGTGCTGGTGATGGTTCCCGTGATGGTCACGGTTGCTGTGGCCGTGGTGGTTTGAG
>Ga0265342_10002015_pt1 | contig 18077 bp, 14 predicted proteins | sample 4CB327metaG_FD_203125 | JGI IMG/M metagenome (GOLD analysis project Ga0265342, IMG submission 203125) | Rhizosphere microbial communities from Carex aquatilis grown in University of Washington, Seatle, WA, United States - 4-CB3-27 metaG | ecosystem: Host-associated > Plants > Roots >...
GGGCCGAGCGCCACGCGGCTGCGGTCGTTTCCTTCCTTTGATGGTTGAGATGCGGGCCGGCTTCGGCCGCCCGCGCAAGACCTACGGACTCGAACGAGGGACAGTGCCGGCCAGCAGGACGGCTTGTCCCGAGGCACCAGCATCCGACGATCAGTCCTCGACCCGCGCATCCCGCGACACCGGCCAGCGCACGCTGGAACGAACAAAAACAACCAACAACGTATTCAGTCGCGGCCGGAATTTGCCAGAGCCGGAATCTTATCCGCTTGAAATGCCCGCAGAATTCGGCCTGCGCCTGTCGATACTGGGTGTCGATACAGTATGAAGAGGCGTATGCAGGGGCGTACTGACACCCGTAACGACACCTACGGAGCGCGGATAGGTCCCGCGCGCGAGGCGAGCGGCTCCAATCGCTCACCTCGCGCGGCTTTCATCGCGGCAAGCTCACGCTCTTGGATTTGCCCTAGCGGCTTTTGGGAGGCGGACGGAGGTCTTGCCTCGGATCGAGCGCCGGCCATGCGGCTGAACGCACGACGTCAATCGCACACTCGATCATGTAGCCGGCGGTCCCGTCTTGAAGCTCGTCTGAGCAAGCGAGCGCTGCTTCCAGATGCTCAAGCATCTTGGCTTGCAGTTCTTTGGTTTTCTCAGGGCCGACCGGCATATTGAGACGGTATCAGAAATGACGAGGCCGCCAACTAGGGCGGCCTCTATCGGTGAGGTGGGGCAAGCTCGTCTTGCCTGAGGAGCCGGCGCACCCGTTCGGCTTGATGGAGCGCCTCTCGAACATCGCTATTGGGTGATCCCGCCTCGAAAAAGATCACTCGCTCGCAGCTAGGGCACTCCCTCGAATATCCACTTTGAACTCGGCGCGCCCTATCGCGGAATTTCGATTTACACTTCGGACAGCGGATTTGAATTGAATCGTCTGTACTCATGACGGGACATCCTGCGCATCACCTAGATACCCTGCGGTCGAATGTCGCGCAGAACCGTTAAGAGAGGCGCAACGACGATCTGTTACCGGGTGGTATCCCCGATTGTCTGACGGGGGCGACACTAGGACGGCCGCCTGACCTCTCCCGAGGGGCGGCAGTTTTTTTTGAAGGGACCAGAACGAGCCGCCAATTAGGGGCGCGGCCTACTTGAACTTGACGACTTCGCTGATCTCGTTGCCGCAGTTCACGCACTCGAAAAAGCGCTTGTCATAGTCCGGCCTATCCCGGACGAGGGTGACGCGGGCAAGCATCATGCGTGTGCCGCAGCGCGGACAATCTGGACCCGTAATCGTCGCTGGTTTGTAAAGCGTCATCCGCCGGTCCCCGGCGAATTGTGCGCCCCGTGGCTGTTTGGAGCGAGTCAATTGTGAAAAGGGACCAGTGGGTATCGAAAGGGACCAGTACCCAAAACATCTATGAGAACAAAAGCTGAATCGCGGCACCTTGTTCATTGACTCTAAGGGAGGCCCCTCCAGATTCGAGGTTTGCTTGTCCCTGTGTAGGAGTGTTCCGTGGCGCCACGTCCGTACTGGAAAGGCTACCTCAAGCTCTCGCTCGTCTCGTGTCCGATTGCTGTTCACTCCGCGATCAGCGGCTCCGAACGCGTTGCCTTCCGACAGATCAACAAGAAGACCGGCAACCGCCTGCGCCAGCAGCTCGTCGACGACGAGACGCGCGAGGTCGTCGAAAGCGACGACAAGGGGCGCGGATATGAATACGCCAAGGGCCAATACATCCAGGTCGAGGATGAGGAGCTGGACGCCGTCGCGATCGAGAGCAACCACACCATCGAGATCGACAGCTTCGTGCCACGCACGCAGATCGACGAGCGCTACTTCGAAAGCTCCTACTACTTGACGCCAAACGACGCCGTGGGCGTGGAAGCCTACGCGGTCATCCGCGACGCGATGCGCGGCAAGGACATGGTGGCGCTCGGCCGTATCGTCCTCTCGAAGCGCGAGCGCGTCATCATGCTTCAGCCGTGGGACAAGGGCATCGTCGGAACGACGCTGCGCTATGCCGCCGAGGTCCGCCCGGCCAAGGACTACTTCGACGAGATCCCGGATGTGAAGGTCGCCGGCGAGATGCTGAAGCTCGCCGAGCACATCCTTGAGAGCAAGCGCGGAGACTTCGAACCCTCCACCTTCGTTGATCACTACGAAGAGGAAATCATCAAGATGCTTCAGCAGAAGCAGGCCGGTGCGCCGGTCGCTAAGGAGAGCGCAACTTCAGCACCGCGCAACGTCGTGAACCTGATGGACGCGCTGCGCCGGTCGGTAGCGAACGACACCGGCAAGCCGGCTGCCAAGGCGTCGCCGAAGAAGAGCAAGAAGCGCATCCAGGGTCAGGGCGAGATGCTGTTGCCGATCGCAGGAAAGAAGAAAGACCTGGCAAAAGAGATGCCCAAGCCGGCGGCGCGGCGGAAGGCCGGATAGCGAATGAAAACTACCCGTGCTGCTCCGGTCCGGTCAGAGAAAGCGATCGGAAAACGGGTGACATTTGATGCCGCCACGTGGGCAGCGCTCGATCTCTACGCACGCGACAGCATGAGGAGCTTTCAGGAATTGGCGGACGAGGCGTTCGGCGACCTTCTCGCCAAGCATAACCGGCCGACCGATCTTAAGGACGCGTTGCGGCGGAGCGCACGGGCGATTGGGGCGAACGACAATCCGAGCGAGGGAAGATCGAAACGGCGCAAATAACGATCTGCGCCGCCGGTAAGTCGTGCCGGAGGGGAGACGGAAATGAAATTCTCTCTCGGCGCCCTCACCCAAGCCTTCGAAGCGGCTGGAAAGGAAGCCGCCAAGGCGTATCTGGCAATCTTGGGCCTCGCCGTTCTTATAGCCTTTCCGATTCTCTGCATAATCGGCTTGATCTATCTAAGCGCCGGCATAGCCGCCCTCGTTGGAGGGCGCACTCTCGGGGCAATCATGTTTTTGGGATTTCCCTTTCTCGTGCTGCTATTTTTTTCAATCTACGCTTGGCGACCCCACGTCTGGCCAGCAGTCAGCAAGGCGCTTACCGAGCTATCGGATACAAATTAGGATACTCAAGAAGGGTGTTTTAATTTGACTTAGGCAGGTGTGTGCCTATAAGGCCGCGTTCTTATCCTGAATAATGGAGGCAATCATGGCCGGCCAGCAACTGAGAACGATGGATACAGGCGCTCTGATCACGCTGCGGGGCAAGATCGACGCTGTGCTTGCGGCGCGGCGGAAAGACCTAGAAGCGCAGCTAGCCGCGCTGCATGCCCCGGACAAGATCGGGAACGGCACAGCCGCGAAAGGCCCGGCAAAGAACGGCCGCAAGGGCGGCCGGGCGAAGGCGAAGCCGAAGTATCAGAGCAAGAAGAGCAAGACCCTCAAATGGGCCGGCCGCGGAATGACGCCGATCTGGATGCGCGAGGAGATGAGGGGGACGAAGCTGAAGAAAGAAGATTTCGCGATCAAGTGATTATTGGACGGTCACGGTCCGCGTCGATGCCTGCCTTTACTCCAGATAACAAACGGCGTCGCCACTTTGCGGCACTGTCGCTGCGAGCTTAAGTTCCGATGTGGGCTTGATCGCCTGCTCGATACGGTCCGGGTCTACGAGCTTGTCGAATTTGACCGCGAAGCCCTCGTCAAAGTGTCTGACGACATGTCCGACGCTCCGGCCGACCGCGAGCCGCGTTCCAATCACAACGTCGATGTCAGCCGACACCGCTACGCCCGATGGCGAAACGTCGATCACGAAGCACGTGCGCGCGGTTCCATCACCGAAGAGAAGAGTGGTGTACGGGTCCTCCGGAACGACGCGCTCCTGCTCGCGCACATCAACGATCGTCGGGTCGCTCGCGCGCGCCTCGATCCATTCGAGTTTGTTCGCGAGCTGTCGGCGCTGACTTTTTGTCGCCTGCAGTTCGACGAGGAAGCCGCCAGCCACGAAATCCGAAATGAAGCCTTCAAGGTGTCCCAACTGGCCGAAATGGCTGATCACGCGTTCGCCAACGGGGCCGAGCACAGGTGCGGCGACCAGCATTTGAAAAGGAGAGATACGACTTGTGCGGCAGGCAAACTGACGCCGTTTGCCGAGTCCGTCGAAGCGGCTGGCGAGGCTGTAACGGCCGACGGCCTGTATGTCGACGGCGCGTCGCTTCAAGAAGTCCTGTGCTGCTGACACGACACGAAGCTTTCTCCATCGAAGCTCGCGCCAATTTAGTCATGCCGCGCTATAGACCAGTTTAATCGACCATTTGTTCCATACGCGATAGTTAAATGTCAGTGAAGGACAAGATGAAACATGTCTTTTGACATTCATCATGAGGAACTAGGACCGATTTTGCCCGACACTGTGAGACTCGTTCGATAGAGTATAAGCGTTCGTCGGCCGTTCCAGTTAACGCGTCTCGAATCCCGTCCGAAACACGCGATCCCAGAATCCGCTGGACACGCCGAAATTGCATGATTGACGCGCGAAATGGTGGAGGGCGTGGCGGCGCTTGGCGCAAAACAAATACGTGCCCTGCCTGATCTGCCAGTGATGCACGGCATGATGGATGCCGACATACCACAAGTATCCCGCCATGAATCCCGTCGTCAGTCCGCTCGCGAGGTCGAAGTTCGTTCCCCACCACAGTGGCAGAAGGATGCCGAACAAGATTGCAGCCGCGCTGAGCCAGGTCGGCGTCCCGACGTAGCCGGTGGGATCGGCGTGGTGGGCGTCATGCAGGCGCCCGAAGAACGGAAAGTCGTGCAGAACGAAGCGGTGGAAAATGTATTCCGCCAGCGTCCAAGTCGCGATGCCGGCCACGGATGCACCGACCCATTCGATCCATGCATGAGGGGCCATGCGACTCGATGCGACGGCGAACAGAGCCAACACTAGAAACGGATAAACCAGGAAATCGGCGTAGTAGCCCAATCGGCTGAGGCGCATAGCGGCCAAGTCCCTCCTGGGTCGTTCAGGTTAACCGACATTCCTCAGATGACCCCGAGCTGGCGTGAATGGTAGCGGCATTTCAGCTTCCCTGGAAGCCAGACGCGAGGCGCGGGCGACATCCCGCGGCGAATTCTCGACAATAGCGACGATAACGACTGACCTTATGAGCGCGGCCGGACACGGGGCGGCAATGAAATTGCTTAGCGGGATGCCAGTTTATTCCAGGTGTTACGCACGCCTAGCGACCACCCCTGCCAGTTCCGGCTGACGACGTCCCAGTTCACCATCGGCCGCTGCTCGACGCTAGTCTGTGCGGCCGCATCGGACGTGCGAGTTGTCGACGCGTCGTACACGTAGGCGAATCCGATCGTCAGAAACACTCCGAGAATGATCCCCAGTAATACCCGCATGATATACATTCCTTTCATGCGGTGCATCTTTGGGTCCGCTTAGCGGAACGCGCGGAGGCGCTTGTGGTTCCCGACGCTTCCAAAAATCAAATCGCGGACGTGGCGTTTGACGCCCCGAGCTGGTGCCGCGCACACTTCTCAACTTGGTGCCGCGCGTCAGAAGGCGACGCATAGGAGCGCAGCCATGGCGGCCTGTCGGGTCTATACTCTGGGGGACGATCGCGTTGTCATGCGCGTTAACGTCATAGAGGCGCGCACGGATGCTGAGGCTTTGACGGCCGCAAAACAGCTTTTGAAGGATCGCGACCTGGAAGTCTGGACCGGCAGCCGCCGTGTCGACGGGCTTAAGGCGAAACGCGACCGATACTAAATCAGGCTGGCGGCTCCGGGGGAACGGTGGAGACAATGGCGGGAAATACGCGGACTTCCGGCTCTCGTCGAACCGGCGTTCACGGCGCTCATGTATCCAATTTATCGTCGCGATCTATTTCCGGCTTCTCGTGCAGAACCACATTCAACAGCGAGCGATGCACCTCAATGTGGCCGTTGTAACTGATCAGCCCTAAACGCCGAAATTTGTTCATGAATACGCTGACGCGGGATCGGGTCGTACCAATGATCTCCGCAAGTGTCTCTTGACTGATCTTGGCTAAGACCGGCTCCGGCGCACCTTCTTTGCCAAAATTCGCAAGAAGCAGAAGAGTCCGCGCCAAGCGCTTTTCGCTCGAATTGAACAGTTGATCGACCAGATCCTCTTCGACGCGACTGTTGCGAGCCAAGAGGTGGGCGATAAACAGCTCGGCAAACGCCGCCTCTTTGTGAATGACGTCGATGATTTCCGTCTTTGATATGCATGTGACCAAGCACGCCGTCAGAGCGGCCACTGTTGCCAAACGTAACGCCTGTCCGCCCAGACATCCTTCGCCGAAGAAATCGCCAGCTCCCAAAAATGCGACCACCGCTTCCTTGCCCTGCTCGGATATCACGGTGACTTTGGCTTTACCCTTCTGCATGTAAAAAACAGAATTCGCGGAATCGCCCTGCCGAAAGACAAATTGTCCTTCCCGGTATTCGGAAATAACTCGTCCGCCGTTCATTTTCGAGAGAAAGACTTTCGGATCGAATGGGAGCTGTTGCGACTGAAGCTTCATAAAAGCCTCCTGTATCGTGGCACTCCCTTACAGCTTTCTAACGGCATCGTACTCCTATTGCAGCCCTGCCAAAAGCTCTGTTCGAGCGAACAGAAGGTACAGGGGAACCGGTGTCAATGACATTAGCAGGGATCCGCGGCCGGCAACCGCCTGCTGATCTAACGGAAGCTGCACTCTAGACGAGCGTGAGTTGCTCCGCTGTCGGCCGCTTCGGGTAACGAGGCGACCGCGATTGCGGCAAGCAGACTAGCTTGATTTGACCCTGCGCTCTGTCTGGGTGCCACACTTCTCACATGCGTAGCTGATGTCTTTGCAGCCTTGTCTCAAAAACGCGGGAGCAATGGTGACCACGGTCATATCATAACCGCACGTCGGACACGCCGGGCTAGGACACAGGTTCGTCTGTGTTCTGTTGCCAACATGGAAGGACAGATGCGTCATGCGATATGTCGTGTCGCCCTTTCGTCAGTGCAAATTTTGCCGCGATAGGGTCGCTGCCTTTACACAGTATGCGGCTTTGTCTGCGTGCGTTCAATTTCGCGCATGTCTCCGTGGTGAACTCTGGCCACCCGCCCATTGTTCCAAGCGATCGTGACCGCGTCCCAACTCGTTTCGGTGATAATGCCGCTCTGGGCGGCATCGCCACGCCATAGTACGGCAACCCGCGCATCGTGGTCTTTTCTCCTTGCTTTGCAAATAGAGCCCTCGTCGGCCGCCAACGGCGCATTCGGCGCTATTGGGTGGGAGTGGTCCTGGTCGCATCAGTGAGTGGCGCGATCGAGGGGGATTCGATGATGACGGTTCGTGTCGATGTCGCCGCATTGCCGGCGCTGTCGGTTGCGACGTAGTCGATGGTGTCGGTTGCTACCGCGCTCGTGTCTACGAGGATATTGCTGACGAGTTGGCCGTTGAGGAAGATGCTGATGCCGAGGTTGAGGTCCGCTTGCGGGCCGGTGACGGTCGCGCCGAGGTCTTGGTACGTGTCGCCAACGTTGACGTGCGCGGGATTGTCGCCGTTGATCGCGATGACTGGTGGCGTGTCGGTCGCTTCGGTCGAACCCACCTCCGACGTGGGATCACTAGCGGAGGTGGGCGCGAAAGAGCTGGGCGTCGGATTTGCAAAGCCGGCGGAGGCGGATTGGCTCAAGAGAGCGGTGAGTTGGGCCTTGGTAACGCAGACGGGGCTTTGGTCGGAGGGGCCGGTGGTGACGCAAAGCTTTTGAGTGTTGTCGGTGGTCGAATTGACGGTTTGGAAGTTCCCGACGTTGGCGAAGAGTTCGTCGATGCCATTTGACTCATTGCCGAGCCACGCGATGAGATTTGTTTTGAACGTGTCGGAGAGGTTGGCGATGTCTTGCACCGCTTTGACGAGTGGAACGATAAGGCCCGTGTAGTTGAGACCAAGGGTATTCGTGACGATCGTCGTCGAGCCGTCGGCGTTGACGATGATCGTCGTGCCGCCCGTCGAGACAAGCTGCGGAAATATTTGCTGCACCTCCTGGGCGATGAAACCGAGTTGCGTGCCGACCTCTGCGTTTTGGTTTGCATCTCTCCAGTTAAAGGTCACGGGGTTGAGGGCGAGGATCTGGTCGAGGCTCGAACTCGCGAGCGTCGTGATGTTTGTCTTGAGCCGCTGGTCGGAGAGCGAGTTCCACGACGTGCCGCCGGAGGCGAGGTAGACGCCGCCGCCGCCCGCGCTCGAAAACTCAAGGTGGCCTGTGGAGCGGTTGGCGGTCTCGGTCCAGGTATTTTGTCCATTGGTCGTAAGGCGCAGTTGCGCGTTGTTAACGCCGTTTTGCGTCGTCGCGCTGATTACGGCATCTGTCCCCGACGGCGACCATACATCAAGAAGGAAACTCGGACTGACTCCGATGCCGACGTTGCCGCCGTTGGGATTGAGCTCAAGATTACGCCACGCAGTGTTGGTTGTTTGCGCCTGTATCATGCCCGCATTGTTGGTGCCGTCCCAATTGAACGCCGTAAACGAAGCGCCGGTGGTCGACGGATTGGTTGAACCGGCGCCAACATAGAGAAGGGTTCGGAAGTTGACGGTGCTGGCAACGTCAAGTGAATTGTACGGGTTGGTCGTCCCGATGCCGACGTTGCCGGTTCCTCCGTTTGCATTCAACTCGATGTTGCCCGTACCTTTGGCGTCAAGCGTGAGATTGTTATTGGTATTAGAACCGATTGCTGAAATCCCCTCAAAGCCTATTCCCACCCCTGCCGTGAGGTTGTTGGCATAGAAGTTTGCGATATTACTGAAGGTGTTTCCATTTCCAGAATCCTGCACAGTTAGTTTCTGCGATGGACTCGCCGTCCCGATCCCGACGTTGCCCGCGAACGTGTTATTTCCCGTGTTTGTGAACGCGTTGGCGGCGTTGAGAAGCGGCACGTTGGTGCTCAAGACGCCGTCGGGCAGTGTGTGCGAGCCCGTAATGTTGGCGGCGGTGAGGTTGGTGAGGTTGGCTCCTGTCACGGCGCCGAAGAGTCCGCTCCAGGTGCCGGTCGTGATGGTGCCGAGCGTGGTGATATTGGTGCTGCCTGCCCATGTCGAGAGCGCGGTGTTCTCGACGTTGTTGAGCCCGAGTGAAGATTTGAGGTTGGCGGTGGAGGTCGAGGTGATGGCGCCCGTGCCACTTCCGACGAGCACCTGGCCGGCGGTGAGGGAGGTCGCACCCGTGCCGCCGCGGTAGGTCGCAAGAGTTGATGATGCGCTCCAAACTCCCGAATCAACGACGGCAATCCCCGAGCTTCCCGAGGTGTCGATACCGGTGCCGCCATGCGCCGCGGAAAGCTGCCCGTTGAAATCGGAATTGCTCACTGACGCACACGTCGCGACTCCCGCACCGTTTATTGAGCGGACGAATTGATTGGAGCACGCACCACTGCCGCCGTATGCGGTCGTGAGTTTGTTTGCGTCGGCGAGAAGGAGCGCGGAGGTGATGGGGGTGTAGAGCGACGCCGAGGCAGTCAAGTCGGTGCTTGATGCTGCGGCGAGGGTAATTTTGCCGGTGAGTGTGGGGGAGCCCGCGAGGGCGACCGCGCCGATTCCTGTCGTGCCATTGGAAAGATCGCTCGCCGCGAGCTGGCCCACGGTGATCGCCGCGCCCGATGCGGATTGGCGCAACACCTGCGATGCGCCGCCAGTTGCAGAGAGGTCGACGTTGGTTCCCCCGTATGCGAGGCCGATCTTGGTGGCGCTCCAGACGCCGGTGCCGATTGTGCCAACAGTCGCAAGGTTGGCTAGCGTCGTGATGCTGGGCAGTGTGGAGGTGGCGGAGAGACGGATGTCGAAGAGTCCGCCGAAGGTCGTGGTGTACACGCCGTTCGTCACCGTGCCGGCGTTGCCGGAAATGTTCCCGGTGATGGTGCTGGAGAAGCTGTTGGTGCCCAAGAAGGTGTTGTTGTCGGCGAGGAGTGTGGAGGACGCGGCGGTGATGGTGCCGGATGAGCCGAGCGAGATGGGCGTTCCGTTCACCGTGAGCGATGGGTGCGTGAGGCCGGTGTTGTCGAGGGTGCCGGAGATGGTTGGCGTGAAGAGCAGGCTGCCGGCCGACGGTACGATGGTGAGACCGAGGGTCTGGCCATTCGTTGTGACGGTGCTCGTCGTGAAGCTGATGGTGGTGCCCGTCGTCGTGGCGAAGCCGGAGCCGAGCGAGAGCACGCCGGTGTTCGTTATCGTGTTGCCCGATCTGTTGAGGCCGGCCGAGAACGTGAGTGGGAACTCGTAATCGGTGCCTCCGACAGCGGTTTGGATCGCACTCGTGCCGTTGCCCTTGAGGAGACCGGAGAGCGTCGAGGAGGCAGTGCCGCCGCGCACGACGCCGAGGATTCCGGTCCAGCCAAGGGTCAGCGCGTTGCTTGCGATGGAGCCCGTGACGTTGGCGTCGTTCGCGACCGACGTGACGACATTGCCGCCGAGCGAGATCGTGGCGTCGGCGCCGAGCAGCGCATTTGACCCTCCGGAGATGGAGAGATTCGAGCCGACCAGCAGGTTGTTGCGGGTGGTGGTCGCGACGGCGGCTGCGCCGTTGCCGAGGAGCACCGTGCCGCTTGTGATGTTGCTCCAGCCGGTACCGCCGTATGGTACGCCGAGGATGGAGCCGTTCCATGTGCCGGAGGTGATGGTGCCGACGCTCGCAAGGTTGGCGAGCGTGGTGATGTTCGGGAGCGTGGTTGTTGCAGCGAGACGGGTGTCGAAGCGGGTGTTGGTCCAATAGAGATTGGTCGAACCTTCCGGAAGATTGTCGGCCGTTTTTGTCGAGAGCCAATAATCTGCTGAGCTGGTCGCATACGCGTTCCCTTGGTTTCGCGAAAGAAAATAACTTGCTGAGGAAGTCGAGAACGCGAGCGGCTGGTTTTGGCTGAGGAAATACGAGGCTGAAGTGGTGGAAAATGAATTGTTTAGATAATAGCTCGGCGTATCGCCTCCAAAAGTGCCCGCCCAATCTCCGGTATTGGACGTGATGCCGGTATTGACGATCGCGCCCGTCGCGGAATTGTAGGAGATGCCGGTGCCTGCCGAGAGCGATGTGGAAGCTATTTTATTGTTGAAATTCGTCCAGTCGGCCGCCGCTAGGTAACCTGCTTGCGAACCGTTCGCTTGGTTGATGCCGATCAGTCCTGAGGAGTAGGTGAGCGGTGCGCCGGACACTGAGATTGCATTTTCGGCCCGGGCGTTGGTGAAATATAGATTCAATCCTTCCGCAAGATTGGATGTGGACTTCGTTGAGAGCCAAAAGTCTGAGGATGTTGTCGCGAACGCAACGCTCTGGCTTTGCGAGAGAAAGTACGAGGCGGAGCTTGTCGAGAACGCGAGCGGCTGGTTTTGCTCCAGGAAGTATGCAGCCGACGAAGTGGAGAAGGCAGCACCTTGATTGAGCGATAGGAAATAGGCACTCGACGTGGTCGAGAAAAAGTAGCCCTTCCCCAGCGTGTCGAGGTAGCTCTGCACCCGGCCGTTGGTGAAATAAACGTTGCTCGCTCCTTCTTTCAGCGCATCGGTCGTGGTGCCCGCAATCACGTTCGCGACGCGATTGGTGGTGAAATAGAGGTTGCTTGAACCCTCCGTCAGCCCGTTGGTTGTCGTCGCGTACCAGGACGAAAGCGGGAGGTAGCTGGCGAGATTGCTCGTGAGATCGGCGAAGGTCGGGAGACCCAGCGAGGAGGTGGCGATCTGCTGCCAAGTAGCTCCCGCATATGAGCCGAAGAGTATGCCGGCTGCGGCGGGGCTCGCAATTCCGGTGCCGCCGGAGCCGGCTGCGAGTGGCGAAGCGAGCGTCAGCGCACCCGTTGATGAGAATGATGACGTTGCCGTCGCGCCGAAGAATGCTTGGTATGCGGATTCGACGCTGGTGGAGGCATTCGCGAATTGTTGGAGCGCGGTCCACGTGTTGGCGTTCCCAAGGTTCAGCGACAACGTTCTATTAGTAGAGAGGTCTCCGCCTCCCGAGAGGCCGGTGCCTGCCGTGAGGGTGGTGGCGGGGGCGACGTAGTCGGTGCCCGCTGCGGCGGCAGTGAATGCACTCGTGCCGTTGCCTTTGACGAGGCCGGTGAGGGTCGTTGCGCCGGTGCCGCCATTTGAGACGCCGAGCGTGCCGGAAATTGTCGCGAGTGTTGTCGTGGCCGTCCAGGTCGGCACTCCATTGAGATACGCGAGGACGTAGCCGGCCGCTCCGGCGCTGGTTGTTGCGAGTGCGCCGGAGCCGTTGCCGTAGGGGATGGCGCCGGCGGCGATGTTGCTCCAGCCGGTGCCGCCGTTTGCGACCGGCAGAATGCCCGTCACGTCGCTGGCGAGGTTGACGAGCGAGGTTGCGACCGCGCCTGCCGTCGCCTTGAGGAAACCGTTGAAGGTGCCGAGCGTAAAGGAGTTCGAGGCAACGAGGTTCGAGGTCGAGGCGTTGGTGACGGTGAGTTTGTTGGTGCTTGAGCTGAATGTGAAATTCGTGCTGGCGCCGAGCGAGCCGCCGCTGTTGAACTGCACTTGCGTGTCGGATCCGGCCACCGTTGAGCCGGAGCCGCCCTGATCGGCGGCACAGACGATATCGCCAAACGCGTCGGTCGTGAGCTTGCCGCCGTTGCCGAAGCTGGAACAGTTCTCGGTAGAGAGATTGATACCGGCCAGCGTCGTCGTGCCGGTTACGCCGAGAGCCCCGAACGATGCAGCCTGCGCGAAGAGGTTGGTGCTGCTCGCGGTCGTCGAGAAGAGGTTCGTAGTGGTCGCGTTGGCAAAGGTATCGTTTCCGGTGAAGGTGTTGTTGGCATACGTCTTCGCTATCGTCGAAGAGCTGTTGACGAAATCGCCAACACGCGCGTCGGTGAAATAGAGGTTGCCGGTTCCTTCCTTGAGCCCGTCGGTCGATGTTGCGTACCAATCCGAAAGCGATAATTTCGCAGTGAGGGCGTTTTGCAGATCGGTCTGGTTCGCGAGCGTCCCGGTGATGGCACCCCAGGCAGTGGCAGCTTGCGAGGCTCCCGCGTTTGAATTGCTTGATGGCGGCACATACGAGGCGGCCTGATACGCGCCGAGAAGCTGTGCCGAGTTCGAAAGCGAGAGCGCATTGATCTGCGACGTAACCTGGTCTTGAAGCAGGCCGAGGCGTTGGTCGAGGATGTTCTCGGTGATGCCGTCTTGCGTGACGACGCGGTCGGTCTGCACGACGCGCTCGATCACCGGCTGGTTGATGGTGGTGGTTGCGCGCGGCGAAGAGGGGAGTGTGGCGGTGCTTGTCGGCGGAGCGGACGTTGCCGCTCCCACTTCCGTGGTCGACGACGGTACCGATGGGATGTTGCTGGTGGTGTCGCCCTGCGCGCGATAGTAGGTGAGTGTTGGATTCGGGAGCGCGACGCCGAAAATGAAATCATCGATGCGCGTTGCGAACGAGCGCGCGAGACTTGCGGTGCCATCACCGAGCGCCGAAAGAAATCCTCCGGGATTCGCCGCTGCGGCTGCGAGTTCCGACTGCGCGCGCACCGATGCGGTGCGCGATGCGTCGGGAGCGACGAACGCGGCAGCTCCAGCAGCGAGTGTGAACACGAGCGTCGCGGTTGCGATGCCGGTTGTGAGTGCCGCTCTGCGCGCTGCTTGCATTCGCAGTTGCGATACGTGAGCGTGCAGCGTGCTCGGCGGCGCCACGGTAATCGCGCCGGAAAATGCTTCGCGAGTTACGCGGGCATTTTTTTCGTATGCGTCGCGAAGCTCGACAGCGCGCTCTTCCTTGGCGCGCGCTTGTTCCGAGAGAAAGTGGCCGAGCGATTTTTCGTCGACGTACCAATTCTTTCCGATTTGACGCCCACGGACTTTTCCGTCGTGGCACAGGCGAGCGACATAGTCGCGCGACAACCCGGCACGCTGTTCCGCGTCGGCCGAGCTGACGCATGGTGTCCCGTCGGCGAAAACGGGATCCGTCATACCCCTCGGAGTGAGCGCGATGCGGCGTTAATGGGCATACGTCGGCTGATGCCATTAGTGTACCCCGCTGCACGCGTACTGCTGCGTCTGGCGCCCGATGTGGTGCATAACTCTGCGGAAAATCGGGTAGCCGGAATATTCAAAAGCCGGGCACTCGGGTCGGGGAAAGCGGGCACGTCCGCGAGTGCGTGGTCGGACAGTTGAGCGGAGATAGCCTGCGACCAGGTGGGTGAAGCGGCGGGTGCTGAAGGTGCAAAGCCCAGCGGGCGAGCCGGCTGTCTGGGTGCGGGGTTTAGGGTCTCCTTGAGAGCGCACACGAAGGCAGTCGGGGGACTCGAAGGCCCGGAACGAACGGGCGCTGTGTCAGTGAGGTAAGGCGATCTCGGCGGGGCGAGATATGCCGAGATATCGAGGCGAGATACGCAATTGCTGGTTATTTTTGACGAGTGCAGGAGCCCCGCGACCTGACAGCGTGGTTGGGAAGCCGCGGGCCGGGGGTACGAAATGAGCCGTCGGGGGATGCCCGGCGGCTCTTGAGTCTGCCCTCGCGGTGAGGGCGGTTACCGGCGTCGAGAGCCGGGTTTGTTGTTGCGGTTTCGCGCTGCCGCGGGCGCAGACCTGGGTTAGTCATGTCCGGTGTTGGGGATAGCGGACGAGAGAACGGACATGGCAATATCGACGCAACTGACCCACAACGGTCATCGGCGCGATACAAAATCAGCGGAACGACTCGACTTAGGTGGTATGGGGCTCTCGACCATTTCAAGCGCAACCCTTCGGATTTGCGTCAGGGAGCATAAGTCGATGTTACCCATTCCTGCCCAAGCGATAGTTCAAGAAAATCTGGCGGATCATTCCGGCACGGTAATAGCGGCAGGGGTGCTTGCGGCGACTTTAGCCGCCGTATGCCACGAGACATTGGGCCACGGCCTAGGCTGCATCGCCGTCGGTGGGCGGATCACGCTGCTCACGTCCATCTGGTTTCGATGCGAAGGGGCCACATCCTTGACCGACGCCGGGGGATCTATCACCAGCCTCGCCGGAGGAATAATGGCGATCCTGTTTTTGTTAGCGTCCAAAATACGAAGCGCCGTCGTCCGGCTCATTCTCATCCTTTTTGGCGGCATCAGTCTTCTTTGGTTTGCGGCTCAATTGATCGATCATCCCATCGTCAACCGAGACGACTGGGCGTTTATTGCTCGCCGGATGCAATGGCCTTGGGTTTGGCGACCGATCATGATCGGCATCGGCGTCGCGGGATACGCCGCCACAATACGGTTGATGTTCGCCGTTCTCCGTCGGGAAGGCGCACCTGGAAGGAAGGCCATCTGGCTATCCTATGCTGCAGCCGCCGTATCCGCCGTCATTGCAGGACTGATGTGGAATGCGGCTCCCCTCACTAGTGCGAAGGAAGCGTTTCTTACCTTGGGGATTGCCCCGCTGGGTTTACTGTTCGCGAACAGAATGGCTGACCAAACGCTGCCAGCAGATACGAGTGAAACGCCAGGCCCGCATTCGCCGATTCCGCGCTCTTGGACATGGATTTTCGTCAGTACGGTGGTGTTCGGAATGTTTCTGGCGGTGCAAGGACGTGGATTAGGCGCGCTCGCTTCAATCGGGCTGCCTCGTTGACGGAGTGGACTGCAAATCTCCTGCATGGCCGTTGTTGGCCCGAAGCATCGGTTCGCTGCGCCGCGGCGATACGTCTGGAGTCGAGGGTGAAGCCGACATGCCAAGAACGTTACTCAATCGACGCTCATGACCCAATTCAGACATAGGAATTGGACCCGAAACAGTGTAGCATCCGCCCACGGTCAAGCGCCTTGCCTGACTGAGAGCTGCCCAAAAAACGGCGACGTACCGAAGTCTCCGCTTCTAACAATTGGCAGCCTAGTGCCGTCGGCGGGCACAAATCATTCTCAAGAATCGATGTTGCTTCGGATCAAGTCCTGGTCTCGCAACCGCTCAAACGATGGCAGCAAATGACAGGTGCCCGGAAGGCTGTAGTATTAGCCCGCCGTGCTACTGCGACTACCGATCAATCGGGAACAAAAAGTCGTTCCCTAAAGCTAAGACGTTGCCGTCCATCCATGACGGATTGCCGAGCGCAAGCACGAAAGACAAAAAATAGAGAAAGCTCCGGCCCGCGGCCGTAAGTCGATTTGTTGATTGCACGAAAATTCGACCCCATCGCGGACGAGCGATTGACCTTCGAGAAAGATGGAGAACATCATGAAAATGCGCATGGCGACACTCGCCGCATGTGCGAGTACGTTGGTCGTCAGTGTCTTTGTCGGGACAGCGCCGGCAAAAGCCGATGGCTGGGATTATGTCTGGTACAAAGGAAAATGCTATGCGATAGCCCATCCTAACGGCAGTAATCCTGCACTTCTCAGCGCTCTTCCCAATCCACTATATTGGGGATTGCGCCCCAACTCTCGATGCAAAAATAGCCCAATACCTGTTACCAACCTGCCATTTGCTGCAGAAGCCCCACACAAGTGGCATCCAATGCCCATAGGGCGATGAACCGCGAGCACGCACCGCTCGACGGGACCACGCCAGACGAATGTTGGCGCTGCGCTCTCCTCGATCGACGACATCGACGCCGACACCGAACGGACATCTCAAGCAGAGAAGCTACAGTGGAGGAACAAGGATGCGTAAACGCACGATAGCGGCGGGAGCGCTTACAGGCCTTTCCTTGGCGGTAATCTCAGAACCGGCCGCGACGGCGACTCAAGCCGAGTTGCCCGCATCCCATAGCTTGGTCAATGTGTCGTCCCTGCGGCAGTTGTTAGAACCAATTCCGGACGCCGTACGTCTTTTGGAGGCGATTAGAGCCGAGGATGTATTGAGTGTGGCGCAGAAAATCGACTCTGTCCCACCAATCAGCAGGAGCGACAAGTCCGACGAACCCGCCAAGCTTCAAAACCCGAAGCTCAATAGCAAACGATTTCGCTTTATAAACAAGCGCTTTCGCTTTCAGCAGCGGCAATTGAAATCGCGGTAATTCCTATTTTTGTGATGGTACTTCCTTAGTCAGCTGACGGAGATGGCGATAGATGCCATCTCCGCCCAATTCCCCATTGCCGGCGATCCAGGACTTCCCGAGCTTATGGCGCGTTTCCGCTATCCTAAGCGATTGCAGCTCGCGCTCGGCTGCTTCCTCTTCGGTCATGGCTACGACCTGATGCTCCGCGCTGGCGGGAACCACCACGATCTGCGCATACGGCTCGCCATAGCGAAAGACATGCGTTTGTCCAGGTTCGGGTGCCTTGAAGATGATGAAAAACACGAACGGCCACCATTCTGATCGCAGATGTGCGGATACTGCCACCGGCACGGAGGCCGTGTTGTCCGTACTGAAGCGGGGATGCGTGCCGACGCGCAGGGCAAATCCTGGTGGCGCCTTCACGTCCGTGTAGGTATTGAAGCCGTAGAACTGTTTGTTGAAGACCCCGATAGGCGGCCAAGCCACCCCCGTCTGGGGGTCGGGTCCAAAGTCGCCAAGAATCGTGATTTCCCCGTCGACTTTCTGAACGTAGCAGGGATTTGGAAACGGATAGATCAGCTCCAGCCCGTAAGTGGCGCCTTCGACAAACGGCGTGCAATGCCAAGGTTGTTGTACAGAGCCGTCGGCGCGCGGTTGATCGTCCCCGCTCCAGCCGGGGATTTCGAGCATGATGCGCCGAGGCGGCAGTGCCGGCGGAATCACGCGATATTTCAGATGATGCAGCATGCTCGGCCGAACAGCAAAAATATAGGACGCTTACACTAGCCTTTATGCGGCATCTTAAGAAGGGACCGACGCCGACGGAACCCCCGTGGGGCTGTCGAACAGGACTGAGTTAGTCCGAATGACCGCTTCTGGCCCTTCTCGACCGTTCGCGGCACGGCATGCGACGGCTGCTATTGAGGGAAGAGCGGACCTATCGCGGACATCGCTGAATCGGCGCGATTGACCCGAACCGGACATGCCGCGAACATGTTAAGATCGACGCGACTGACGGAATCAACGCCCCCCCAACTTCATACCGCAGGGATCACAGATGTTCGGCTTGGCGTCGCTAATTCTATCTGAGGAGCCGGCCGCATGAAGAACGACAGGGCAATGCCGACGCCTGTGAGGCCGATTGAAACGACGAAGGGAACGCTATAACTTCCGGTCCAGTCTGCCATCACG
>Ga0265342_10002021_pt1 | contig 18040 bp, 15 predicted proteins | sample 4CB327metaG_FD_203125 | JGI IMG/M metagenome (GOLD analysis project Ga0265342, IMG submission 203125) | Rhizosphere microbial communities from Carex aquatilis grown in University of Washington, Seatle, WA, United States - 4-CB3-27 metaG | ecosystem: Host-associated > Plants > Roots >...
GTTGCTAGAATCCGTCCCGTACCGAGCGAAGCCATTTTCGAGCTCCATCCTGTCATTGGGAACCCCATCCGTTTCTTGGCATGCCCGCCATCGACGGGCCGTTCGAGCTACCTGGAAGCGTAGTCCCGTCCCCGTCCCGATGTCGAAGCCAAAGATCGCTTGCTGGTCCGGAGCGCGCCAAGGTCACGCCTCCGTCGGTGATCTCCAGCACATATCAGAGCCAAATGCTATCGACCGCGTATCGACCGCGGCCTTCGCCGGCCACGTACCGATGCTTGCTTATGCTTACCTGTGAAGATAGACTGCTTTCATGGACAGGTCGCGCCTAGGCGGACTCGCCCGATCTCGGGCGCTCACGCCCGAGCAGCGCTCGCGCATCGCCAAGCGCGCTGCCAAGGCACGTTGGGCGCGACACAAGGCGGGTGTGTTGCAGATCTCCGAAATTCGCGCGCTGGTCAAGAAGGCACTGGGAGCTCTCGACGCCAAAGCCTTTCTCTTTGGTTCGTATGCTCGCGGTGAAGCGACCCCCCATTCCGATATCGACATCATGGTGATCCAAAAGAAGCCGGTCGAAAACTGGCTGACGGAGACGGCCGCCCTACGCCGTCTCATGCGCTTCGGGAAAAGCCTCGATCTGGTCGTCGAGGACGAAGCTTCTTTCGCTCGGTGGAAGAGCGAATACGGAACGATTCAGCACGAGGTTTCAAGGGAAGGCGTTCGCCTTGTCTAGGGCGGTTGCCGAGATCTTGCGAAAAAAGGCTCAAGGCGATTTCAATGCCGCAGTCGTGCTCGCGAATGCCAACCCGCCCATGAGTGACGAGACCGTTGGACTTCACCTCCAGCAAGCCGTGGAAAAGGCCGCCAAGGCTTTGCTGACCTGGAAAGGCATCGAATACCCCTTCACGCACGACATCGACACGCTCTTGCGAGCCCTGACCGCAAAGGGCTGTCCGGTTCCGGGGCAGTTCTCCGACTTGGACACGCTGACCCTCTTCGCTACCCAAGCGCGGTACGAACGAGTCGTCCCGCCCGGCTCCTTCGATCGTGCGACGTTCATCGCTCTCACTGGCGATTTCCTGGCGTGGACGGATACCTCGCGCTGACGACGTTCTGCCGATAGTAGAACGAGTGGAACACCCCGGCGCGCTCGAAGCTGCTACTCGAAGCGAATGGCGCGGACGTGCCGGGTGGTAGTCGTATCGTCGCGGACAAAGACGATGGTCGCCCGACCCGAGGCATCGATGCGCACCCTGGGTGCGCCGCTCAGCGTGGTCGCGACACCGTCGGGGAGTAACTGACTGGTGGTCCACCCCGTCCCTTCGATCTGTCGAGCGACCCAAACTTCGCCTCCCTGGATCCAGACCACGATGGCGTTACCATTGGGTGCCACCGCGGCTGACGGCCCCCCGGTAATCGGGTCGTTGTTCACGTTCAGCTTCTTGACGATACGCCATGCTCCGCCGGAAAGGATGTTGGCCCTCAGATCCGCCGGCTGCGTGCCCGGCAGCGTGCTCATCACGGCGACGATGTTGTCCGTCGGCTCCTGCGACAAGGCAATGACCTCGCCGCTATCGGGTGCGGGGCCCACCATCTCGGCGGCGCCCCAACTTCCCGCCGTGAAGCGCGACGAGAAGGCCACGCCACTGTCGGACCAAAGCACGATGGGGATCCCTGCCGAGTCAATCGAGACGGCAGAGAAGTTTCCGGTGGTGCCCGCGGCCGAGACCGGTTCGGCGGTCAGCCACGCGCTGCCGGTATAGCGGGCGACGTTGACCTGCTCGCCTCCGCTGGTGACGAAGGCGTTGAAACTGGCAACACCCGTGCCCGCGGCGGTCAGCGCCACTTGCGGAAAAATGGCGTCGCCCGTAAGCATCTGCTCTCCGCCCCATCCCGCCGCTGCGGTGAAGTTCTTCACATTCACCGGGCCTCCAGCCTCGTATGCGGCGACGGCCTTGCCGGCCCCATCCATGGCCAAGGACAGGTTCGCCGTCGTGGATGCTAGCGCAATCGGCGCCGACCAGTTGGACCCTTCCACAAGGCGGCTGGAGACAGTGCCCGTGGGCGTGACAAACACGGTCAGGGCGCTGCCGTCGTCGCTCATCGCCAGTGCGGGAGATGTGGACGAGACGTCCCCCATGTCCACCAGGGCCGGGGCAAACCATCCCGCGCTTGGTGAGAATTGGGCAGAATAGGTCCGGGCGTTGGGCGGACTGTCGAACTGTTCCCAGGCTGCCATGGCGTCGCCTGCGGCTGTGGCCGCAAGAACCAGCCCGTCGAGGTTGTGGCCGGTGGCGCTGACGGCGCGTGAGGCGCCGTAGCTCCCGTCGCGGACGGTGAAAGCCCAGCTGAAATCCGCCCCCATCGCCGTTCCGGTAGCGCTCTTCACCGCTCCCGCGATGGTCACCTGGTACGAGGCTAACAAGACCAGGGGACGCGAGGGAGTGAACGTCGCCGTGCTACCTGCGGCAGTCACGTTTCCAAGCACGGACACGCCACCCAGTTTCACGGCGAACGTTGCGGCGGTGAACGTACCCCCGTCCATCGCTGTGCTGAAGGTTGCGGAGATGACCGACGTGGGAGCGACGCCCGTGCCACTGGCCGCCGGAATCACGGAGATCACACTTGGGGAAGTCGACCCGGTTTCGGTACCGCTGGTTTCTCCGGCGCCATCCGCTTGTCCACCGCCACCATCTGATCCGCTCACCGGAACATCGGCAAACGGTAGGTCGAAAGGTGAAGTCACGTCGGAAGGTGGACGACCGTCAGGGGTCGGGACGTCGGGGGCCTGCCCTGGCTGGGAGTCGGCCCCACCGCCAGGCGCGTCGGCGATATCTGGCGGAAGGTCAGAAGGCGAGGCCGAATCCGAGAAGGTCGGCTCCCCCCCTGCCTCTGCGAGTGATGGCTTGGAATCGTCGGGCTGCGCGCCCAAGTCCGGCGCCAGAGGCAGATCGTCTGCTTCGTCCCGGCTTGAACCGCCGGCATCCTTGAGCGTTCCACTGACATCAAGACTGGTCCCATCACGAGACGAATCGTTTCCGTCTGGGGTCGAGCACATGCCAGAGTCGAGGTGACTGCAGCACACGCCGGGCTGAGACACTGTAGCATTCACGCACGCATAACCTGCCGGGCAAGCCGCCGGGACTCGGCACGTGAATCCGTTAGCGTCGATCTTGGGATCGTAGGTGCACGAGAACAGTGCGACGGCGCAGAGCGCAGTCGCGTTGACGACAATCCTACCCAACACGCTCAAAACTTTCCTTCCAGGGCGAGGCTGCCCATACCTTGGCCGACGCTCGGAACCAGCCCGAGGGATGCCTGCTCGGAGTGTGCGCGGCTCTGTCCTATCCCGTAGAGGACCACGCCCGACGCGACGAGCCCGGCGCCTACGCCGTAGCACACCCACTGCAGGGTTTCATAGTTCCGCCCGCGACTATCCAGGGCAGAGTCGTACTTCCGATTGCGCGCATCGCTCTCGGCCTGCTGTTTGGTGCTTCTGACCAGCAGGCTGAAGATGCCACCGGTCGCTACCGCTGCCAGCCCGACCCCACCCACCACGGCGCCGCTCAGTCGCAGTCTCGAACCGGCCCTGTCCCCCTGTGCAGGCATCACGACTTGGTTCATCGCTGACGGGGCAGTCTGCGCATTTGCGGACAGTACCGCTGCGCGCTGCTGTTCCGTCTGCAGCGCACGGCACTCGGCGATGTGGCGATCCACGTCCGCTCGGTCATCCGAACCAATGCCTTTTGCCACGCGCAGGTATTCACGAAAGCGATTGATGGCGTCTTCCGCGCGTCCGTTTTGTTCATAACAGCGGGCCTGGTTGTAGACGAAGTTCGCGTTACCGGTTTCGGCGAAAAGCTCGGCCAGCAATGTGACGCCGGGCTCTACCCTGCCGGTCAAACAGTCTTCACGAGCGCGAATCTCCCGCGCATCCTGTGGCTGTCCGAGCGCCGACGATGTCCAAACCAACGAGGCGACGATACAACACACCGACCATGGCTTTACCATTTGCGTCCTCCTTGGGGCGCGAAGACCTGCTGAGGTTGCTGTGGGGGCGGCGCCGGCGAGACCGGAACGGTCGTCGGTGCCGGAGCGGTCGCTGAAACACTCGGAGCAACATGGGATAGTGCGTGCGCCACCTTGGCTAGCTTCGGCTTGCCTGACCTGCCCGCCGACTTTTTCTCCGCCTTGGGCGGTGGTGGTTCGATGGTTGGTGCGGCCGTGGGCACTTCCGTCACTTCATCTGCCGCCTGCGACGGCGGAGGCGAAGGCGGAGTCAACGACGCCTGGGTTTGGGTAGGCAACGCGCGCGCCTCGCGCGGCGGCGGCAAGGTAACCGGCTGGCGCGAAAGCAAGACCACGCCCGCAAGCAGCGCTCCCCCGAGCAAGACGGCAATGCCACCCCCTATCGCAATCCGTTTCGATCGTCCCGCCTTCTCTTGCTGAGCCTCCTCCATCGAACCCGCCGAGTGCGTCAAGGTGGTTGTCGGCGCGCCTGCCACGACGGTCGGAGAAACGTGGATGGGCCTTTGCATGGAGGCGGGGGCTTGGGCCGAAGCCTCCTCGAGAACGCGCGCGAACTCGGCCACGTCGGGAAAGCGATCGTCCTTGTTCTTGGCGAGCGCGCGAAGAAGGACATCGACAACCGCGGGACAAAGCCCTGCCACTTTGGGAGCGGGCGGCGGTTCATGCACCACACGGAAAAGGATCGACGGCACGCTTTCGCCCGCAAAGGGAGATTCGCCAGACAGGCATTCCCACGTCATGCAGGCCAGCGCCCATTGATCCGTGCGCCCGTCGATCTGGTCCACCTGGCCCAAGGCCTGCTCGGGTGCCATGTAGTTCGGCGTGCCCATCACCATCGTGGCCCTGGTCAGTTTGGTTGTCGCGTCACGAACCTTGCTGATACCGAAGTCGAGCACCTTCACGAAGTCGGCTTCCCCGGTCGCCGCAAGTAGGTAGATGTTGGCAGGCTTGAGGTCGCGGTGAACGATCCCCTTGGCATGGGTGGCGGACAACGCCGCGGCGACCTGCTTGATAATATGAAGGGTGTCTGTCAGCGACAGGCAGCCCGAGCGGCGGATGCGATGTTCGAGATCCTCGCCTTCGAGAAACTCCATCACTAGAAATGGCTCGCCGGTTGGCGTGGCTCCGAAGTCGAAAACCTGGACGATGTGCGGGTGACCAATTCCGCTCGTGACTTCAGCCTCTCGGCGAAACCTTGCCAGGGCCTCGGGGTTTACGGATAGAGCGCTAGCCATCACCTTGACCGCCACCCGCTTGTTGAGCCGCAGTTGGGTTGCCTCGTACACGGCCCCCATCCCGCCTTCCCCCATGAGCCGCACTATCCGATAGGCGCCCTCGAGAACGCTGCCAATCAAGGACTGTGCAGGCTGTGGTTGCATCCCCGAGCTCTCGCGATGGTCTGCCAATAGGCCCCCCCTAGTCCTGGTTAAGATGACTTCGGATCGCCAGGGTTTCCATATCCTTGTCGCCTCCTTCCGACTGTGCGATTCTTCGCGCGGATGAAGTCGACCAAGGGTTCTCTGTCAGCAGTTTGGATCGTGAGCTCTTTTCTTCTGATGCTTCCAGTCAGCGGCTGCAGTGTCAGTGGCAGTGGACTCGACAACCAGTTCGATGCCGCGGATGGGCCCACACACCCACCCGATGCCAAGCCAGAAACGACTCCCGACGCGAGCCCAACGCTGCACGAAACCGGTCCCGCCACGGTTGTGGATTCGGCACCTGACGGCGTACGTGATGCGGCACCCAACACGATAGCCGACGCGGTACCTTGGTACGCGACGGAGGCCGGTTCGGAGCACGGCTCGTCTCCCGATGACGCGACACTGGGCTTGGATCTGAGTCTGGAAGACTCTGCGGCGGCCGCCGATGTTCCGTTTGCATTCGAGGTCCAGGCGTCACCCGACCTACCGCTGGTGGAAGACTGGCCTGATGAGCCACTTCCACCATCTCTAGACGGGCCTGCGCTCCTTCCAGTCGACGGACTGGCCGGCGATACCGCTCCTTCGGATTCGGCTCCGCTCGATGTCGCGCCGGTGGATCTGGCGCAGGATCCCTCCGCGCTCGTGGACCTGCCCGCGCCGGATCTAACACCGGCTGACGTCGCGCCCCAGCCCACCAGCGACTGGGTGATCGACAACACCACCAGTATCGGCGGATTCACCCCAACGGTCATGGGTGCTCCAACCGTTACAGCCATGGACGCGGGAACAGCCGTGTGTTTCGACGGAACCCACGATGGGCTGCGCCTCGCCACCAACCCCATCCTGGGCATGCAGCGGTTCACCATCGAAACCCTCGTTTTCCCCGAATTCCCAGGGACGTCGGATCCCCGCTTGATCTATATCGGCGATACCGTCAACAGCAATCCACGAGTGGCCCTGCAAATGCGCTCCGATCCATCGGGCACCTGGCACTTCTACGTGTCTTTCTATTGGGCCGGGAAGGACACCTCCATCGAAGACACCACCTTCCCCCATCCCTCGAACGCGTGGTACTGGCTGGCGCTGAGCTACGACGGCCAAACCGCCCGCCTCTACGTGAACGGCGTGCTCGAAAGCTCGACGAATCTGACCTTTGGTCCCATGACCACCGGCTCGACGAGCCTCGGAGCGCGTCAGGTCGGCCAGTACTACTTCCCCGGCTGTATGCGCGAGGTGGAGTTCTTCACCAGCGCTCTGCCGGCGTCGCAGCTAGACAATCCCTAACGCAGGCGGATCTAACCACGACGAGCGACTCTTGACGCGTCCAGAAGCTCGGCTTCGCGCGGAAAGGCTTCGCCCAGCCGCACCAGCCGTCTTTGCTCAAAATCGAGCCGACCGTGCGGCCACAGTAGATCCCGGTGCGCCGTTGCGGTAGGAATGCCGCCCAAATCACCCGCAACACCCTTGCTCCCACCGGAGGTTCCCGCATGAAACGCCTAGTCCTATCCCTGGTTGCTTCCACCCTGCTTGCCTTCCTCGGCTGCAGCCCTGCCAGGGACACGGGCGGCGGGAGCGGTGGCAACCTCGCATCCGGGGGACAAAGCGGCTCGAACAACAGCGGCGGCAGCAGCGGGTCCGGTGGCACCTCTAGCTCAAGCGGAGGTTCGGGATCGGGTGGCGAGTCCTCGTCCGGGGGCAATCAGGGCAGCGGCGGCTCCAACAATTCTGGCGGCTCGCAGGGCAGCGGCGGTTCCAACAATTCCGGCGGCTCGCAGGGCAGCGGCGGCAGCTCGTCGGGCAATGGCGGGGCCGGCGGCGCCGGGACCAACGCATGCAACGCCTCTGCCGGCAGCGACGCGGTCGCCTTCTGCAACGGCCAGGCCCTGGGCGTGCTGACGGGTTGGGCCTGGGTCGCGCTCGGCTCGGCCGACTCCATCACCGACCCGACCTGTGACGCTGGCAAGGCCGCCATCACCAATAAGACGTCGTGCCCGGCCAACACCAACTGGAATCAGGCCAGTGCCCTGTGCATGTCAGGAAAGATTCCGGCCTTGTCCACCACCGATGCTGCTCCCGACTATGCCGGCAATTGGGGTGTCCAAATCGGCGTGAACGCCAAGGATCCCAACGCTGCCATGGGCGGCTCCGGATACAAGACCATCACCTTCACGGTAAACGGGAGCCCGTCGAGCGGCCTGCGCGCCTTGGTCCACCGAGCCGGCGATGTGCCCGACACGAGCTACTGCGCCCCCATGATCTCCTCGGGCGCCGCCTTGGACCTCACAACCTTCAACACGAAGTGCTGGGACTCCACCGGCGACAATCTGGCCGCCGCCGACGTGCCCAACATCGACCAGGTGGCCGTGCAGGTGACGTCAACCACGTCGGAAATCACGGTCGACAACCTCTGCCTGACCAAGGTCGAGTTCGGGAACTAGCCCTCTACGAGAGGCGTGGAGCCCGCCCGGTTCCGCCGCCGGGCCGAAGGCCAGGATCGCAGGTCCAATCGTTGACGGGGATGTCGATCCTCTACTCCTCGACGACCGACTCTTCAACGTTGCCCACGCGGCGAGTGAACAGGTGCTTCACCCGCCGCGCTTTTTCGGTGCGCTCGACGGCGGCGCCTGGTCCAGCAGCGAAATCCGCCGTCAGCTAGGGCGTCCCGACCAAGTGCTAGACTGCTCAGCCTACTTTGCCGCCTATGACCTCGAACGACCCCCACGAGAGCAATTTCATCGAAACCATCGTCAGCCTAGCCTCGACGCTGGGCTTCAATGGCATGCGCGTGCGTTGGAAGCTCCTGCATTGGCAAAAGTCGCTGCAAGACTGGCGTCAGCAAGCGCGCGGCGGACTCCACCACGCGCGCTACCAGCACGCAGTCTGTCCGCAGTGCGGGCAAGTGCAAGATCGGCACGAACGGCGCTGCGTGAACTGCAGCGCCGCACTTGGAGCCCGCACGTGGCAAATCGTACATCGCCTCGGCCTGGTGGTGCCCGCGGCAGTATCGGTCAGCACCTTGCTTGGCATGATCATCGCGATTGCCTATCTCCGTTTGATGATAGCGCGGCCAGGCTCGGGGTATTTCAGCGTGGCCAGCGACGACCTTGTCTATCTAGGGGCCTACTATCTGCCGGCGCTGCAAGCTGGACAGCTGTGGCGGCACGCCACCGCCGTCTTCCTTCACATGGGACTGATACACCTCGCGTTCAATATGCTGGCGCTGGCCCAGATCGGACCGGCCATCGAGGATGTATTCGGCCGCGGCCGCATGCTTTTCTTGTTCATGCTCACGGGCATCGTGGGTTTCGCGGCTTGCCAGGCCATCGACATGTTCGCGGTCTCGGCCGGTGCGTCGGGCGCCATCATGGGGCTCACCGGAGCCGCGGCGGGTTGGGGTCAGCGCGACGGCACGAGCGTGGGCAGAGGCGTACGCAATCAGATGCTCAAGTGGGCCGCCTACACCATGATCTTCGGCGTTCTGGTGCACGCCAACAACATCGCGCACGCCGCAGGATTCCTGTCCGGTGCAATCCTGGGATTTCTCATGCCAGCGCGCTGGTTGCGGCGCGGACTCTTGCGTGGCTCCGACGTGGCCATCGGTGGCTTGGCCGTTGCCGCTCTGGCAGTCGCGTTCGCTTTGGTCCTGCGCCCACCAGCCAGCTCCGAGGCTTGGGCCAAATCCTACGCCGCAGCCCTGCGCGCCTCGCACTTACCGCCCATCGACAATGACCCCCGCTGAGCGGCGGAGCCAGAGTAGCCGAAGCGTAGGCTCGGCGCGCGCCAAGCTACGCTAGAGCGCAGTCGCCGAGCACCGTACGCACCGCCTGGCCGAGCTCCTGAACGAGTGCACTCTTGGTGACGAAGCCGTGCGCGCCGGCCCTACGCGCAAGCGTGGCATAAGGCGATTCGGGCAGCGAGCTGATGATGATCACGGGCAATCCTGGCCGCGTGGCGCGAAGTTCCTTGAGCACGTCAATGCCACCACAGCCAGGCAGGCGCAAGTCGAGCAGAACCAGATCGAACGTGTGCTCTGCCACAAGGGCCAGCCCCTGCTCTCCGGATGACGCTGCGGTCATCTCCGCATGGGGAACGGCGGTCGCCAATAGCTCCCCGATGCGCTGGCTGACCGCGGGGTGATCGTCGACGAGAAGAATTCGCTTCATGGGTTCGGGTGCTGCTCCCATTCTTGCCACTTCACCAGAACCGGCGTACCGCGTCTGCCAGAAGAAGGCCGAATTCGGTGTCAGGCCCGGTCCTACAAGGCGTCAGACGCTGACGCCACGGCCGCGTCATCACTCTGCTAATCCACCAGTCCTTCGCGGAGCGCGTACTGGATGAGCTCGGCGTTGGTGCGCATCTGCATCTTTTCGAGCAAGCGCGTGCGGTAGGTGCTGACGGTCTTTTCCGACAGGGCCAGATCGACGCCAATCTCCTTGACGGTCTTGCCCGCGGCGAGCGCGCGCAGAACCTCCAGCTCGCGATCGGAGAGGCGCTCGTGCGCCGGTTTAGAGGTATCGCTGCGCAGGCTCCTGGCCAGGGTTTCTGCCAGACGAACGCTCACGTGGGTGCCGCCGGCCAGAACCTTGCGAACCGCTCCTGCGAGATCCTCGGCCGCACTGTCCTTGTTCACGTAGCCAGCGGCGCCGGCACGCAAGGCGCGCAGGGCGTAGTGATCTTCGGCGTGCATGCTGAGCACCAGCACGGGCACGGCCGGACGAAGCCGCTTGATCTCACGAAGCGCATCGAGTCCCCCGCGCCCGGGAAGGGAAATATCGAGCACCACCACATCCCAGTCTTCGGCTTGCAGCTTCTCGATGGCCTCGGACGGCATGGCGGCCTCGCCGAACGATACCTTGCCCAAGGACTCGGTGAGAATGTCGCGCACACCGCGCCGAACCACCGCATGATCGTCGACGAGAAGGATACGGGTCATCGTGCGAACCCTTCAGACGCTAATGCGCCAGCACGATGGACGCGCCGCTCATTCGCATCCCGAGCAGAGATCTGCCGCCGGCTCTCTCTCGGGGCAGCATTCCAACGGGTCACCTCACTGTGCCGCGTTCCCCTCATCTCGCTTGTGAATATAGATCATCTCCCACCTTTGCGGTCAGCAATCCCAATCAGAAGATCGCGAGACGCATAAAGGGATTGACTGAGCTTCCTAGTCGTGACCCAGGTCGCCGTCCTGCCGGCCACTCAAGTTGAGCACCGGCCCGCCCGTGTCCTCGTCCTGCATCCCGTGCATGAGGCGCGCCTTGACACGCATCACCTGACGCTCCTTGTAGCGCTCGTGGCTGTTCTCGCCCAGCTCGTTGGCTTGCGAGGTGCGGGTGTCGACGATTTGGAACTCCGTGAGCACGAAGACCACATTGCCCGTGTCCGCAAAGAGAGGATCATCCGGCGAGAGCCCGAGGTGCTTGTCGACACGTACGGGCAGATCGGTAACGAAATTGACCACGCGGTAGCTGGGTCCGGAAAACTCATTCACCTGCGGCGAGCGCTTGTCTGGCGTCATATTGGATAGTTCGACCAAGTCCGCAAGATGGCTGCGCAGGTACGGATCACGCTCGATGAACGCTTGCAAGTCGACAATGTCATTCTGCGACTCGGCAGGAATGACGTAGTTGAAGGGCACCAGGCGCTGCAGGAGCTCGCGCAACACGAAGACGATCTCGTCCTCGCTGCGGGTGATCATGCGAAAGCGTAGCTTGTCGTAGACGTGGGCCGCGATATTGTCGCGCTTGGCGAGAAGCTTGGTGATGAGGCTGTCCTGCTCCTTGCGGCTCCACTCGAACTCGACAATCTGGCAGCCCGCGCCCTTCATCTCCTCGACGGTGCGCAGAACCTTGTCTTCCACGAACTGGAAGATTTGATCTGCGCTCACGGCCAGCCTGGTGGCAAGCTCTCCGCCAGCCAGGTGATGAAGCACGTGCATGGCCTTGAGCACAACGCAGGCCTGGGTACGGCGCTTGCCCTTCTGGGATGCGACCAGCAGAAGGTCGCGTGCAGGGACCCGAACGGCGACGTCTTCGGCCACCCGGAAATCGAGATAGCGCTCCAGGTATTCGACCGCTTGCTCTCGCAGATCTTCCAGGCGCGCAATATCATCCGGATTGGCGGGATCGATCTCGTTGATGCGAAGAAAGCGGTCGACCTGCTGGCGATCGGTGAAGTAGAGCCGGTGCCAATCGATGACTGAACCGCCGCGCAGAAGATTCCGAATCGCGGTCAGGTCCGCGCTGGAGAAGTTGGCCACGCGCTCCAGGACAGGCGCGCCCTCTGCGGCGCCATGGCGGCTAGGTTGCGGTGAGGATTCGGAATTGACAAGCGACATGTGGCCCTAGCTATCGGCTCAAAGTGGCTGGCAGTGTAGGCGCACAGGCATTGAGCGGCAAGGCGAATCCGCGTGGCCAGGGCTAGCCTAGTGGGGCCGCGGACACAGGATGGTCAGACCGGGTCGCCTGGCCAGCATGGTCAGGAAATCCTCCTGCGGCTTCAGAGCAGAGCTACTTACTTCGGACGGGCTTTCCGATGCGCAAGGTCGCCAGGAAGATGGTCAACGCACCGAGCGATGTAATCGCGCTTCCAATGACGGGAATGGTAGACATAGATAGTACTATATCCTACATGTAGTACATTGCAAGTTTTCAATCATTCTGGCCAGTTGTCTGCTGGCCATCCCTGCTTGGTCGTCGCATGGTCATCGTTTGCGCCTGCGGGCGCGCCGTCCTCGAATGATGGAGCCGAGCAGGAGCACGGCCAGCAAGGTGGAAACCGCGAGTGCCACCCTCTGTTCGAGAACCTGACCGCGCCCTTCGTACACCACCGATACGCAGAAGCTGACCGCGCCGAGAAAACCCCACAGGAACTGGTGCCCCAAGGCATAGAGCGCGTCCGTGGATTCCTCGAAGCGGCGCACCCGGACCTGGATGTCTCCACGCGTGCCCAGGTTGAGAAAGCGACCGAGCTCGCTCGGCAGAGCAAAGGCAGAAAGCGCGGCTTCCCGGGCGGTTTCAAGAACCGTCTCCGACCACTCCTTGCGTTCGCCCAGGATGAAGCGGTCGACGTAGGGCTGAATGACCTCGGCGGGGTTGAGCTCAGGCGCCAAGGTGGTGCACACGCCAAGCAAGAGCAGCAAGGTCCGTTCGAGAAGCACCCATTCCCGAGGAACGTGAAAGGCATCACGCAGGTCGGACAGGGAGACGTCGAGCTGGCGAAGATCGAACAAGGTAGAGATCTGTCCGCGCAGGTCGAGCCCGGCACTGATGGTTCCCGTGGAGAACTCCTGGAAGCGCATGTGCGAGCGAAAGTGCTCGTAGAAATGCTGGATCACGCGATCGAAAACCTCGTGGTCCGCGTGGCGCGAGATGAAGCCCATTTCTTTCATGGCCTCGACGATGCGCCCCACGTCACGGGTGACCGCCCCTTGTAGGAAGGACACGATGCCTTTGCGCATGCCGGGAGAAATACGCGCCGTGGCACCAAAATCGAGAAACACCAGGACCGGATCGCTACCACCGCCTGCACCGGCAGCCAGCAGCAGATTCCCTGGATGAGGATCGGCATGGTAAATGCCATCGACGAAGATCTGTTTGCAGTAGGCCTCGATGCACAGCCGCGCCGCCTTGACGCGGTCGATGCCGGCGTTGGCAATGCCAGGCAGATCTCCGACCTTCACCCCGTCCACCCATTGCGTAATCAGCACTCGCGATGTGGAGTAGTCGCCAAGGACGCGCGGAATACGCACGTCGGTGCGACCGGTGAAGTTGCCCGCGATGGTGGCCATGGCTTCGGCCTCTTGGCGGTAGTCAAGCTCGGCCATGACCATCTCCTGGATCTCGCTGTAAATCACGTCCCATCCCCAGTCGGGAAGCATGCGTCCCGCAAGCCGCGAGATGCGCTTGAGCGCCCGCAGGTCGGTAGCGACGATGGTCTCGATGTCGGGATACTGAACCTTGACCGCGACCTTCTCGCCCGAATGCAAGCGGGCCACGTGGACCTGCCCGATAGATGCGGAGGCAACGGGATTCTCGTCGAACTCGGCGAAGAGCTCTTGGGGGGACTTGCCTCCGAATTCCTCGCGTAGCCGGATCGCGACCTCGGAAAAGGGGCGCGGGGGCACGCTGTCCTGAAGCGTTTCCAGCTCCTTGCGAAAAGCCTCAGGAAGCAGGTTGGCCATGACGCTGATGAGCTGGCCCACCTTGATGAACAGCCCCTGCAAGTCGACGATGGCGGCAAGCACGCGCCGGGCGTTCTTGCGGTGAACCTGGTCGGCCAGCTCGACCGCCTTCTCGCTGTTGCGCAACCGGCGGCGCAGTGAATAGATCGTGTACGACAACACCACCTGCATGGTCACGAAGTAGGCGCGCAGTAGGCGCCTGACGGGCCGACGAAGCGCCGCGGTCCGCGCCATGCGAGGGGTGGCTGTCATGGGGTCCGCAGCATATCCCGGGGGCGAGGCGCATGCACGCACCGCGGGCTGGTGCCGCCGTTCATAATTTCGGCCATGTTTGGGCGGCCGATCCATCCCGGCCGGCTGCGTTGCTCCTCGGTTACATACGTCAAGTATGCGCCCTCGTCGCGCCTTGCCGGACGGGCGCCTCGTCCGCCCAAACATGGCCGCTCTTCTGACCGGCGGCACTAGCGGAGAGGTTGGGGACTTTCGCCACGGGCTGTACTAGGCTTGCGGCATGGCAGACGATGCGAAGCGGGACGACCGACCAACCAGCGAATCCCCCGAAAGCGACACGCGCTCCGATCGCGGACTGTCCGATCGCGTGCGGCGGGCCATGGCGGCCGGATTGGAAGTGGCCTCGCGCTCGAAGGACGACCTCGTGCGCGCTGCCACATCGGAAATTGGTGCGTGGCTCGACCGCCTGGACGTGCAGGGCGAGTTGGCTAAGGTGCTCTCCAAGATGGTGGTCGAGGTCAAGGCCGAGATCCGATTTCGGCCCAAGGAGGATGGAACCCTCGCGCCCGAAATCACGAGCGACGTGCACGTGAAGCCTCCGGCCAAGCCGTAGTTTTCACCACAGAGACGCAGAGGGCGCAGAGGCCGGAACGGGAAGGGCTTTCCGGATCATGACTCCGAACCCTTCCTTCCCTTCCGTCTCTGATGCTCTCCGTGCCTCTGTGGTGAATTCAGGTCTTGCCGCTGGGGCGGCCGGCGGTGGTGCCGATGCCGTACTTCTCGAGTTTGTAGTAGAGCGCGCTGGTCTTGATGCCGAGCAAGCGCGCGGTTTCGGTCTTCACGCCGCCTGTGCGATCGTAGGCGCGCTGGATGAGCTGGCGTTCGAGATCGTCGAGGATCTCGGGCAGACTCATGTTGTCACCGGGCAGCGCGAGGGTGCTTTCCTTGGCGCCCTCGCGCAGGAACGCCGGCAAGGCGGAGATGTCGATGCTGTCGCCGGTGGCGAAGACCAAGGACTGCTCGATGGCGTTTTCGAGCTCGCGCACGTTGCCGGGCCAGGTATAGGTGGAGAGTCGGGCGAGCGCGGATGCGTCGATGCGCCGAACCTGTGGATTGGCCCGGGGCCCCAGCTTCTTGATGAAATGGTCCACGAGCAGCGGAATGTCTTCGCGCCGCTCGCGCAGGGTCGGCACGCGAAATGGGATCACGTGCAGCCGGTAGAACAGGTCTTCGCGAAAGGTCCCATCGTCGACTGCTTTCCTCAAATCCCGGTGCGTGGCCGACACCACACGCACATCGACCTGCACGGTTTCCTCGCCGCCCACACGTTCGAATTGCTGCTCCTGCAGGACGCGCAGCAGCTTGAGCTGAAGATTGGGCGTCATGTCGCCCACCTCGTCGAGAAACAGCGTTCCCTTGTCAGCCAGCTCGAACCGCCCGAGCTTGCGTTTGATGGCGCCCGTGAACGATCCCTTCTCGTGGCCGAACAGCTCCGATTCGAGCAAGGTGTCGGTGAGCGCCCCGCAGTTGACCTTGACGAAGGGCCCGGCCGCACGCCGCGAGCGCTGGTGGACCGCACGCGCCACCAGCTCTTTTCCCGTGCCCGATTCGCCCGCGATATGCACCACCACGTCCGAGGCCGCGACCTTGGCGATGGACTCGAAGAGCGCGAGCATGAGCGGCGACTGTCCGACCATCTCGTTCGGCACGTACCCGGCCGCCGCATCGGCGCGCAGGACCTCGACCTCGGCCTCGGCGCGCTGGCGCGAAAGCTTCTCCTGTCGCATCTCCAGCGCCCGCTCGACCTTGAGGCGCAGCACCTCGGGTGCGAAGGGTTTTTGCAGAAAATCCATGGCCCCAAGACGCATGGCCTCGACGGCGGTCTCGACCGTGCCAAAGGCGGTCACGATCAGGGCAGGGCACGCGGCGTCGATGCGCTTGGCCGCCTCCACGACCTCCAGGCCATCCACGCCCTCCATCTTCAAATCGGTGATGAGGAAATCGGGCGCCTGCTTGCGCATCTGGGCCAGTCCCTCAACGCCGCCACTGGCAACCTGCGCCTCGTGGCCCATGCGGCGAACCGTCGCGGCCATGCCTTCGCGCATGGTCTCGTTGTCATCAATGATGAGTATGCGAGCCATGGGATGACGATAGCATCGCCCCGGCCGGTCGGTCGCGATCTTACTCGCTAGCGATCGCGCCAACGAAGGGATTGTGTTCGCGTTCGTGAGCGATGGTGGTCTCCGGACCGTGGCCGGGAATCACGCGGGTCTCGCCGGGAAGAACATAGAGCTTGGTACGAATCGAGGCCGCCAGATCCGCGAACGATCCGCCGGGAGAATCGGTTCGGCCCACGGACTCGGCGAACAAGGTGTCCCCCGCGAAAAGAACCGAGTCGTGGCCCCCAAGGTAGAAGCCCACGGAGCCCGGCGTGTGACCAGGCGTGTGCAGGACCATGACGGACAGCTTGCCGACCGCAATGGTTTCACCGCCAACCAGCCAGCGCGTAGGGTCTGGTGGACGCGCGGCGCGAAAACCAAACCGCTGGCCTTGGCCAGGCAGGTTCTCGTACAGACTCTGGTCGTCGCGGTGAACAAGAATCGGCGCACCCGTGGCCGCGGCGACGTCGCCCGTCGCGAGAATGTGATCGAAGTGGGCGTGGGTGTGAAGAAGCTGCGTGACCGTCACCCCCATGTCCTTGACCATCGCCAGGATGGCTTCCGTGTTGCCGCCGGGATCGATGATCGCGGCCTGCCTGGTCTCCGTGCAGGCTACGATGGCGCAATTGCAAGCCACCGGCCCTACCACCAGCGTGCGTATCGTCATGAGCGCCATGACGGAAGTATACCGCCTGCGTGCGCCGCAAACAGCAAAAGCCGCAATTTCCGTAGGGGCGGTTTTCAAACCCGCCCTCCGGCTGGTGTGGGCGGGTTTCAAACCCGCCCCTACCATCCGTTTGGTACCCTACGAACAGCCGCTTGTCGTGCCGCAGTTGGTGCACTTGTGGCAGCTGCCGTTGGGAACCATGATCGACCCGCACTCGGGGCAAGTCGGCGCATCGGTACGGACCAAGAAGCTGTACATGGATGGCGTACTGGGCTTGGCGACGGTCTGCGCGATTTGCAAAGTTTGATCAACGACCACGACTGGACCCGACGCGGCCAGCGCGGCTGACGACGCGCTTTCGGTGGGCTTGGCGTCTTCCGCCTCCTCGAGCTCTGCCTCGGAGCGCAAGAACTTCGCTCCTAGCCAGCGGAACAGGTAGTCCATGACCGACGTGGCGCGCGGGAGCTCGGGATTGCCGGTGAAGCCCGAGGGCTCGAAGCGCATGCGGGAGAACTTGTCCACGAGCAAGCGCAACGGAACCCCGTGCTGCAGGGCCAGCGACACCGCAGTGGCAAAGCTGTCCATGAGGCCCGAGATGGTCGAGCCCTCCTTGGCCATCCGGATGAAGATCTCGCCAGGCTCGCCGCTGTCGTAGAGCCCGACGTGAATGTAGCCCTCGTGACCGCCCACCGAGAACTTGTGGGTGAGCGAGCGCCGTTCGTCGGGCAGCTTGCGCCGCACCAAGGACTGTGCCGCTGCGACCTGCTGGCGTTGCAGCCCCGGATCGGTCTTGCTGGTCGACACCGGTTGGGTGCGTTTGCAGCCTTCGCGGTAGACGGCAATGGCCTTCAGCCCCGCCTTCCACGCTTCCATGTAGGCGTTCTCTACGTCCTCGACGCTGGCGTCGGCCGGCTGGTTGACCGTCTTGGAAATCGCGCCGGAAATGAACGGCTGCGCCGCCGCCATCATGCGGATGTGGCCCATGTAGTGGATGGAGCGCGTGCCGTTGGCGGCACGGAATGCGCAGTCGAAGACGGGCAAGTGCTCGTCAGTAAGGCCGGGCGCACCCTCGATGGTTTCCTCGCGATCGATGTACTCGACGATGGCCTTGCGCTGATCCTCGTCGTAGCCCAAGCGCGCCAGGCCTTCCTCGGTCGTGTTGTTGACGATCTTGATCATGCCGCCCCCGACTAGGCGCTTGTACTTGATGAGCGCGATGTCCGGCTCGATGCCGGTGGTATCGCAATCCATCATGAAGCCGATGGTCCCGGTGGGCGCCAGCACGCTGGCCTGGGCGTTGCGAAAACCGTGCTCGCTGCCGATATTGATGGCCTCGTCCCAGGCGGCGCGCGCCGAC
>Ga0265342_10002022_pt1 | contig 18039 bp, 18 predicted proteins | sample 4CB327metaG_FD_203125 | JGI IMG/M metagenome (GOLD analysis project Ga0265342, IMG submission 203125) | Rhizosphere microbial communities from Carex aquatilis grown in University of Washington, Seatle, WA, United States - 4-CB3-27 metaG | ecosystem: Host-associated > Plants > Roots >...
TGCAGGACTGGCTGCGCGAGAACAACATCTGCAGCCGGGCCGGCAATCACTTCTTCCGCGGCCCACTCTACACGGTCCTGCGTAATCGACACTACTCATTCACTTTTAGGCGTGCACTGTGTGTGCGTGGCTCTGGCGATCCGCTAGGTGGACAACGCAAACATTGAGCGTAGGGACTTCGTTCAAGTCGACTTCTCGGATGCTGCAGTAACGAGCAGCGCAGTTTCGGGCGAGTGACCGGCCATGGTGAAACTAACAGGGTTTGGAAAGAATTCGGTCATTTCGACACTTGGCCGACAATCCATTCGGAACACACAAAGACCCGGCAGTTCTATGATTGCCGTATGTGTTCGCAGGTCATTCGGGTTGCTAGTCTGGCGCTGTCGCTTGCGGTCAGCCTAGCCGTAGGATTGCATGCGCAGAGTTCTGGCGCTACATCGCAGATTCCATTTGTTGGCTGCAAGTCAGATGGTCAGGTGGGTCCGTTGGCTTCCCCGAAAGGGAAAGCAAAGGCCATCGGAATCTCTTCGGGAGATGCAGACCAACTTGCATACTATAAGGCGGAGAATGGATTCGGTATTCTCGCCCCACGCGGCTGGTATTGTTTCTCTACCTACGGCTCCAACGGAAGTAGCCTGTTTGTAAGCCCAGATCCCATCAACGACAAAGAACTCTTCACCTCCGATTGGAAAGGTTTCTCGGGACCGGCGATTCAAGTGTCGGTTGCGGCGGGTGACACTTCGGGGAGATTCACCGTCGCGAAAACGATTGCAAGAGTATTTCCCGAGCGGATGGAGTTTGTCCGCGACGTCGTCTCGGAGGGCATCGAGCCAGCCAGTTCGTTTCCAACGACGCCGTACGCGACAGATACGCTTCAGCGCCTAGGAAAAAACATAGTGGAGTTCGAGACGCCAGCAAGCACAAGAGGGCTCGGCACCCAATCGCGGCTGGCCATAAACTCAAGTCCGATTCGGGGAGTTGTAATTCTGTTTGGGGAAGAACCGAACCTCGTTCAGCTATCGATGCGTCTTCCATCTCGGTATCAAAGCCTTGGCCGGGCTGTAATGGAAACGGCGGATCAGAACTCCGACAAAGAATGATAGTGAGAACCTGCAGAACAGACGCAGTTGATCGCGGCTCCGGTTGTATCACCGGCAAACGTCGAAATGATCCAATTTGGACCGAATTCCGCCATTTAGACGCCTGCCGACCAACCTCTCAGAGAGGCTGACTTAGTCAGGTCACGCGTTTCTATTTATGAGTGCTGCCAACTTTTGTAAACGAATTCGATACTGTAGCCATCGGGGTCAAGCACGTTGGCAGCGTAGTAGCGTGGGTCATAGTAGAGTCGAACAGCAGGTGCACCATTGTCGGTGGCTCCCGCTGCAATTGCGGCTGCGTAGGCTGCGTCGACCTGATTCCGGTTGTTGGCTACGAAACCGATATGTACCGCTTGGCTGCGTGCGATGCCTTCACGAAGCCAAAGGTACAAGCGACCGTTTGCGCCGAAGCCTTTGAGATCGGGGTGGCCCGCCGGTCCATTCTTGCCGTCGAAATCAAAACGCTCCTTGATACCAAGAGGCGCCAGTGCCGCTTCGTAAAACGCGGTCGAACGCTTTATGTCGTTCACCGTTAGAAAGACGTGATCCAGCATGATTGTCCTCTCGCTCGTCAGATGACGCGATAGCTCCGAAAGCTTCACGAATATAGCGAGCAGTCAAGCACCAATGAGGCATTCTAGGTGGTTAACCGGCCATCGTGACCTTTGACGAATCTTCTCCGCTGCGGCGTAAAGTCACCATTGCCGACAATCCGACCGGAACAGTGATCTACCCGACATTATCGCTTCAATCGCCGCTCTATATAATGCTTCCAGCGATTGACCAGGAAAGTACATGTTCGAGCAACTAGAAAAGCCGGAGGAGAAGGACGCTACCGACTACACGGGTCTCAAGATCGGGGCCATTCTGGCACCCGTGATTTTCCTATTCAACTACTTCGGTAAAGTGGAAATGGGACTCACAGTTTTCATTGTGTTAGGGGCGACTGTGTTTGCGATAAAACTCAACTGGAAATTGCGGAGATGTGTCTGGTTCTGGGCTGTTATCGTTTCCATCTTCTTGCTCCATATTCCCTTGTTTCTTACTGTTCAATGGCCGCACGGCAGTACCCCAACGATTGCTTATGCGATGCCGATGGGAATCGCGGATTTTCTAGTCATCATGGGCGCCATTCGACTCGGTGAACGATTCTCCTCGAAGGGTCCTTCGTCGCATGATGAAGAGGAATGATTAGAAGCGAGAGGAGTGATCGCCCCCTTTTGCTGTTCCCAATCATGGATTCCGAACGAGTAACCGGCCACTCTTACCTCTTCCGATTTTTCGGCGGACGTACAGGGCCTTCCTGTACACAGTGCTCGGAATGCACTAGAAATTGGCAAGATAACCGACATTGGAGCCCAGAATGTCCCGACGATAGGAGACGTAGTCGTTTTCTCTGACCGCGAACAGATGCTGAAGTCGTTTTTTTGAAACTGGGCTTTTGAGCCGTGAACAGATGAAATCAGTATTCGAGGACTTCATTCATTCTGGATTTCATAGTAAGGCAGCTGAGAAACCGGCCTACTAGAGCCGAGAGTAGACTTGATCACCAATCCAAGACACTGCCCAAAGAGGCAAATGAGTCCACACGGAATTCACCAAAGCTATTAGGCTGCCTTTCGGTTCATCGGCATCATCTTCCGCCGTCGGTGATATTGGATAGTAATATCGATACATCCGAACTGGTTCAGCACCCCACTTTTTCTTGAATTTCGCCAAGCCCTCTTTCCCTTCTGGAACCTCGCCCAAATCAAAGAACTGGCACTTTTTCTCACAGGCATCATTAATCGCCCGCCAAATCAGCAGATCATTAGGCAAAAGAGAGAGATCTCCCGATCCGGAACCGCTGAATGAATAGGACATTGTCTTACCGAAGGTGAGAAAAACCGCTCCAGCGATTATCCGATGCCGTCCCGCTAATTCCTGTTCGGCTATCAAAAGATTCATTAGTTTAGCCGGGCGAAGGTGTTCCCAGAGCGCAAGAAAGAACCGGTAAGGCCTCGGGGGGACAAAACTGCGCCGCATTGTCTCGAGGTAGAGTCTGTACCATGCTTTGAGGTCGGAGGCCGTCTCTGCAGATCGAATGCGCACTCCCATCCTCTCCGCCTTATTGATTGCCCACCTCACAACCCCTCGCTGCCGGCTGTTGCTTATGCGATACGGCTCGTTTAGCTGCGCGGGCAATTGCAAAATGAAGGTCTGCCTCCATGGCATTCCAACAACTCCATCAACTAATCCGTCCAGATCGGGTTCTTGTGCTTTGACTTGAAGTGTGGTCCCAGGTTGCGCTGTGACGCGCCGCACGGCTTCTTGGAGAAGTGCGGCCGTAGCTTGCGGATGCGTCGAGAGGGGACCTGCGACAGGTGTGCGCGGGAGGGACGAAATCCGTCGACCTGCCAGAGCACCACCGAAACGGAATGGGAGACCACGTGTGCTAACCAAGGGTAGAACGGCTAATAACTGCTCGTCGGAATTCACACACGCCAGATAGATGCCTTTCTGACCGTATTCACACTCAAGCGCAATCAACCATGCCGGGTGGTGATAAATTGCTCCATCCGGATGTTTGCAAACAAACGATTCCCACCGCGGATCCGTTCGCGGGTCCACTTCTATCACTCTGAGATCCTTCTGATGGGCGCTGTCAGTTCTTTGCGGCGCATCGGAAACATTCATGGGCATTGTCTGGTTCCTCTGATGACCCCAAAGCAAGTGCGATTCGCACTGAACTACGATCCCGGCAAGCATTGTCGTCATTCCCGTATTGCTAATGCCTTTGCGACGGCAGGACTATCTCTCCTCTGTCGATAACAAATTCCTCGATTGGCCGCTTTCCATTGATCACCTTTCCGAGCCTCACGAAGATAGCTGTAATTAGCATAAGCCACCCCGAGATAGCCATTTTGAGTGTCGTGGCGTACTCCCCGGCGCGAAATCCTCTCCCTATCCAGAACGCGATTAACCCACCGAGGAAGGCATAGCGCTGGACCCTTTTAGCCGAGCCTCCGGGATATTGGCCTGCTTTTTCCTTGCCAATCAACACGCATGCTTTCTCAAGGAAGGGCGCCACCGATGCAATGCTGTTTCCCCCGTGATATCGATAAAAAACAGTCGCGGGCTCACAGATCGCAATAAAATGCCCCGAACAACCGAGCTTCAAAGAGAGGTCCTGGAGATCTAGCTGAAATATCTCCGGCGTCCAACCCTTCACCGCATGAAAACTATCTTTCGCCACTATATAGCTGCTTGCGCTCAGTCCAAAGCCTCGATCCTTCGCAAGGAAACTCTGGTAGTCAACATATTTGATTCCATGCGGGATTTCATCTTCAGATAATTGCGGTATAGTCTTTAGCGCCCACCGCAGATTGCCGATTACAACTGCCGGGCGTTTCTCGGAAATCACGCGATCGTAGATCTCCAGAGCCCAGGGCATGTTGGCATCATCCCCGTCCAGAAACACGATGTAGTCTCCGGTTGCGGCAGCGGCACCAACGTTCCTGGCTCTTGGCGCTCCTAGATTCTCTGGGAGCACAATCAACTTTATCGAATCACCATATTGCCTTAATATCTTCGATGATTGATCAGTCGAGCAGTCATCGACGACAATAATTTCTCTGGCAGGATAGGATTGCCCCAATGCAGAATCGATTGCTTCTCGTATGTAGTCCTCTTGGTTGTGACAAGTCACTACGATACTAAATGCGACCTTTGCCATATCGTCCCTTTTGACCTCTGGAGCTGCGAGCGTGGCGCTTATCACTGCCTTGCTCATTACGTCGACCCGAAACGACGATCTCATTCATTTTTAAATCGTCTTGGGGGACGGTTAACGTCAAAGCTGTACACCAGGCGGCCAGACTCAATTCTCGCGTAAGCGATTCGAGCTCGCTCCTTCCCAACGCCTTCGATTCTCCATCTATCACCGTCGGCAACCAGCTTCATTTGGGCGCGGTCTCTCCACCATTGATCGACCTTTGAAGGAGTAGTGATCCAAACCCGGTCATTGTCCCGCAGCGATTGAAGGTGTTGAAGCAGCTGTTCATAAACCCTGCGCTCCCGCTCCGAAATGATGTAATCAGGGTGCACAATTATGCACATCAGTCCATGCAGGTCCATGATTTGTGCTGTCTCTTTCTTCCATTGATCGATCGAATAATTCTTTAGAATATTGAAAAGCGAATAGTCTTGCGTCATTGTGACTGGGATTTCCAGCAAGTCCCCGTTGAAAAACGGAAGAACTGTACAACAGCCGCCCCGCTGAGCTTCAAGGTGCCCAGCGTTCGGCACAGACATGTCATATGAGAAATCGAGTTCTTCAAACCAATCCAGATTTCTATACAACGCGCCTGACCTGAAACCTTTGGCACAGAAACTGCGTCCGTAACGATTGATTTGTTCGACCCTTTGCAGGAACGTCTTGCGATCCTCCAATAGTCGACCGTCATGATTGAGATCATGAATGTTGACCTCAAACTCACGTTTTCGTATCGCCTCCAGGAATGACGGGGGCACCTCGTACCGCTCTTCGGGAACAACCTGAAACGCAGATTTAATTCCGTAACGATCATTCAGATCCATCAGTTGAGCACAAAAGTCCCTGCCGGCTGTAGTCTCGACATCGTGCGTGACCAGGGCGCATCCCGGTGCGCCATCGGGCCAAAACCAAATAAACGGAATTTGCTTCGCTTGTTGTGATCGAATTGAAACTGCAAGCAATCGCCGCATTAGGTTGTCTACACTGAAGTCGACTGGCCACGCAGGAAATGCAATCGATTTCCACTTGCTCAAGTAAAGTCTTTGCAGGTGCTTCCTAAGGGCAACCTTCATGAAGGGCCGAATAGAATAGTATATTTTTCGAACAAGTGATTTCGATGAGCCAGGACAGGTAAGCGAGGGCCAATAGCGCTCGAAGAGAAGATTGTCGACAACCTGATCAGGATCAAATGGAAGGCGGATCAACGATCCATCTATTTGGAGGTCTTTCTCAACATTAACAAGATCGCCTTTTGCTGTGTGAGACGGCTTTCCAGAAGAGCACTGGCCAAAACAAGTTAATCCCGGCCCGAACTTAAAATAGCCTGACTCGTCCGACAGGTTCTCAGCTACTTCGAAGTTGAATGAACCGTCTGGACAACGGAAATAGTCTGAGATGAATTTGTCGGTTCGGCTCTCTTCGAGCAACAACCTCGCAGTCTCCACCGAAGCCTCCGCCTCCAGTGTGCACCCGGAATATGAATCACAATCTACGACGATTGGAGTACACGGTATACTCCTTACGTGGAACGATTACCTTACAAGCATCCGATTGAAAATACTGAAATTACGGCACCAATCGATCTACCAAATCCAAATACTCTTTCTTCTTCGCGGCCCATCCCTTCAATTCGACATATTCCGAGCCTTTATCAATAGGTAAACCGCAACGTTGTGAACAAGACCGGGCTGATGGACAAGAAATTTGATTTTGAGCTGAAGTGGACGCCGGATGGGCAGAATATCGGGAACACCGATGGTGACATCGCTGCGTCAATCTCGGCAGCACTGGAGGCGCAACTCGGACTCAAGCTCATCCCGGCAAAGGCTGCTGTGAAGATGCTCGTTATGGATCGCATGGAGAGCCCAACACTCCACTAGGGCTATGGACTGTTTGAATGCTGTAATTTAGAGCATGAAGCGCCATTTCGCAATTATGCGAAACGCAACTTTGCGAAATGCAGGATTCGGCAAGATCGCTTCGGGCCGTATAACCGGCATCCATGTAAGTTGAGTTGGGCCTCCGGCCCGCGGAATCCCATGAAAATCGCTGCGACCCAAGCAATAATTGAGGACGGTTGGGAGTGGCGAGATCGATTTGACAGTGGAGCTTCTCAAGCCGAATGTAAGTTTGATCCGGAGCGTGCGTGATTGAGCGAATAAATGGCGCGTTGTCTGTTCCTCCGGGAGCGGCAATAGCCCGAGACCCAGGTTAATGTAATTCCGGCACGTTCTCCATTCCCGCCAGGAGGAAGCTATGCCTTACAGGGTGGCGGGGATCGACGTACACAAGAGGAAGCTGGCCGTAGTTGTGGCGGACGTCGAGAAAGATGAGTATCAATTTGAGCGACGCTGGTACGGCAGCAACCCTGAACAGTTACGGGTGCTGTCGGAATGGCTCATCGAGCAACAGGTCGAAGAAGTGGTGATGGAATCGACCGCGCAATACTGGAAGCCTGTATGGGAAGCACTGGAGCGATTTTGGAAGGCGAAGTGCCAGAGTCGTGAAGGTGCAAGTCGGATGTCAGGGACACTACATCTGGCGCAGGCGCAGTCTAACCGCGGGCGCCGCGGGCGCAAGTCAGATTTCCGAGACGCCGAACGTTTGGTGAAGCGGCTCGTATCAGCGGAGCTCGTCTTGAGCTTCGTGCCCGACGCCGAACAACGTCTGTGGCGAACACTCACCCGCACCAGGTATCAACGGACTCGTGACAAGGTTCGTCTGCAGAACCAACTGGGGGCACTGCTGGAAGAAGCCCATATCAAATTATCCAGTTTGGTTTCGGATCTGTTGGGTGCCAGTGCACGTCGCATGCTTCGGTCGCTTGCGGATGGAGGAAGTGATCCTGCGGCTCTGGCTGCCTTGGCCGATCATCGCTTGCGCGCCACCCCGGCCCAACTGCATGACGCTCTGGGTGCCTGCACGGAGATCAACCCGGTCTATCGCCGGCTGGGGTAACGTCTTGATACAGTTGTCCAGATCAAGTCGTGTCGCACCGATCTTGCCTTCCCGGTGCACTTGACCAGCCGCATCCTTCACACAGTAGCTGATCGTCTTCTTGTGTACATCAAGGCCGATGTAATACATATCGTCTCGAGGAGCCTCCGTGGTTGTTCTCTGAATCAGCGTCCGCTGAGTTCAGCTTTTTGTAACACCTCGTGCTCCTCACTGACTTAGCATTTAAACAAACGTCGAAATGAACCGTTTTGGTCAGGGTCGGTCATCTGGATGTTTGCCGACAACTGACTCACGACGATTCGATCTGCCCAGACACATCGAGCGGATCTGCCCAGATTTGATCATTGTGTGTATCTGATGGCTCCGACCATTTGACGAGCAAATCAGCGAGTACGCCGGCGCCAATTTCGGCTTGCCGTAAGGCCAGAAAACTGGCAGCACGGTCGATGCTCTTCGATGGATCGGTCTTGAGATGATCGGCTACAAGAGATTCGATTTCTCCATGGCGAACTGCATCTTCGGGCAACGCAGGATGGATATCCATACCCGTCTTTCCAGATTTGAATGCATGTTCCCAGCGTTTCCAGATGGCCCAATCTTCGAGCGCTAACTGAAAGATCTGATCAGTCACCGGAGTGAGGTGATACACACAGGTGAAATCCTGTTTCTGGTCAGAGAAAATGCAGTCATAGAAGTGCGGCGATCCGAGGTAGTTTGCAACGCCCTGACGGGGACCGTCGTAGTAGTCGGTCACCGTGAAGACCTCTTCAAAGCTGGGCTGCGGTGGATGCGAAGTCATCACAAATGTTATACCGATGGCCACCTTTTGCGTCTAGCGGGAGAGTGACCGGCGATGGTGAAACTGACGGACTCGGGGCAGAATTCGGTCATTTCAATGTTTGCCGACTATTTGCCCGAAACACCTCGTGCAGCCGCAGCCAGCTCCAAATAATCTCGAACTCTACGGTCGAACTCCGCCCTATCGGCGTCGATTGATTTGGTCAGTGCGTCTCCTTCCATTTGATCTGCTCTCGGTACACGGAAACGGGTATCGTCCTGCATTTCGAGAGCCGCAAGCAGTTTCGCGAAGTCAGGGGTGATTGAGTGATGGCGATCTTGAAGAGCTGCCTTCATTTCTTCGATTGCTGCAGCTCGGTGTCTTGACCCAAAAAGGGCGTACAGAATTTCCCACTGTCCCGATTGACCAGGAGAATCGACAAGAGAATTGAAATGATCCACCAATTCCCGAACCGATGACTCGGTGTCCAGGAAACGCAATTTGTGTATAGCTTCCAGCTTCTGCCAGGGGGCCGCGCTCGTAGAGTTCAGAGTCTTCTTTTCTTCTGCAAATTGTTGAGCCTGCCACCCCGGATCTGCATGCACTTCAAATTGCACGGTATTAGAAATGACGGGTATTCGTTCCTTCGGAGGCCGTTGGAAGATGTCTTTCACTGCATGAGTCACGCGTTGACTGACAACCTGGAGCGAGTACTTGCCCGCCGGAAGCGACCGGCCGCTTGGGATGAATGTTCGGGGTTTGTTCAGTTCGAGATCGCTCACCATTGGTTTTATGCCGGGATCACCCATGCCGAGCGTCATGCTGCCGCCTCCTGCGATGCCTGGCCAGATCGCTCCTTCGAACAGATTGTCTGTTAGTCCAATATCGGGAGAAAGGCAATAAACCTCACCGTCGCCAAAAAAGGGGAAGCCGACTTCGCTTCCTCCCCAGACGGAGTATTTCTTCTTCGTCTGTGCGGAATAGGTGGTGGTGAGTGCGATGATCTCCCCCTGATGGAAAACAGTCTCACCGTTTTTAAGCGACAGACGTAGCGAAATGTCGCCGGGTGTTTGCGGATTCGTGTCGCAGAGTTTCGGCGAGGGGTGTTTCTGAGCTGTAATTAGCTGCTGATTGTTCGGCGAGTCCCGACGTGAACAGCCACCTGAGAATGACGCTGAGACAATAGCTAGCGATATAACCCAAACCTTGCCCTTGAAAATGTGGCCCAGATTAAGATGCATCGAATCGCCTCAAAACGGCATGGAAGAGTTTCTCACAGTACGGTCGGGCTTACAACGAGCATTGGGACGCTCGCAAGGCTTCGCATGCTGCTGAGATTCATATAGATTTCGACACCGAAGCCACGAAAAGTGTTCCCGTGTTTTCGTTCTCGGGACTATCACCGGCTATCGTCGAATTGAACGGTCTTGGATCAAGTTCGGTCATTTCGACGACCACACGCTCGGAACTCTTTTTAAGTGGGTCACGTAGAGTGTCGCGATTAGTCGTCGAAAGTCTGGATAACTGGCAGATTGGCCTCATTCCGCACACTATTGGTGATGCCTTTGACTTCCCGCTCACTCCTGGTGGTACCAATCGACGTGGCGAGACATTTCATGGCAGCCGTAGCAGATCGTAACTTCCCATTGGTACTGGCACGCGGGACAGAGTCCGCGGGTCTCAAATGTGTTCCAGACGTGACCGCATTTGCATCCCCAGCGGGCCTCCTGAACCGGCACCCAGCCGCATTTGGGGCAGCGGATTGTCGAGCCGTTAGCTGCGCGCATGTGTGTGCCTTTCATCGGAGGACGTGGGCGATACTTGCGCTGGGTTTCAGGGAGTTCGGGCAATCCAGCAAGGGCGGCGACGCACTCAATCTGAGCGAAGAGGCGGAGGTCGTTATCCGGGATGCGGCCGAGAAGAATCTCGGCTTCCGGACCATTGCGCTTTCCGGCCCGGTAGAGAATTGTTCGGAAGGCGCAAGTGGACGGCCAGAATGCCCTGGGCGCGTGGTTGGGACTGTCTGGGGCAGTGTCTTCACGGTAGCGTTCGAGGGCGTACTCAATGGATGGGCCAAAGTCGCCTCCATTCGAGGAATCCCGCAATGCCATTTGGTATGCGAAGTCGCGTGAATTTCCGGTCATGATGAAACCACCGCTGCAGGTCGCTCCCGAGGCCACGGATTGCTTGCGGCGCTCCTCGGATTCCTGGTGAATAGTCTCGATGCCGTTGGGAAAACGGCTGGCGGCGGCGGCGAGCTGTTCGTGACTCGCGATGAGAGACTCGGCCAATGGAGCGTCGAGTTGGCGAAGGATCTGGAGAATCTCAAACAGGACGTGCTCACGGCCAGACGTGAATCTGATGCCTTGTTCATAGCCAGCTGAGGTTGCCAGATCGGGCTGCTCTATCGCAAACCGTACGATCTCGTGAACGACGACAAGCGCCTCGTCCGGCGGAAGTACCTTCCACTGCCATTGGATCAAACGAATATACTTCGGTTGCAATTGAAGCAATCGGGCGGGACCTGAGTGCCCATCTTGCTGTGGAATACCTTCCATTCGCACCAGTTCGCCCTCTCGAGCGGCCCGCCATGCATCTGTGGCGCGGCGAAGCACAATCAACTTGCGTTCGTTATCGAGCTTGTGCATCAAATTGGCGGCGTATCCGAAGGGGAAACTGAATGGATCGTCGCGCTGGGCCGCATAGTCGAAGGCCGCGTCGATGTGGCCATGCTGCAGCATAATGCTGACGAGCATTTCGCGGTTCATGTCGTCGTGGGGGCTGCGGACAGAAGGTATCTCGCGGACGAGGTCGGGAGCGAAGGCAGCGGCAATCTGTTGCGCCTGCTCGAAAAAGAAGTTGCGGTCACGGGTAGGAAGGCTTCGGATTTCGTCGAGGGCCATCTCGAATGTAATGCGGGCCCGGCCGATGTCTACCGCAGATTGAACACGGGCGAGGCGCATCCGAGCGGCGGCGCGGACAGGAGGCGAGGACCGTTCGGTCTGCTCCTGCGCACGTGCCAGAAGATCGCCTTCCATTTGGATAGTCTAGCGCCTGACTTGCAAGTATCTGCATACAAATAACAGCTTCTGGTGAATCACCGGCAATGGTCAAATTGAACGGTTTGGGTCAAGTTCGGTCATTTCGACGCTTGCCGACTATCCAACCGGAGCAAGCAAACGCGACCTCGAAAGTGCATAGTTGCATGAGGGGCACACCTATCTGATTATGGGAAGTTCGGAGGCGACGAGTGTGGCAAACGAATTCTTTTCTAAGGTGCAAATTGCACGCAAAAGGATATTCAAGCGATACCTCATATGGTTTCTATGTCTACCCGTAGGTTTTGGTGTGGTGTGGTGGTTTGTTCGACCGTTTCCCGATTATGTTTTTATGGCCGTCTGGCTAGCTTGCGGAGTTGTTCTTTTATTGTCTCCGATTCGGAGGCTGCAAAAGATGCCCTGCCCCTTTTGTCATTACCAGGCTCGTGTCAGCCTATTGCCATTCCGACATTTTAGGTGCATGCATTGTCACAGAAGCATCGGGGCGAACCAGAGAGAGGGCCAGCGATAACTCCATCGACGAACATGGTCGCACTATCTTGCAGGTTCCGGGCTGGTTGACCGGCCATACAGACATTACTCAGTTTGTGACAATGATGGAGCGGGCGAAGGGACTTGAACCCCTACCTGAGACCTGGAGGGCCACCATTCTGCCATTGAACTACACCCGCACTTTATTTCTACCGCCCCTTGAAGCGTTCACCAATGCCCCGTTTGGACCATTGCAAATCGAAGGAACGACCTCTTTTATAGGCAAACTTTAGGACGGCGAAGCGTGTCGAATGTTCTCATCCGGGCGGATGACCGCTAGCCTTGATCGGAAACGCCTCGAGCACGCAGCTGGATTGGTCCACTTCATGAGTTCGAGGCGTTTTCGATAAGGAGGTGAGAAGGAAGCCGCTGACGTAAGCGGCGGATGCGGTGATATCCCGTTTGTGAGCTATGGGTATTGAATGCGGTTTCTGGTAAGCAAGAAGCGATTGCTGTTCTGTCGTTGAGGTTGAAGTCTTGTTTGAGGTGAGCGGGCGCGGAACATCAGAGGCGATTTCACGGGCGGCAGAGATGAGTAAAGTGGCGTGCAGAAGGCAAGATCGGGTGTACGAGCACAGTTCTGCGCAGGCGTGCGTTGAGCAAGTCGATGGTCAGAGATGAGTGGAGTCGTCATGAAGAGTTGATCTCCATCCCGGTGTATCGTCGAGCAACACACATAGCGCCGCGATGCAGTGGACTCGAAGCGCAGGATCACAGCAGTTAATCCCAATGCCCCGGCGATCGGCAGGAGTTTACTGACGGGAAGCATCACATGACCGCATTCCGCTTTGGACAAATAAGTCCGAGTAACGCAACCTGCGGCCCGCACTGCAAGCTGAGATTGAGTAAAGCCACGGCGCAAACGCAAGCTCAGGAGCAGCATGCCGATTGATCGAGCAAGCTGCTCACCGTCCATCGTACGGGGATTGAGCAGAGTACTGACTTCTAGATTCAGGTAATCAAGCCCAAGCGCCCGGTGGCACTTGACGCAGGCGCCATTTCCTGGGTATTGGCGAGTATTACAGCATCTGCAGGTCACGGTTTCGACATCACGAATCGAGGGCAAAAACTGAAAAGTAGGCATGGCTTTCCTTTGAACATTGGTTAGGCAAGATTGTCGAAGTGAAGAGTGATACCAGTTAGAAGAGTTGGACTGGAAGCGATGGGGTGTTCATCGAGTCGCGGTCTTAGCTGGCTGCTGGTTAGAGAGCGGCATGAAACCAGGATCGTAAAGATTATCAGTTTGAACGGATCTCTCCGCGCACCTCGAGGACGGCTTCGAGGTTGAAGTCGCCGGCGTCGGGGACATGTGCAGACTGAGCCGACACGCAGGTGAATACTGACGGCGGCACGTATGGCCTATAGTTCCCAAATTGGATCGATTCCGGAGAATGGATTCTATAACCGCCGATCCAAAGGCGATCGCTTCGTGCAACCCCGTAGCCAAAAGCCGCCAGTTCGCTCTCAATTTCTTCGTTAACTGATCCAGGGGGAACATCTGCGTAGCCGCGCTCGTTTCGCTCGGCAGCTGCTATTAAGTTGATTGTTGCACGGTTCATTTATTTACCTTTCTGCTGGTCTTTGCCGATCAGGCGAAGACTCAATTTATGACTGCTTGTCCGGCGCGTTGCGTCTGGTCTAGAGCTCGGAGATTGTCTGGCGCAATCGATACGATCACTCCGGCTGAAGTTGGAGTTTGGTGCATTGAGGGCGCGGTGGGATTGGGCCGATAGCCGAAGACGGGAGGAAGATTATGACTTCGGATAAGGGGACACTTCGCGGTGTGGCTGAAAATGGGTCAGTAGAGAATGGGACAGCAAAGAATGGGTCAGTAGAGCATGGGCTTGGTTTTACAAGCCCAGCCCAGAGGACGCGTTCTTTTGGAACCTCTCTGCTAAACGAATGTAGCGGTGAAAACTTCTTGACGCAGGGCTGTGACAGGATTGTCTGCGGATGATGTACTCGGGGATCCCATTACCGGCGGCTGTCGTTATTCCACCGGATCGAAGGCTGTGGCCGGCGATTCCGGCAACGTTCATGCCGGTGCGGGACGCGGCACGCTTGAGGATGTAGGCGATCGAATCGCGATGCAAACCGCAAGGTGACACGCGTCCTTTCTGGTCCACAGCGCGAAATACCGGCCCCGAGCTTATCTTCGCCGCATCAAGCCAATCTCGCAGGGCACCCAGAGGACATGTGGTCGAGTTCGCTCCAGCCACGATCGCGATCTCTCTTCCCCTGGACTCCTGGTCCGTCTTGCCGTGATCGAGCGTCATGACCAGCCCGTCGGAGGTAAAATGCAGCCCTTCAACCGTAAGGGAGGCCGAGTCCTCGCGGCGCAGCATCCCGGCAAAGGAGACGAGATAGAGTGCTTTGTCCCGCTTGCCCGCCAGGCTGTCCGGACAACAGGCCACGATCTTCCGGACGTCTTCAGTCAGAAGAGCTTGTTTGATTTTCTGCTTGGTGCCGATCTCGCGGCGAATAGCTTTGAACGTTTCGCGGACAAGCGGATGATGCGTGGGCGAGAGAAGGCAGTTGGCCTGGCGGTGGTAATACGAAATTGCGTTCAACCGGCGCGCCAGCGTCGCTGCCTTGAGCGTTGAGGATCGATCAACGAGGTAGAGGCAGATCCATTCGGGTTCGGCCGGAAGCACAGGCGCATTATGATTTTCTGCCCATACTTTCCAGTCCCCGAAAAAGTCTGAGGCGTATCCTCGCTTGGTCGCAGCTGAGACTGTGTTGGCCAGTAGAGCACACGCTTTTGCGGCAAGCGCCTCGAAATCTGCCGGTAGCGGGTGTGAAGGAATGATGAGAGTGTCCATCGGAAAACTCCTGTTCTCAGTTGAGGTGAGGAATATGGCAGAGTTACTGCGCGCCGGTGCAAGGCACCGTGATTAGGCGACCAGCATCCGTATGGCTCTGGCAGAGGGAAGGGAATTCAAAGGAGAGACTACGGTTGGCGGGACAGGCAGTGAGGGATTATTGCGCCACTGCCGTCAATGAAGACGGTGCATCCGGAAGCTCTGCTCAAAATGATTCACGGGCTGCTCGACTCAACTCAATCCTCCGCATCGCCTAGCCTTGCTGATCAGGTTTCAGCACCGAAGTGGCCAGATGCCTAAGTTCATTCCACTGAGCAGGGTTGTGGCAGTACTGAGCGATACGATCAACCACTTGAATGGTTCCTTGCAGATTGTTGATCATTTTTTGAAAGTCAGACGAAGAGTTGCCTGCCGGCTCGATCTAGACTTCCTTCCTCTTATCGCTGCAGCGGACCTATTCGTCAGCTTCCGGTATCGTTCTTGCGCATTCCGCATGGCTTCCACCGGCATCTCGTCCCCCTCTCGTGACGAGCGTAGGAACTCTAATTCGCGGCTGTCTGCAATACTTCGGATCCTTCCCAAATGCTGTTCTAGAAAAGCTGGATAAAGAAAGACGGCGCGCCATAAATCATCAGAGCATCCGGTCCTGAAATAGTAGTAATTCTTTATACGGGCGATCATCGACTCAGTGTACGAACTCGTGACCCTCTCGTGAAAAAACGCAAAATTCTCTTCGCTCCAGTGGTTCATTAGAGTCAGCATTGGTTCGTAGAATTTTTTCAGTTCATTTGGTACGGACTTCTTCCAGCGTGCATAAAGCTTGTCTGCTGCATCCGAGGTTATCTTAGAATTCCATATACTGATTAATCCCTCTCGCAGTTGATATGCCTCTTTCAAGAGAGGATAACGCGAAAGCCAGCGGGCTATTCGTTTTGATTGACCGCCTTTCAAGTTGCTCTTCTTCGTCAAGAGGATGAGCCTGTACTTCTCGAACTCCCCTCTCATGGCGCGCACTTCATCCTCTGCCTGTTTCCTAATCGTTTTTTGTAGAAGTTTTCGGTTGGCGTGATTTGAATCCTTCAACGCATCAATTTGCCGTTTGCAGCCATCATTGATGCTATCGATCATGCTTTGGCGTACGGCCCAAAATGCGCTCTTAAAGCAGTTTTGAAGATTGTCTATCAGGTGGAAGTGATCGGACACGATTACAGCATGTGGTAACAATGCTGTGCAAGCATCTCGATATTGAACATGGTTATCGATCCCCACATACCTCACCGCAGCTCTGTTCTTAATGCTTGCCTTTTTGAGATAGTCTTTAAGAACTTCCTCGCGACAACCTTTTAGAATATCTACTACTTTGTGATTCTGGAGATCGGTCAGAATGAGATAGGCGTCTTCATCACCAGCCTTTCCTGTGATGTTGAATTCGTCAACGCCTAGCCATTCTGGAAGAGATACGACATGTTCTTCTTTTAATTCTTTAAACCTCGCCAGAAAAAGCTTTCTAATTTCGTTGCTTGTGACGCCGGTCTCCGTAACGATCGAGTCGAGCAGCCATCTTCGGGCGACGCGCTCGATAATATACTCCACTAAACGAACCGTCATTCTATGGCTCGTGGAGATTTCCGCAGGTTGAGCGACGGCGGTCGCACCACAATTCTGATGTGTGCAGCGGGATCGCTGTTTTGTGATGTGCAGTTCCATCGGAAGGCCTCGAGGAACATCGTGGATCGGCTGTCCTCGATACAGGCCAAATCTATTCATGCGATCACTGCGCCCACATTTCCGGCATACCATCACTTCCTCAACGCAGATGGCATCAACCTTGTACAGTGTTGGCCTAACATAAACATTAACCGTCATGAAGGATTCTCCTAGAAGTAGAAAATCAATTGTGTTGTTTCGCAGAATGGACGCCGCGTTTGTCATCAGTCCGGGTTTGCATTGCGGCGATGACACTGCTACGTTCCTGCGATTCCGCCAAGAGCATTTCGCGGGCCTTGAGTAGAACAAGTCGCGCGTATGGTTTCAGTCTGAGCGTGTTGAGCTCAGAAAATAACGTCTTGCAGAGCAAAATCGTAGGAGTATTTTGTGCGTTTAAAAGAAAGCGGCACTTACATATCACAGATGTTGTTCTCTTCAAAGCCCACCAGAACAAAACTTTTAATGAAATCGCTAATCCAGAGCAGCCATGCGCGCTCCTGAAGCGGATCGAGGTTAGCCGGGATAGGTCTCGTTCTGCGATGAAACTGACGCTGCTCATTTACTTGGCATCACCTTTGAAGTGAGAGCCATGTTCTTGAGTGCAGTCTGGTTTTCTGGATTAAAGGGAAGTCAAGTTCAGTTCAGGGCTCATCGAGGCCCCCGAGGGAATCATATCGGGAGTCATATTGTTTGTTTCTATAACGTTTAATGGGGGCGAGCGGAAGCTCGCCCCTTTGAACGTTAAGGAGGAAGACGATGAGGAGATGGGAGCGGCTACTGGACATATATATGGAGGAGTACCGGGCTCGTGGTGTAAGCGAAGCCACGGTTTTGTACACAGAGTCCCGGTTGGAGCGGTGGGGACGCTGGCTGAAGAAGCGCCGGCCACGGGTATCGATCGAACAGATCGGCGTCGACCTGATCACCAACTACATCGGATCGTGCGCCAGCTTTCGATCGAAGTCGACCGTCTATTCGACACTGAGCACGATGCGCGGCTTCGGAGACTTCCTGGTTCGGCAGGGACTTTGGAAGTTGAACCCGCTGCGCTGGATGAAGGGCCCGAAGGTCTCACCGTACAGTCGACTTCCGAAGCGCATTGATCAAGCACACATTGAAGCGATGTGGCGCGAAGCCGCCAGCCGGCGCGGGGACTACAGCGCTCATCTGTGGGTGACGATTCTCGCCATGCTCTATGGCACGGGGCTTCGCCGCGGAGAACTGGAGAGACTCAACGTCGACGCATTCGATCGCACTGAAGCAACGCTGCGCATCGATGGCCGCAAGACAGGACTTGAACGCTGCGTGCCAATACCAGAAGTAACGCTGC
>Ga0265342_10002024_pt1 | contig 18035 bp, 17 predicted proteins | sample 4CB327metaG_FD_203125 | JGI IMG/M metagenome (GOLD analysis project Ga0265342, IMG submission 203125) | Rhizosphere microbial communities from Carex aquatilis grown in University of Washington, Seatle, WA, United States - 4-CB3-27 metaG | ecosystem: Host-associated > Plants > Roots >...
GAACGATATGTCTGCGAGCATTACCGGGTTGATTCGGACGTCGAATTTCATGGCTCTCGCGTCCGCCTGCTCGCTGCCAAACCCCCCACGCGCTGCTTGAGGTAAAACGACTAACATGGCACCTTTTCTGTGGCTTATTCTCTCCTTATTCGGCCCGCAGCCGGACGACACGCCGGGCGGCCCCATGGTTCAGACCGCGGCGGTAACGCTGCATTTAGCCGAAATTGGAACTCACGGAGTTAACGATACGTTCACGGTTTAACAAGGCTTCGCACGCGCGGAGTCTGCTGGAGCGTCGCTTGCACTGAGTAAGGAGCCAAGCATTGGGACCGCGCGAACTATTTAGAAAGGGTGAACTCTCGGCGTGCATTCGCATGGCCGAGAGTTCATCAACCTTTGCGGAAAGGGTTCTCCAGGTTCAGGCCTACGCACGCCTGGGCTCTTATGACGACGCACTCTTCGCAATTGCGAAGGTGGCGCCGGCAGACCGCGACGACCGCGCGCTCTTACGGGCGGTAGAGGCCCAGTGCCACTTGTTGTACGGCTCTGCCGGGCGAGGACGGCGCGTCCTTGCGGACCTGGGCGACGCACCCTCGAGCATCGAGGCGCGCTTCGAAGTCGCTTACGCCAAGGCGCTCCTCGCCTGGAACGAAGGCAATGCCACCGCGATGGAGAGCGCACTTGAGAGTATCGACGTGAGCTCGACACCGCACCTTTACGGGCGCTGGCTTTCCGGCCGCTCGTGGGCGTCGGCATTACGCGGCGATTATCGCGAGCAGCTGCGCCGGCTTGAGGCCGCGATCGCGCACATGCAAACGCCGGCCGGTTGCGACGTATCGATGCTCGCCACAACGACGCGATCGTTCGTGAATCTCGTGCGAGAGATCGCCGCACCCGGTGCGTTCGAATTTGCGTCGAAAGCCGTGCAATCCATTCCCTGGACGACCGACCTCGAACAGGAACGCTTCATGACGTTTCGCATTCTCGCGTGGACGTATGCGCTGCGCGGGATGCACGAGACGGCGATGCACTATTCGTTTTTCGCCCGCGATATCGCGCCCTCGGCGATGTGGGTGACCGCGTGTTATGCCGATCAAGCCTATCTCGCGCGAATGGCCGGCGAGAATCGCAGCGCCGACGCGCTGCTGCGTCATGCCGTTTCAAGCGCGCAGGAAATAGAATGGATCTCTCCCGGCGAGGAGCGCGTCGCGCTGCTCAATCTTGTCGAGATCGCTGCAGATCGAGATCTCGCGACGGCGAACCGGCTCCTGGATATTTACCAGCTAATTCCGGTGGCGCTTTCGCCGCGCCTGGCACTCTCCCACGACAAACGCCTGCAGGCAATGGAAAAGTATGCACGGGGGACGGTTCTCGCGGTCGCCGGCGACCGGACTGCCGCCGTAACGTTGCTGCAAAGCAGTTATTCGATCTTCGAGTCGATTGGTTATGCGTGGCGCGCCGCCGCTGCGGCGTTGCGGCTCGATGCCGTGACCGGCGAACGTGCGTGGCTCAAGCTCGCGGCCGAGGCCGTGGAGGGCTTCCCCGAAAGCTCGGTCGCGGCCGAAATCCGCAAGACGGCTGCAGCCGGGGTCGCGCCGCGCTCGGCGGGTCTCACCCCGGCGCAGCGCCGCGTCTTCGACCTGATCTGCCAGGGCCTGGGCGACCGAGAGATCGGCGCGGTCCTACAGATCTCGCCCGACACAGTCAAGAACCATGCTGCGCGCGTCCGGAGCGTCTTCGGCGTGCGCTCGCGGGCCGCATTGGTCGCCGCCGCGCAACGCGAGGCCGGCTAGAGGGTCGACCGTCCCGCATTGGGGGACTAGTGACCCTGGCCACAGCGCGTCCGCGGTACGTTGTGCCGGTGCCCCCCGTAGCCGTACCATTAATTCATGCGCCGGTACGCCGCCATTCTTTCGTTAGCCCTGATGCTGGGCGTCGCTCCCCTTGCCGTCCGTGCGGACAGCCTTCAAACGCTGATCCATCCGGGCGACCAAATCGGCGTACTCGTCTACGGCGACCAAACGCTCACGCAGAACGTGATGGTGCTGACCGACGGTACCATCGAATTCCCGCTCGTGGGGCGGGTGCCGGTCGGCGGTAAGACGCCGTCACAGGCCGCGTCGCTGCTCGAAACGCGGCTGCATGCCTACGTGCGCCATCCCGTCGTCACGGTCTCGATCGTCACGCTCGGACAACCCAACGTGCTGGTGCTCGGCGACGTGAAAACGCCGGGTAAATATCAACTGCGTTCGGACGCTAAGCTGACCGACGCAATCGCCGCGGCAGGCGGTATCGCCAATCCGAACGGTGCCCTTCCGCCGGCGCGCGTAGCGGATTCGTCCGGCAAAGTAACCGAAGTATCGCTGGAAGAACTGCTGCAGCGCGGCAATACGTCGCTCGACATTCACCTTGCCGAAGGAACGGTCGTATACGTGCCGGGAGCGGTGCACTTCACCGTCTCGGTTGCCGGCGCCGTCGACCATCCCGGCGAGATTCAAGTAAACGAAGGCGACCGCATCTCGATGGCGATCGCCAAGGCCGGCGACAGCCAGAGCGCGCAGACCGACCTCAACCACGTCCGATTGATCCGCAACGGGCCCAACGGCACGCAGACGACCACCGAGGTCAATCTTTACAAGGCGATCAAGGGCGGCGATTCGAGCGTCGACGTCGCGCTGCAAAAAGGCGACGTCATCTACGTACCTCAAGGCGCCAAGCACTCCGACATCTTCGGCGGTCTTGGTAGCGGTCTGCTCTACTTCCTGACGCGCCTAGTCCCGATACCTTTCTAGGCTTTGGCTCGCGCGGCAAGCGCGGCCGAAGGACGAAAGCAGGTTCTGACCAAACCGGCGCAAGGTGACGAAACGGTCACCCGAGCTCGCGATTCTGATCGCAGGCGCAGTCATCGTTGTAGGGCTCGCCTTGGGAAAAGGCGGCGAGCAGAGTAAACCCGTCTCGATCTTCTCCACTTACGATTCCGGAGCCAACGGTTACCGCGCCCTGTATGAAGTGTTGCGCGGCGCCGGCCTGCCGGTGACGCGCTTCGAGCGCGCGCTCGGCGTACTCGACCCGTCGACGAAGACGCTTGTCTTTACCGGTTACGAATCCGACCCGTCGGCCAAACCGCTCGACGAACGCGACGCCGAGTTTCTCAAGCACTTCGCCGAGGCGGGAGGGCGCATCGTCGCCATCGACGCTGAGTTCGCAGGCAAAGACGACGTTGCGCCGGGCGTCGGTACTTCGCTACGAACCGCAGGCACCGAAGCAATAACGCTGGCGCGCAACCCCTACACCGCAGGGGTTACCCGCGTGCGCGGCCCAATCGGCTGGACTTTTCCCTTTAAAGAACCGCACGGCGTACCGTTGCTCGCCAACTCGAAGGGAATGGTCGCGGTGCTCTACCGCGTCGGCCGCGGCGAAGTCATCGCCATTACGGCCCCGGCGCTCTTCAGCAACAAACATCTCCGCGACGCGGATAATCTGCGCTTTATCTACAACGCCGTTGCCGGTCACGGTCCGGCGGTCTTCGACGAATACATTCACGGCTACAGCGACCACCTGACGACGTGGGCGGTGTTGCCGGCGCCGGTACGCGCGGCGGTTTGGATCGTGATCGGAATTCTTGCGCTCGCGTTGATCGGCGCCAACGTACCCTTTGCGCCGCCATACCTGCCGGAGCCGCCCGACGAGCGCGACTCGTCGGATTACATCACGGCGATCGCCGAACTGATGCGCCGGTCGCGCTCGCGTCCGTCCGACGCCGTCGTACTGCGCGATGCAATTCTCGACTTTCAACACCGAAAGGAGCACGCGTGAACAACTCCGCTGCCGACCTCGCCGGGCGCCTCGCCGCCGGGATGGAGCAAGTCTTGGTCGGTGCCGACCGCATGACGCTGGGGCTGACCGTCGCCTTATTGGCGCGCAGCCACGTGTTGATCGAAGGCGTTCCGGGCACCGGAAAGACGCTGGCGGTACGCGCGCTCGCGGTGCTGCTCGGCCTGGAGTTCCGCCGCATCGCGTTTACGCCCGATCTGATGCCGTCCGACGTCGTCGGCACGACCGTCTTCAATCCGCAGACCGCGCAGTTCACCACGCGCACCGGTCCTATCGTCGCCAATATCGTCCTGGCCGATGAAGTCAATCGCACGCCGCCCAAGACGCAGTCGGCGCTGCTCGAAGCGATGGAGGAGGGGCGCGTCACCATCGACGGCGTCTCCTATCCGCTGCCGCAGCCATTTCTGCTCTGCGCCACCCAGAATCCGATCGAGTACGAAGGTACCTACCCGCTTCCCGAAGCGCAGCTCGACCGCTTCATGATCAAGGTCGAGTCGGGATATCCAAAAGAGGCACAAGAGCTCGAGCTTTTTTCTCGCGCGGCCGCCGGCTTCGATGCGCGAGCGCTGGAAGAGTCGCACCTCTCCCCGGTCACCAACGCAGCCGAAGTTATCGAAGCACAGCACGCGGTGCGGCAGATCCACTTATCCGAAGGCGTGCGCGAGTACACCTATCGCATTGTCGTCGCGACGCGGACGCACCCGCGCCTTACCCTCGGCGCTTCCCCGCGCGCGGGCATCCAACTGCTGGCCGCGGCGCAAGCTGCCGCCGCCATTGCCGGTCGTGATTTCGCGACGCCCGACGACGTCAAAGACGTCGCCGAGCTCGTAATCCCACACCGCTTGATCGTCGCACCCGACGCCGAGATCGAAGGCATCTCGGCAAAAGATATACTCCGCGACATTTTGGCACAAATCCCAGTCCCAAAGGGCGATCCCCAAGTGTCATCCTGAGCGAAGGCGCGCAGCGCCGTAGTCGAAGGACTAGAGTGTTGCGGCACCCCGAGCGAGCGCAGCGAGTCGAAGGGTGTCGCGCACGCGTTTGGGCCGGCGCATGAAACTCTGGCTGCCCGTGTGGATTACCGCGCGGTTTCTTTGGGTGCTTGCTGCGATCGCGCTGTTGCTGGCACTCTCGCCGGGCCTCCCTCTCTTCACGCCGCTGGCTCTAGTGATTGCCGCCGCGCTGCTCGTGGCAACCGTTGCCGACGCGATTCTTGGGCCCCCGCCGCGAGATATGGGCATCAAGCGGACGCCGCCGGAACACTTCGCGCTGGCCGTGCCCGCGACGCTGTCGTATACGGTGGAGAACCGATCGCGGGTCGCGGTGCGAGTTGCCATCGTCGAAACTCCGGTTCAGACGCTGCGCTACGACGTGGACGAGATCGCCGGCGAAGTTCCCGCGCAGAGCCGCGCGACGATCGTTCGACCGGTAACGCCGGTGACGCGCGGCGCCGCCGATCTGCAATCGCTTTACGTCTGGTACGAAAATCCGCTCGGCTTGTTGCGCCGTCGCCGGCAAGTTGTTGCGCCGCAACCGATTCGCGTCTATCCGGACCTCAGCGCGGTGGAACGCTACGGCGCGCTTCACGTCCGCAATCGCACGATCGAAGCCGGTCTGCGGCGCATTCAGCTGCGCGGCATCGGTACCGAGTTCGAATCGCTGCGCGAATGGAGCGACGGCGACGCCTTCCGTACCATCGACTGGAAGGCGACGGCACGGCGCGGCAAGCTGATGGTGGCGCAGCACGAAGTCGAGCGGAGCCAAAGCGTCGTGCTGCTGCTCGACTGCGGGCGCCTGATGACGGCGCGCATCGAGGGGCGCCGCAAACTCGACTACGCCGTGACCGCCGCGCTATCCCTCGCTACGATCGCCGGCCTCGCCAGCGATCGCGTCGGCCTCGTCGCCTTCGCGCGCGAGATCATCGCCGCCGCCGCACCGCGTTCGACGCGGTCGTCGATCGCGCGCCTCTCCGAAGCCCTTTACGACCTCGAGCCGCGCTTCGAAGAGGCGAACTATGCGCGTGCCTTCGGGTATCTGCGCCATCACTTGCACAAGCGCTCGCTGATCGTCTTTCTCACCGACGTCATCGATCCGCTCGCCCAGGCCGCTGCCATGACCGAGGTCGCGTCGTTGGCAAAGCATCATCTTCTCGTCTGCGTCTTTATGAACGATGCCGCCGTTAGCGACGCGCTTGCTCGCGAGCCGCACACGGTGCGCGACGCCTATCGGGCCAACGTGGCGCAAGGTCTCGCCAACGAGCGCCGGACCGCGAAAGCCATCCTCGAGCGCACCGGCGTACTGGTCGTGGACGTGCCGGCTAAACAGCTGAGTACGGCGTTGATCGACGAGTATCTGCGCGTTAAACGCCGTGGCCTACTCTAAGACCGTAGTGCCAGTCTAGTAGAACTCCGGGTAGTGCGCGTCGTTGATGCCGGTGCGGGAGCCGGCGAGCACGCGCACCGGCGCCTCGTTCCCCTTTGCCTTCGCGGCAAAGACGAGTATTGACGATATGTCTTTTTTGAAGTTGATATCGGCCGCGTAAATATTCGAGTCGGCATCGGTTCCGAGCGAGTAGGCGTTGTTGATCTTGGTCGCCGCTCCTTCGATGATTGTTTGTGGCTTGACGTTGCCGTTCGCGCCGAGGGCAAAAACCAGGATCGAATCCTCGCACGCAACGACGATGCGGTCGTGCTTGTCGACGCTGACGTTCCCGAAATCGTGGACGATCTTGGTCTGTTTTCCTCGTATCACGACAATCGGCGCAACGTTTCCGTCGGCACCCTTGGTAAACTCTTCGATCGGAAGGCGGAAATTATACGGATTCGCAACGTAGAGGTTGCCCTTCGAGTCGAACGACATACCCACCGGTTCGTTCAGGAGGGTCTTAGTGCCGGCGATGGTTCGAATCGGTGCGGTGTTGCCGTTCGCGCCGGCGGCAAAAACGTAAATCGCGTTTGCTTTATAGTCCGAAACGTAAATCTCGCCATGCGAATCGATGGCAACGCCGTCGGTTTCCTGGATCGGTACTTTCGACCCGCCCAACGTTTGCGGGGCAACGTTTCCATTGGCACCCTTAGGAAAAATAAGAATGGTGCTCCCTTGGTCGTTGGCGGCGTAGATTTTGCCCGACGCCGGGTCGACGCCGAGCGCGATGGGTTCGGATAATCCGGTTTTATCGCCGGTAATATCGACCGACGGCGGGACGTTGCCTTTTGCGGTCGACGGAAATCCGAGAATTGCGTTAGCGTCGCGTGACGTCACGAAGAGCATCGCAGTTTTACCACGCGCGGCCTCGGAATCCGCCGGCGGCGGAGACGTTGGCGCGCCGGTTTCGGGCAAGAGCGTTTCGCCGCTGCCCGAGTGCATGGCGTAGCAGCCGGTCAGCGTGGCGAGGACGACGACGGCCCAACCGCGTTTCCGATGGAGCCGAAAGAGAATCTTCATGGCGGGTCTCCTTAACGAGCGTGTTACCATCGCATCGTAGCGACCCGTGCGTCCGCAGGCGTCCGGAGGTCAGGGCCGAGCGCCGGTCTCCGTGCGCTCGCCGCCCCGGCCGGCTCCGGTAAAATAGAGAAGAAGCGTCAGCGCGGTAACGAGCCCGAACGCGATCCGAATCGGTACCGGAAGGCGCCGCGGAGAGAAGAACGCTTCGATCGTGCCGGCAACGATCAGCATCGAGGCGACGCCCAGGATCAGCGTTCCGGCGCGCCGCGCGTTACGCACGATGGCGTCGCGCCGTCGAAGGCGGCCCGGGTAGACGATGCCGGCCGCAATCAGCAGTCCCGAGGCGCCGGCGATTTGAATCGCCGTCAACTCGATGACGCCATGCGGTGCCACCGTAGCCCAGAAGTCGAGCCCAAAGCCGGCATTGGTGAACAGCGCGCCGAGACCACCGAGCATCAATCCGTTAAACGCGATGATGTAAATGGTCAATATGCCTAGAGTAATGGAGCCGGCAAAGGCAACGATCGCAACTTTGATATTATTGGTGATGATTGCCGTCGACATCGCCGGCGCGAAGTCGGCCGAAACGGCGAAGTTGCTATCGTGCAGGCTCCGTCGGATTGTTTCGGGCACGAGCATCTTCGGCAGCAGCGCGTAGACGTCGGCGGGGTAGTTGCGCACGAGAACGTAGGCGACTACGGCGCACGCCACGGTAATGGCCGTGCAAATCGCGATGTACGGCGCCGAGCGGCGAAACTCTTGCGGGAATATGCGCCCGTAGAAGTCGGCAATGCGCGCGAAGCTGCTCTCGGGGGCGCGAGCATACACCTGCGCGTGGGCGCGTGCGACGCAGCGGTTAAGGTACTCGATCAGCGAGCGATCGAAGCCGCGACCCTGCGCGTAGGCCAGGTCGCTGGTCGCGGCGCGATAAAAGCGCCCCAACTCCGCGATCTCGTCGCCCGTTAGCTTTCCGATGCCGCCCCGCTCGATGCGCCGCAGCAAGGCATCGAGCTGTTGCCACATCGGCGAGCGCCGTGCAACGAAAGCGGATTGATTCAACGAATCGGGAGTTTGCTGGCCTCGCCCGTCGAACCTTGGTGTTGTGGATCGTACCCTCGACGTTCGAACGCCCGAGAGTATTGCGTTCAGCTACGAGCTCGCCGGACTAGGGAGCCGCTTTCTCGCGCTCTTCGTCGATCAGGCGATCCAAATTCTAACGCTCGTCGCCATCTTTTTGGGGATCGTTTGGGCGGCGGCGCGCGTCGACAACGGGCACGGACCGGCAGTCACCGACAAGCTGGCGGTCAGCCTCGCAATCGCCCTCGTCGTCACGATCGTCTTCGTCATACTCTTCGGCTACTTCATCGTCTTCGAGGCACTGTGGAACGGGCAGACGCCCGGCAAGAAGCTGCTCGGCCTGCGCGTCGTGCGCGACGGCGGCTACCCTATTGATTTCGGCGCTTCGCTCATTCGCAACCTCATCCGCGTCGGCGAGTGGATTCTCGGTTACTATCTGCTTGCCGCCGTCAGCGCGCTGCTCTCACCGGAGAATAAGCGTCTTGGCGATATTGCCGCCGGCACGATCGTCGTGCGCGACGCGCGTCTGTCCGAGCCGCGCGACTTCGGCCGGCGCGAGGAAGAGCCGGTCTATGCTGCGACGACATACCTCAGCGGCGAGGAGCGGGCGCTGATTAAGCGTTTTCTCGAACGCCGCGATACATTGGCTCCCGATCGGCGCGCGGAACTGGCGGGGCAACTTGGGGCGCGAGTTCGAAATCGCGTTCCCGCCGATCTCGCGCGACTCGACGACGAATCGCTACTCGAAAGGCTTTAGCGCTAGGCTCGCGAGATAAACGCGTCCAGTGCGGCGAGCGCTTCGGGAAGATTGGCGCGGCCGTAACCGATGCGAAAATGCGCATCGCCGGCGTCGAAAGCCGTGCTCGGTAAAAGGAGCACCCCTGCCTCTTCCACCGCTCGCCGGCAGAATGCTTCGCTCCCCTCGTTGCCGCGGTAGCGCGGAAAGGCGGTCGTCCCGGCGCGCGGTCGCGTCCAGCAAAATAAATTCGCCCGGCGGGCGAAAAACTCGTCGAGCAAATCTAAGTTCCGGGCGCAAATCCCCCGCACGCGTTCGGTAAGATCGGGATCGTGCCGCAATGCTAATGCTGCGAGAAACTCGCTCGGAGCGCTGCTGCAGATCGTCAAATAATCTTTGATCGTTGCCATCCGCTCCAGCAGCGAGGGTTGCGAAGCGGAGACCCAGCCGATTCGTAAACCCGCCAGGCCGTAGGCCTTCGCCATTCCGCCGAGCGAGACGCCCCGATCGTAGACGTCGCACGCGGCCGGCAGCCGCTCCGCATCCCGCTCCGTGCCGCGATAAACCTCGTCGCAAAAGAGCCACAGACCGCGCGAGCGCGCCAACTCTACGAGGGCGTCGAACTCGCCGCGCGACAACGAATATCCCGTCGGATTGTTCGGCGTCGTCACGACGATTGCGCGGGTTTCGGGACGCAGCAGCCGTTCCAACTCGGCGACGCCGGGCGCGCCGTCGCCGTCGAGGTTGGAATCCCACCGAGTAATGCTCGCGCCGATGCTTTGGGCAATCGAATAATGTGATTGATAGGCCGGGAACTGCACGACGATATGATCGCCGGCTTCCAGCACCGCATGCATGAAGGTGAAGATCGGCTCTTCCGAACCCGCGTGCACGAGCACTCGCGCGGCATCGCCGTGCGCGTACAGCGCCGCGACGGCCTGGCGCAGCTCGGGCGTGCCGAGCGACTCGACGTATCCGAGCCGAAGTTGCGCGAACCGCTGCGCGGCGTCGGCCTCGAAGGCCAGCAGTTCGTGCAGCGCCATCGATTCCGGATCGCTGGGGCAGAGCACGTAGCGCGTGCTGAACTCGTAGCGCGCGAAGAAGCGCTCCAGCGCGAACGGATCGAGTCGCCCGGGCCGGCTCATCGCCGCTGCCACCACTTGTGCGCGGCGACGATTGCCCATACGCCTTCGACGACGCCGAAGGGCCACGTCCCGGCCAGCCAGCCGTACGCCGATGCGGCGACGCAAGCAAAGGCAAAGGCGAGCGTGTAGCCCGGCGCGCGGGCCTCCAAGGCGTAAAAGACCATCATTAAGGTGACGGCGGCAGCCCCGAATGCGGTGAGCGGATTCATCAGGCCCGGACGTTTGGGGACGGCCGCCCTGATAGCCTTCCTCCATATTGCTGCCCGGCCCGCGTCGGCCGGATCTAAAAATGGAGAACCCTCCGTGCGTTACAACCCAATCCTTGCCCTCACCGCAATGCTGGTTATCGCTTCGTCGGCACTGGCATCGGCGTTCGAGCCGCAAACACGTTTCGAGCCCAATCACAAGAAGAGCGCCATCAAAGCCGGCATCGTTGCGTCCGATGGCAGCGTAGCCGGAGGCACCGGCTTCTCAGTCAGCCACGACGGTACCGGTGAGTACACGCTCCAAGTGCCGGCCGGCTACTTCAAAGACTGCCCGGTCGTCATGGTGACTCCGTCCGGCGTCAACGGCCACGCTCCCATTCCCGACGACTATAACTACATGGCCTGCGGCAACAACGGCCAGGTGAAGATACAGATCCGCATCTACTCGCGAACCGACGGTGCGCTTCAGGATAACTCCTTCCACTTCGCGATGATTCAAATCTAAAACAGCCCAGTGCGGCACTCAACGGAGGATCTCTACCTGCAGGATAGGTCCTCCGTGATTCCCTCAGACAGGAGCGATCGACGTGCACGAAGAGTCCGAGAGCGACAAAAGCCGGGAAGACCACCGTTTCGTCGTGCATCTTTGGCGCGAACGATCGGCGAGCGAGCCGGTTTGGCGCGGAAGCGTCTACGAGGTGTCGAGCGCCCTTGGGATTGCATCGTCTAAACTGCGCGATCTCTGGGACTTCATTATGTTGCGCCTCAATCAAAGCGGCGAGTAAAGCGTTCGTGCGCTTTCGTGCGCACCGATTGATAGGCTGCATGCATATTGCAGTCAGGCCGCTACGGCCGCACTTTCGGAGATTTACGTGCTTAATAAGCTAATTGCGGCCGTCTCGGCCACGCTCGTTCTTGCCTCGCTTGCGCCGGGTTCGGCGCTCGCCGCTCACCGTACCCCGGTTGCGAAGGCCGGTGCCGTCGGCGCCGGCGGTCAGGTCGCCGCCGGATCTGGTTACTCCATCTCGCACGACGGCACTGGCGCTTATACCATTGACGTTCCGGCAGGGTTTTTCCATAGCTGCCCAGCCGTGATGGTGACTCCAGCCGGCGGCAACGGCGACGTGCCGATCGCCAACGACTACAACTACATCAGCTGCGGAAACCACGGCGAAGTCAAGATCCAAATTCGCATCGTCGGGCGCAGCTCCGGCAATCTTCAAGACAACGCCTTCCACTTTGTGATGGTGGATACGTACTAAGACGGACCTATCGCGGCGGGTTCGGCCATTGTCCGGATTCCGCCGCAGCCATCATATCGGCGTTCCAGGGTATCGATAAATATTGTGCGCGATCCTCGCCCTCGAGACCGCCGGCTGTTGAATGGAGCAGACGGCGCGCTTTGTCGAGCGCGCGCGCCGCTTCGCCGTCGCGGCCTTCCAGGTGAAAGATTTGGGCCGCGGCCCAGTAGCAGTACGTTGGGAAATCGGTTGCTTCAACGATCGATTCTTCGTCGGAGAGCATCCGCTTAACGCTCTCACGTGCGGCCGGTATGTCGTCCAGCCGCGCGTGCCAAATGGCGGCGTCGGCCAGCGTCTTGCACGACCAGACTTGCGATTCCGTCTGCGCTCGCTTTTCGAACGACGCCTCCGCTAGCTCGAGAGCGCGCTCGAAGTTGCCGGCGCGGCCTTCGGCAAAGGCGAGGTTCTCCAATGCCGAGGCTTCGCTCAGAGCGTATTCGAGCGTTGCGGCCAAGCTCTGCACTTCTTGCGCGGCCTCGCGCGCTCCGTCGATATCGCCGGTGTTGGCACGCAAGAAAGCGAGATTTTCGAGGCTCACAATTCGTCCGCGGCCGTAGCGGTGGCGTGAAAAAATTTTAAGCGCCCTTTCGGCGAGTGCCATCCCTCGTTCGAAGAATCCAACTCGTGTTTCCAGTACCGATCGATTTAGGAGCGAGCCGGCAGCGGCGTCGATCTGGCCGCTCTCTTCGAGGAGTTCCAGCGCGATCCCGAAGTGCCGTCGTGCGACGGCGAGGTCCGTGCCGGTTGCGGTAATCGCTACGCCCAGCGCGTCGTGGGCGCGCCCTTGCGAAGGCCGGTCGCCGAGGGCGGTCGTCAGCTCGAGAATCTGCCGCGCGAGCGCCACCGCGCCCGCCGCGTCGCGCCGCTGATAGGCGACGGTCCATGCGCTGCGCAGTGGAAGCAGTTCGATGGCCCGGTTTTGGGTCCGCGCAGCCGCCTCTCGCGCTTTTTGAAAAAGGCCTTCGGCCAATGCAACGTGACCGCGATGGGCTTCGATGACCGCCATTTCGCTCAGAACCCTAGTCGCCGTCTCGTCATCACCGGCGGCGCGACTGCACTCGAGTGCACGTTCGCCCGCGGCGGTGGCGTCGGCGAGTCGATCGAAATCGAAGGCCAGGAAGAGTTCGGCCAGCAGCACCTTGGCCTGCCAGGAGAGATCGCCGTTGTCGACGCTGCGTTTTAGTTCGGCAACGGTCCGGGCGTGCAGCTCTTGGTCCCAGCACGTGCGCGCGTACTCGATACGATGCAGCAGCACGAGACGGTGAGCCGCGACGTCCTCGAGCGCCGCGTCGGCTCGTTCCAGCTCCGTAAGGAGTTCGTTCCAGCGCGCCGGTTCGCCGCGCCGCGACTCGATCGTTGCGCCCTCCAGCAGAAGTTCGACTCTCAAACGCGGGTCGGCGGCAAGTTCGACGCCGCGAGAACATTGCTCGCGCGCTTCTTCGAGCGCGCTAAGGGCGATTGAGTGGCGCACCGCGTCGAGGTAACGCCGGGCGGCATTCGGCGGGTCGCCGGCGAGGTCGTAGTGGCGCGCGATCATTGCCGCCAGCTCGCCGGCGCGCTCGGGGTAGAGCTCTTCGAGCACGCGCGCAACGCGTCGCCGCCGTTGCATGTCGCGCTGTGGCGCGACTTCGCCTGCAATTGTTTCCTGCACGGCGTGGTGCGTGAAGGCATATTCGAAGAGCCCGCGCCCGGATGCTTCGCGCACGATACGGCGGTCGAGCAGCTCGTCGAGCGCTTCGCTAAGGGCCGTATCGTCCCAGGCGCTAACTTCGCGCAGCGCGTCGCGTGAGAAGTGATCGCCAATGCAGGCGGCGATTTCCGCGACGGTTCGCGCCTCGGCCGAAAGCCGCTCGATTCGGCGGGTCAGCAGCGTTCCGATCGAATCGGGAGAGGGTTGCGGTGTCGTATCCTCACGGAAGTCAAGGACGAGCTGCGTGAGAAGATGTGGGTGGCCTTGAGAGGCGGCAACAAGCTTTTCGACGGGTGGCCCATTTGAATCGGGCAGGTTTGTCCAGAGTCGAGTTACGTCAGCATCGCTCAGCCGTCGCAGCCAGAAGTTTTGAGCGCCCAGCGTTGCCTGCGCCTGATTGCGTAAGCGCTGCAGCGGATGCGCGCGGGGCGTTTCGTCGTCGCGATAGGTCGCCAGCACCATGATGCGCGTGCCGGCGATCCGCCGCAGTAAAAACTCAAGCAAATCGTGTGTTGCCGCACCGGCCCAGTGTAAGTCCTCGACGAGCAAGAGAAGTGGGCGCTGGGCGGCGAGTTGCGTCAACACGCGAGCTAAACCGTCGAACAACCGGATGCGCTCGCTTTCCGGCTCGAGCCGCGGGAGTTCGGGAAGCGCGATCCGCCCGCGAATTTCCGGGACGATCGCTGCAAGCGCTGCAAGCGACTGATCCGGTTTGAGAGCCGCGATCAACGGCAGCGCCGAGCGCAGCGCGTCGGTAACGCTCTCGTAGGCGACTGCCTCGGGAAAGCTCGTCGAACCGACGAGCACGCGGCCTCCGCGATCCTCGACGAGATGCGCGAACTCCATTGCGAGACGCGATTTTCCGATACCGGGTTCGCCCCCCAGGAATGCGACGGTGCCGCGGCCTCGCGCTACGCCGCTCCAGGCCTCCAGAAGTGCGTCAAGTTCCGTCTCACGTCCGACGAAAGGAAGCACCGGTTTCACGGGAAAGCCGAGACGCGGCACGTCGTCGCTTTCGTTGGGCAGCTCGAGCCCGCGGCGCACCCGTTCGGCGATGGCAGCGGTCTCCGACATCGGCGCCGTGTTCATCTCGACGCGCAGGCGGTCCGAGAAAGCCAGATATTCGTTGAGCGCGCCTGCCCGATCGCCGCTTTCGTAGCGCATCGCGATAATGCGGCGCACGATATCTTCGCGCCACGGATCGACGGCTAGGACCTTGCGAGCCGTTTCGATGGCGTGGCCGAAGTCTGCGTTTCGGCGGGCCGTCGAAACAGCTTCGCTGAGGCAGCGCAAGTAGGTGTTGCGGTGCTGGTCGCGTGCAGTCTCCAGCCATTCGTCATAGAGTTGTGGCAGCAGATCGCCGCGATAATGCTCGATCGCTTCGTCGAGCCGCGCCGGATCGGCCGCTGCTTCCACGAAGGCATCGACGTCGAGCCACAATGGCGCGTCCGGATTCCACGTCACGTTCTCTCCGTCGATCGACACGTAGCGATCGAACGGCGCCGGCAAAATCTTCGACATGTCGCCTAGCGTCGAACGCAGCTTGGTGCGGGCAACGCTCTCTTCCTCGTCGGGAAAAAGCACGAACGCGAGATATTCCCGCGTCACCGGTGCGGAGCGGTGGAGCAGCAGGTAGGCTAAGACTTGCAGCGATTTACGTGGCGTTGCGAACTTGAACGGCGCGCCGTCGAGATTCATCTCGGTGTGGCCGAACAACCGGACTGCGAGTGCTCCCTGCTCGCTTGCCTGCCGCTTCGCGGTGGCCATGACCGGAATTTCTGGAAACTAGGCCCCGGCTCCCCGATGGTGCTCCGAACTTCGTTCGTGGCCGGAGCGTGCAAACGGCGCGCAGCGTAAACGCCGCGCGCCGTTTGCGGTTAAGGAGAGACGAGGCTACTTCTTGACCGCCGGTATCGAAGCGATCCCGCGCGGATCGGGAATTCCGGTGATCGTCGAGAACGACGTCGACTGGCCTTTCTTAAAGCCGACGACGTTGCCGTCTTGATTCGACTGGAAGAAGTAATCCGACTTCGTAAGCCCGCCGAAGGTGGGGGCGGTCATGCCGCTCGTAATCGTTCGCGACGGAACCGTCGTGCCGTAGGCATAGACCTGTGCGTTGTGGCCGCCGAAGTTGGAGACGTACATTTCGTCCTTCTTGCCGAAGGCGACGCCGATCGTTCCGTTCAGACCGGAGAGACCTGCATTTTGCGGCGTCGTGGACCCGGCCGGAATCTCGTAGACCGCGCTGGTCGTATCGCTGCCGAGCCAAACGTTGTCTTTGGCATCGACGCCGAGTCCCAGCGCCTGGCCGTACGAACTGAAGTTAATCGTCTCGAACGGCGAGGTAGCGCCGGCCTTATAGCCGACGATCGTGTCGTCGTCGAGATTGGCGATAAAGATGTCGCCCTTCGAGTCTACGCCGATACCGTACGGTGCGTTGCAGCCGTCGGTGATCGTTAGGCTCGGTGTGCTCGAACCTTTCGGATAGACGCTAATCGAGCCGGCGGTGCCGCCGAGCAGGTTAGCGGCATAGAGCGTTCCTTTCTTGTCGACCGCCAGACCGAAGGTGTAGTCGACTCCGCTTGTGATCGACCCTTCGGGGGTCGGATTGGGCGTCTTCGGGTTGTACATCAGGATCTGGTTGTCTTGCGGGTCGGCAACGAACAGAACTTGCTGTTTCTTGTTCGGCCAGGCGTGAGGCAGCGCCCACGGGTGCGGAACGGAGGGGACGAGTAGCCGGCGCTCGACGGCTGCGCCTTGGATCGAGTGCATGCCGACGAGGACCTTATTGGAGGAAGAAGCTTGGCTCGGAGCAAGCGATCCGACGTTGCCCGAGCATCCAACTACGAAAGCGAGGGAAGCCGCCGCGACGATTGCGCGGCGGGATGAACTTTCGAACATGCGATAACCTCCGCGACTGTGGTGAAGTAGGGGAAGCGGTCGTTCTTCCCGGCGACCGGCGCGACCTGGTGCTAAAAAGCCGCAACCAAGCGCAGGCCGAGCGCGAAAAGCAGCGATCCTAAGAAGACGCATACCGGCAGCGTCAGAACCCAGGCAAGCAAGATATTGCGAACCGTCTGCCCTTGCAGCCCGGAGCGATTGGCGAACATCGTACCGGCCACGCCCGAGGAGAGAATGTGCGTCGTGGAGACCGGCAGTCCGTACTGACTTGCGGCTTGAATCGTTGCATACGCCACCATCTCGGCCGAAGCGCCTTGCGCGTACGTCATGTGCGTCTTGCCGATGCGTTCGCCGACCGTAACGACGATTCGCTTCCAGCCGATCATCGTGCCGAAGCCGAGGAAGAGCGCGACGGCTACCTTCACCCAGACCGGAATGTAATTGGTCGTGCCGTTGAGTTGTTTGGCGTAATCGGCGAGCGCCTTGGCATCGGCTGGATCAGTGAATCCTTTGAGCTTGCCGATCTTCGAGATCGAGGCGGAGATAAGGTAGATATGGCTTCGCACCGCGCCGCGGTCGCTTGGCGCTATCTGCGTAGTCGACGATTTTCCTTGCAAGTCTGATGTGATCAGGTGGTTGATCGTGGCGACCGCCGTCCAGGTCGTCTCGTCGAGTTTGCCGCTCGTCTTTAGAAAGCCGTTGAGAGCCTTATTCGCCTCAGCCGCCGATTCGTTTGCGCCTTTGGCCATGCGATCGAAGACCGTGCTTGCCGACTGGCTCGCGGAGTAAATCGAGGCGACTTGCGCTTGCGACAGGCCGGGATTGAGCGCGTACACTCCGGGGACGATGCCGATGAGAATCAGCATGATCAAACCCATGCCTTTTTGTCCGTCGTTGCTGCCGTGCGCGAAGCTTACGCCGGTGCACGTCAGCACCAGCAGCAGGCGAATCCAGGGCGACGGCGGCTGACCTTTGGGCGGCTCGCGATAGAGTTCCGGCACCCGGATCAGCGCCTTCATCAGCAATAACAAGAGCGCGGCGCCGACAAAGCCGACGATCGGCGACGTAATCAGCGCGGCCAGCGTCTCCTGTACCTTTGTCCAGTTGACGCCGTCACCGAAGGTGTGCGAGCCGAAGATCAGCGAGTTGGCCAAGCCGACGCCGACGATCGAGCCGATCAGCGTGTGCGAGCTCGATGCCGGCAGTCCAAAGTACCAGGTACCGACGTTCCAAATAATCGCCGAAATCAGCAGCGAGAAGACCATGGCGAAACCGGAAGCGGATCCCACGTTGATTACCAGCTCGACCGGCAAAAGCGCGACGATACCAAAGGCGACTGCGCCGCTCGAGATGAGTACGCCGATGAGATTCCAAAGGCCCGACCAAACGACGGCGATCCACGGCGGCAGCGTATTGGTATAAATCACGGTTGCGACCGCGTTGGCCGTGTCGTGAAAACCGTTTACGAACTCAAAGCTTAACGCCAGCCCTACGGCGAGGAGCAAGAATACGATGGTCGCGGCCGAAGCGCCGCTGCCGGCAATGTGTTCCACTGCCGGACATTATCCCTGAGGGTAATTAACTTCAGTTTAAGAGGCGGCCATCAATCGGCGGGCACGTTCTTCGATCCGATCCCGCCACGCCAGCTTCTCCAGCCACGCACTGGGAATTCCGCTCAGCCCCCAAATGGCGCCGGCGATT
>Ga0265342_10002030_pt1 | contig 17999 bp, 13 predicted proteins | sample 4CB327metaG_FD_203125 | JGI IMG/M metagenome (GOLD analysis project Ga0265342, IMG submission 203125) | Rhizosphere microbial communities from Carex aquatilis grown in University of Washington, Seatle, WA, United States - 4-CB3-27 metaG | ecosystem: Host-associated > Plants > Roots >...
CCCAGCGCGCGTTCGCCACTTTGAGCAAGGCCATCGTGCAAGTGCTCGGGCCGCAGCATTTCGAGATTGTTCCCTCGACGACCTGGGAGAGCCTGCTGCCTCGTTCGCACGCTCAGGCCGACAAGCTGTGGCATCAGATCGAGGACCACGTGGGCGGCCCGTTGCGCCGGGATCACGGGGCCGCAGCCATCGTGGGACATACCGCGCTCCAGATTTCCGATCGCGGCACGCCGGGGCCGCAGGAAGTGGCGCGCCTGCGCACGCGCGAGGAAATTGCAGATTCCGTGCGACGCCTCATCCGCGAGAAACTCGAAGTGAAGGAATTCACCGACGACACGCCGTTCGTGGCGATGGGACTCGACTGATAGATCAGTTCTGAAGCCGACGCAGATGCTCGCGTGCCACCGGAGCAGACAGGTGATTGGGTGAGCGCGCGAGCAGCTGCCTGAAAGCCGCGGCGGCTTCCGCCCGTCGGGCCAGCGCCTCGAGCGCCAGCCCGCGTCCGAAGCAGGCCTCGTCGTTAGTCGGCAACGCAGCCAGAACCGCGTCGAAATCGGCCAACGCCAAGGCCGCTTGGCCAAGGCCGAGAAAGGCGAATCCGTGATTGTTGCGGGCTTCGGGCGCAAGCAGGCCGTCGAGCAGGGCCGCGGCTTGGGTCCGATCGCCCAGTCGCAGGGCCACCGCGCCCATCGTTTGTCGTACTCCGTTCCGCCAACTCGAATCCAGGCATGTCCCGGAAGGCGCTTCCAGCGCTGTCTCGAACGCGCGCAGGGCGGCCCGATCGTCGCCCGTGCTGCGGTGAAAATCACCCAGGCGGCGCTGCCATTCGCACGTGGGAAGAGCGGCCTCGGGCGGTTCTTGTTGCAGGGGTATTGGCTGCAAACCTGTCGCTGCCGCGTAGCTGAAGCTGAGCGGAATTTCCAGCTCGGCCATGAGGGCCGCGCGTTCTGGCAGGCGGCGTGTGAATACCAGCCCATCGCTCGCCCGATATACCAGCGCCCATTTCCCGGGATCGAACCACGCGCCCCGCGGATTGACCGTGGGATAGGTAAGCAAGGCGGCGTCGACGGAAAAATCGTCGAGCAGTCGCTGCCACTCTAGCCGCGACAGATCCGAGCGGCGCAAGATCGCGTGGAAGGATTCAGGATAGCCGTTGATGCGGGGGTCCTGAAACACGCGAAAGCGCGGCCAGCCCTGCCAGGTCAAGTACGAGCCGACCTCGAGGTCGTTGTACAGGCGCGCTCGCAGACCATGTCGATCGACAAAGGCAATGGCGGCCTCTGGCACCAGATCCGCTTCGAGTCCGATATCGAACCAGCGGGAACCGGACCACGCGGCCTGGGCGCGCGGAACGATGGTAAGTGCCAGCAGGGTCGCCGCCGCGGCCCGGGCCAGCACCCGGCCACGCACACCGGGCAATAGTCGGCTGGCCGCGACCGCCAGCGCTGGGCCTGCCAGGATGGAGAACTCAGCCACGAAACGGATGCGGAAGGCGCCGAGCAAGGCCAACGCGATCAAGGGCAAGACGACGCGCAGAGGAAGCAGAAGTCGTGCCTTTCGTAAAACAATCGACGCTGCCGTCGCAGAGAGGAGACCGGCCAGCAAGAAAAAGAAGGGCCCATCGAGCGGCCAGCGCGCGGTCCGATATTCCTGCAAAGGCCGCAGCCACGGCATGCGGATGTGGTTGGCAATGTAGGAAAGACAGCGCGTTCCCGAGGGCGTGGCAAACATCAGCGGCACCAGGGCCAGGCCGACCAGCAGCGCGCGCCGACTGTGCGCGCGTTCTCCATCCAACCAAGCCCCAGCGGCGTAGAGCATGAGAATCGCGGGCGCGAGAAAGAAGCACGAGTTGGCGTTGGCCCACAGCAGTCCGAGCGGAATCAGCAGCCACAAGAGGCGCGGCCGTCCCGCCTCTGCGCGCTCCAGGGCCAGAAGCAACAGGGCCAACCCGAGGAAGGTCACCAGGTGGGGACGTTCGACAAACCGCGGTTCAGCCGACCATGCTGCCAGCGCCAGGGCCAGGGCCGCCAGGGCAGGGTGCGCCCCGCGCCGCACAGCCACGCGAAAGAGCAGGGCCCATGTGCCGAGCACGAAGCCGGTCTTGAGCAGCACCGTGCCCGGGATCCCGGCCGCGCGATGGGCGAGCGCGAGTATGATCTGGAAAAGCCAGGCCAGGTTGATGTCCGTGGCCGCCGGGTAGGTGAAGGAGAGCAGATTTTCGGTCGGCACGTGACCGGTGGAAAGAACGATCTCGCCCAGACGCAGGTTGAAGAACAGATCCGTCTCGTCCATCGGCACCAGGCAGCGCCCGGCCACGAACAAGAGCAGCAGGTAGACCACGGCAACCCATCATGCCGGAGCGTCGTGACCGCGCCAAGCGGGCGTGACATGGTTCAGTAGCTCTCGCCCTCGCAGCCCAGTTCTGCGATGCTTGGCAAACCGCGATGAAATCCCTGGCTTTCGCACTATGTCTGCTGCTGCCGCTGCCGGCGTTCGCGGCCGGGACGTCGTCGCACCACGATCCGATTGCATCCCTGGTCCTGGCCCTGGCTATCATCTTGATTGCCGCCAAACTGGGCGGGGATCTCGCGGTCAGGATTGGGCAGCCGGCGGTGTTGGGCGAATTGGTGGCGGGTGTGTTCCTGGGGAACCTCACTCTGGTTGGTCTGCCCGCGCTGGCTTTTATCCGGGAAAGTCCTCTCGTCGACAGCTTGGCCCGCTTGGGAGTTCTGGTGTTGCTCTTCGAGATCGGGCTCGAGTCAACGGTGAAGCAGATGCTCAGCGTGGGACTGTCCGCTTTTCTGGTGGCCACGCTGGGCGTGATCGCGCCTTTTGTCCTGGGCGCGGGCGTGGGCCTGTGGTTGCTGCCCGAGCAAGGCTGGGCCGTGCACGTCTTTCTCGGCGCTACCCTGTGCGCGACCAGCGTCGGCATCACGGCACGGGTGCTCAAGGATCTCGGGCGCTCGCAGAGTCAAGAAGCGCGCATCATCCTGGGCGCGGCGGTCATCGACGACGTGTTGGGACTGGTCGTGCTGGCTGTGGTGACCGGAGCCGTGGTCAGTGCTTCCAGCGCGCCGAGCTTCGCCATGAGTTCGGTGCTCGTCATCTTGGCCAAGGCCGCCGCGTTTCTCGTGGGCTCACTGGTCCTCGGGATGCTGGTCTCGCGACCGCTTTTTGCCCTGGCCGCGCGTCTTCAGGCGCGCCAGGTTTTGCTCGCAGTCGGCCTGGCGTTCTGTTTCTTCTTTGCCTGGCTGGCCGATGCCTTGGGACTGGCACCCATCGTGGGCGCTTTTGCTGCCGGCCTGGTCTTGGAAGAAGCGCACGATCGCGAATTCGTGGCCAAGGGCGAGCAAACCCTGGCAGAGCTGATCCGTCCCATCTCGGGTTTCCTGGCGCCGATCTTCTTTGTGCTGATGGGCATGACCACTGACCTGCGTTCGTTTGCCCAACCTTCGATTCTCGTGTTGGCTCTGGCCCTGACGGCTGCCGCGATTCTGGGCAAGCAGGTCTGCGGCCTTGGCGTACTGGGCAAGGGGCTCGATCGCCTGAGCGTGGGCGTGGGTATGATCCCGCGTGGCGAGGTGGGTCTCATCTTCGCCAACATCGGGCTGACACTGATGGTTGCCGGCGTTCCGGTTCTATCCCGCAGCACCTACTCTGCCATCGTGGTCATGGTGATTGTCACCACCCTGGTCACGCCGCCGGTACTCAAGTTCACCCTGGGCCGACGGCGGCCAGCTCGGTAGCCCGTCACAGAAGCTGCACAGGATCACCCGCAGCAGCCTCCGTCGCATTCTGGCGTCTTTGGGGCTGCCTGCTGGGCAGCCACGTCGGCGCGGACCTTGACCATGTCGAGTCCTTTGACCTGCTCGACCAACTCCTTCAACGCGGTTGCTGGCAAGGCCCCGGCCTGTTCGAAAAGCAGAATTCCGTCGCGAAAGGCCATCAGGGTCGGGATGGCCTGGATGCCGAAGCCGCTCGCCAGCCCGGATTCGTCCTCGGTGTTGACCTTCCCGAAAACCACGTCGGGGTGCGCCTCGGAGGCCTTCTCGAACACCGGGCCGAACACCCGGCAGGGACCGCACCAGGGTGCCCAGAAGTCCACCAGGACGATTCCGTTGGCGACAGTTTCTTTGAAGTTGCTCTCGTTCAGGGCCTTGGTTGCCATGTTCACGCTCCTCTGCATTGTAAGAGGCGGGTTTGTTCAAAAGGATTCACGCGAAGGCGAGATAAAACTGGGACAATGCATGCGACTACCTGGCCTCGCCTTCCTCCTCGGCCGAGCCTAGCCCAAGGCGCGGTGATTTCGGCGATGGTGTTCTAGAAATGGGAGCTAGAATGAGGGCACGAAGACGTCATGGCCACACAGAGGGATCAGCTTCTTGACGAGATAGGCCGTACAGATTCTGCCGCGGTGGACGAGAGTCTGATCGATGCGACCATGGCTCTGAGCCCCGAGGAAAGGCTGCGCCAGAACGATCGCATGATATGCATTGTTCTCCTGCTCCGAGAGGGCTGGGCTGCCGCGAAAGCTGGGCAGGATGGCCGAGAGCGCTGATCTGGCGCACAAGAGGTGAAGCGAAAACTCACACTCACTGGCCTGGTGGCCGCGACTTACTTCATGGTCGCGGGCGGGCCGTATGGTCTCGAGGAACTGGTGCAGAATGTGGGCTACCGGATGGCTTTGCTGCTGCTTGTGGTGACGCCTCTCGTGTGGAGTCTGCCCACGGCCCTCATGGTGGGCGAGTTGGCCAGCGCCATACCTGACGAGGGCGGCTACTACGTGTGGGTCGAGCGGGCCATGGGACCGTTCTGGGGTTTTCAGGAGGCCTGGCTTTCCCTCTGTGCCAGCGTCTTTGACATGGCCATTTACCCCACGCTGTTCCTGCTCTATCTGGGGCGACTGTGGCCTGCGGCATCCCAGGGAAGCATCGGACTGGTGATGGGTGTCGCGATATTGGTGGCCTGTGCCGCACTCAACTTGCGCGGCTCGCGTGCGGTGGGCGGGGCGTCCGAACTCATGGCCGTGCTGCTCTTGGGCCCATTCGTGGTCATGGCCATTCTTGCCTTCACTGGGACCGGCGCGCCTAGCGCCGTTCGCACGCCCGCGTTTGGCGGCGATTTGTTGGGGGGAATGTTGATCGCCATGTGGAATTTCGCGGGCTGGGACAATGCCTCCACTGTGGCGGGCGAGGTGGACCGACCGCAGCGCAATTATCCGCTGGCCATCTTCATCGCGGTTTGCCTGGTGACCTTGACCTATTTCGTGCCGGTGGCCGGGGCCGCACATGCAGGGATCGATCCGAGCGGCTGGACCACGGGGTCGTGGGTGACCGTGGGTGACGTCGTGGGCGGCCGCGGACTCGCGTTGGCTGTGGGCGTGGGCGGGATGCTGTGCGGTCTCGGCATGGCAAACGCGCTGGTCATGTCGTATTCGCGTCTGCCGCTGGTGCTCGCCCTGAATGGCCGCTTGCCGCGGTTTTTTGCCCGCCAACTGCCCAGCACCGGCGCGCCCTGGGTATCCATTGTGGCTCTGACAGCGGCCTGGTGCGTGGCCTTGGGGTTGGGTCTGCAGCGCCTCATCGAACTCTATGCGCTGCTCTACGGTCTGTCACTCATGCTCGAATTCGCCGCTCTGGTGATCCTGCGCGTGCGCGAACCCAGCCTGGCGCGACCCTTTCGTGTCCCGGGCGGACTTCCGGTCGCTGTGCTATTGGGCGTCGGACCGGCCGCGCTTCTAGCGCTCGCCTTCGCGCGCGAAAGGCACGAACACGCGGGTCAGCTCGGGGCGTTGACCTTGGCCCTGGCTCTTGCGGCAGCCGGCCCGCTGGTCTATGCGCTGGTTTCCCGCGTCCGATCCAGGGCAACGACCAAACCGTAGAGCCGCTCCGAGCCGTGCGCGAGCCTTGCGCCTCTTCCTAGGCCTGGACGCAAATCGCGCGCGAGCGCGGCTTTGATCGCACCTCCCCGGACTGCCATGTCACCTCGGGAATCGAGCGTTCATCGTAAGGGCTGAAGGCGCACTCCAAGGAGTCACACGACCGGAATTTCTCTGGGTGCAAACGCTCTATCGGAAGGGGACTCGAAAAGGGGGACTGTCATGAACCGCAAGAGCTCATTCATCGCTGCCACGCTATTCGCAAATACCACGATGGCCGCACTCTCCGCGACATCGTACGCCCGGCCCGACGACAATCACCAGATTTGCACGCTGGGCTCCTCCGCGGTAGGGCAGCCGGGCGCTGTGGTCTGCAAGAATGTCCTGAGCGGAACGACCACTCAATCTGTCGCCGTAGGCGCCCTCGTCGCTGCTCCGGGGGGTATCGCTGGAAGCCTAGCCCGCCACGGAAAACGCGTTCTGGTGACCAATCAGGCTCAGGGCGCTGTGCTGTTTGAGGAAGTGGACGGCTGGCTGAAGTCTCCGGTCACGCTGCAGACCGGCGGAGAGGGCTCGCTTTCTGGGGTCCTGAGCGACCAAGGCGCCTATGTGCTGACCGGCACGCGGATCCTATTCTTCCGCAGTGGTCAGGTCACGGCCACCAGCAGCCAGCCGCTGCTCGAAGCAGACGGATCGGCGGCGCAGGTTACGCTAGCCGGCGGCAACGCCTACGTCTCGGAGAAGAGCGGCTCGCTCGAAGCCTTTGCGCTTCGCGCGGACGGAAACGTCTTCGGCGAGGCCACGCCGATTGCCGGAGTTCCCGCCGGCGTCATCGTCGGCATCACCGGATTTGAGGATGTGGTGGTGGCTCCGGTCGCACACTTGGCCAGCAATGCCAGCCAGTCGACCATACCCGTGGTGCGCGGGCTGAATGTAATCCAGATTGTCCCAACCAAGGAGGTCGCGGCCTGTTGGGCATCCAATGACGACGGTGAGGCGTGTGTCACCAACCCCGGCAGCATGACGGTTTCGTGCGGCCGCCTGGGACTGGACGGCTTCATGAGCTACACCGGGGCGGCGGCCAGTCTTTCCGGAGACACAGTCTTCGATATTGACGTGCGCGATAGGTTGGTGGGAATCCTCGGCATGAATGATGGAGCCCCGCTGCTTCTGGTCTACGGCCGCACCAAGAAGAGTGGGGACTTCCTGAACCTGATCACCGAATTCTCCCTCGGTGCGGCTACGGCCACGGGGGCGTTGCTCCTGCCCCCACTTGAATAGTGCCTTACGGTCTAGTGGGCGCGGCGGGACTCGAACCCACTACCCCCGGCTTCGGAGGCCGGTACTCTATCCAGATGAGCTACGCGCCCGAACGAAGGGAATTCATAGCCCGCGGCCAACGCGTGCGCAAGGACTGCGACGTGCCGCGGGTAACCTCCTCGCGAAGACGGTGCCATCACTGGCAGGCCCCGCCCTGACAGGTCTCGACTCCGGGGCAGGCCTGGCCGGTCAGGCAAGATTCGACCGGAGCGAACAGCCGCGTCCCGGCGAACTCGAAGACGTCTCCGGTCAAAACCCGAGTTGTTGGATTGTACGATGACGTCACAATGGCGATCCACAGATTGGGATTGGACTGGGTGTCGAAGTAGGCCAGTTTCACCCGCTGCGCTGAGATGGAGGAGTCAGCGAGCGAAAACGTGAGGGCCAAAGTAGCCGTGGTCTGCAAGGTCGCATCGCGGCCCTGGGCATCGGTCTTGCTCAGGGAAAACACCGGCCCGACCGCCCCGCTTGGCAACCCCGCGTCGTCGTTTGGCAGGGCCAGGGCGACCAGGCTCAGGGTCACGTTGGTTTGCTGAGCAAAGGTTCCCCTGATCACGCTGAACGTGGCACCGAGCGTCGCGTCGCCGAGTGTGAACCCGTTCGGGGGAGAGTCCATGGGGTATGTGATGCTTGCCCCCGGCGCGAGGCCATCCGGCGCACTGTCTGGCCCCATGACGTCCGCCGGACCATCCACCGGAGCATCCACCGCGCTGTCCGGCAGCACGCGCTGGTCGGAATGCGCATCAGCAGCAGGCGGCCCGTCATCACCTGGGGGAGCCGCTTCGTCGGCTTGCAAGCCGCCGTCGCCGGTGGTCACGACCAAAGGCAAAGTGAAAAGCCCCTTGCCGCAGGCGCCAGCCGCCAGTGTCATACAAGCCGTCAGGACGACTTGAGCGCAGGAGCATGGCCGGCCCATAGAGAGAGTGTAGCCTAATCTGGGCCATGAGCCGAAGCCGCTTGTAACGCCATGGTCTTGCGAGGGTCGTTGGCAGCATGAGACAGTACCGTCATGGCGTTTCTTCTTCGATGGAAAGGTCAGCCTATCTTGATCGGTCTTGCGTTCACGCTGCTGGTCGGCCAGCCCGCGGTTTCCCAGACGACCAGCCGGCGGCTGGCTGTGCTGGAATTCAAGGGCGCGGCGATCAAGGGCGATGTGCTGGATACCTTTGCCGACGCGGTTCGTGGCGGGGCGGTGGAAGCGCTGGCCGGGCGACGGGTTCAGGTCATGACCCACGAAAACATGATGGTGTTGCTCAAGGACATGGGAAAGAAGGACTGCAGCGAGGGCGACTGCGAGGTGGAGACGGCGCGCAATATCGGCGCTGATTTCGTGGTGTCTGGCTCAGTGGTTCGCATCGACGCCGCCTTCGTGGTCACGTTGAAGCTGCACGAAACCAAGGGAGGCAGCCTGTTGGCCACGGACCAGATCGAGGCCAAGAGCCAGATTGAGCTTCTGCGCCAGCTGCGCGAGCAAGGCAAGAACCTCGTGGCAAACAACGTGGGCGCTCGACCGGCGGTGCCTTCGCAAGTGTCGGAGCCCGCGGCCGGGACTCGCTCGCCGTCGCGGCCAGCGCCTGTGTCTGTGCATGGCTGTGCGGCCAACCAGGTCCCCATCCCAGGCGGGACGTTCTGGATGGGGGATCCCGACTACGCCAAGCCGGTACACAAAGTGACCTTGTCGCCTTTTTGCATCGACAAGACCGAAGTGACGGTCGCCGGCTTTCGCGCCTGCGTCCAGGACGGCGGCTGTCCGCCGCCCAGCGCGACCGTGGACTGGAAAGACATCAAGCCAGCGGAGAAAACCCAATGGAGTCCGTACTGCACCTGGGGGAAACGGGGCATGGACCAGCACCCCATCAATTGTGTGGACTGGAACCAGGCCACGACTTTTTGCGAATGGGCCGGGGGCCGCCTGCCCACCGAGGCAGAGTGGGAATACGCGGCCCGCGGCAAGGACGGTCGCTTGTATCCCTGGGGCAGCCAGCGACCGGACGACAGCAGGCTGAACGCGTGTGGCGGCGAGTGTGGCTCCGCGCACATGTACCCAGGCGATGACGGCTGGGCTGCCACGGCGCCCGTGGGCAGCTTCCGTCAGGGCGCCAGCGCGTTCGGCGTTCTGGACATGGCCGGCAACGTCTGGGAATGGACCGCCGACAGTTTTGCCGACTACAGCGACCAGCCCGTTACCGATCCGCAGCGCCTGCAGCGTGACGATTCGCTGCGCGTGTTCCGCGGCGGAAGCTGGACCAACGCCGATCCAGTGTGGGTTCGCGCTGGCTACCGCAACAAGCGCGACTCCGGCTCGCGCACGATGATCCTCGGCTTCCGCTGCGCCCGCGCCGCCAAGGACTAGGACGGTCAGCGCGTCTCTTCGCCCGGCAGTTCGGACTTCATGGCGTCCCGCAGCTCGTCCTGGATGTCTTTGGGGCTGATCTTTCGCACCATCGCGCGCAGGGCGTGCTCTTCGCCGCGCGGATCGGCGGCGTTGACGTTGATCTTTTCCAGGCCGGAACGAAAGACCTGTCGTCCCGTCCCGCATTCCTGGCCCATCACCTCGAACACGGGCCGGCAGGTGGGACCAAGGCTGCCGCGGGCGCACTCGGCATCGGCGCGCACGGTGATCAGGTAGACGGACGTAGGTCCTTCGGGGCAGGTGGGGGCCAGGCGGACTTCGCTGCCCAGGGGAGCCAGCGCCTGGCGAAAGAACTCGGTCAGCTCGGCACCCACGAGACTCATGCGCTCGCCGGCTCGCACGTCGAGCACGAAACGCACTTGCGCGCGCAGCTTGGTCGACGCCTCGACCAGCGCCAACCAACGCGAGGTCAGCCGCTGTTCCACCCGCGCCGGTCCGCCCGCCAGCGCGCGAATCTGCACCAGGGTGGGCGCGGCGGCGGCCATGGCCACGGACAGGTTGGCCAGCGCCGCCACGAAAGCCGGCCGATCCCCGCGGTTCTGCGCGTCTTGCGCGGTCTTGTCCCAGGTGTCGAAGCGCTTCACTTCGACATCGAGATCGCTTTCCAGCCGGGCAATCGCCGGCGCGCGCGGCAGGCACGCGACCACGTAGGTCTCGTCGCCCTGGCGTTGCGGAGCGTCTACGATCTCGATCAGATCGGGATGGCGGAAGTCGACCTTCTCTAGCACGCGCTGCACGTCGCGGTACTCGGCTGACTGCTGGCCATCGACGCTCACCAGACGAGAAAACGACTCGGCCTCGACGTGGATGGAGTTGCCCAGTTTGGTGAGCAGGTTGCGCTGGGCGTGGGCCAGCGCGTCCTCACGTCCCTGGGTCGACGCGCCCACAGCCGAAAGATGGCTGGAACTGGGACACGAGGGTGGCGGATTGTGGTCTGGATCGCTCAGGTGCGCTGGCAAGGCCGACGCTGACGGCGGCGTCACCGCGGGCGGCGCCGTGACGGTCACGCAGGCCAGGGTCAGCAAGGGCAGGGCAAGCAGGGCGCGCATAACCGGAGTATAGACGTCTCAGCCGGCAGTCTCTATTCCAACCGCCTTCTGTGCATTCTTTGCGCCTTCTGTGCGAAGAAAAGCTTTCTTCCCATTCGCCCACTCTCGGGCAAGAATCCCGGCCCATGGCGCGTTCTCGCTCACAATCCGCAGACCGTTCGTTGCAAGACGCAGAGAACCCGCGCGCGGCCATGCTGGACTCGCTCCCCGCCGAGGAGGTGATCAAGCTACTGGTCGAGGACGAAACCAGCGCGGTCAAGGCCGTGCGGGCGCGGGCCGCGGCGTTGGCGTCGGCGGCGCAGCTGATGGCTGATAAGCTGGCGGCAGGCGGACGATTGGTCTATGTGGGCGTGGGCACGGCTGGCCGCCTGGGCGCGCTGGCGGCGGCCGAGTGCGTACCGGCCTTTGGGCTGCCGCAATCGCTGGTGACGTCGATCATTGCCGGTGGCCCGCACGCCTTGGCCCGGGTGGCCGAGGCGGCGCAGGAAAACCCACGCGAGGCCGACCAGCGCATGCGGCGCGCGGCGGTGGGGCCGCAGGATGTGGTTTGCGCGCTTGCCGACGCCGAGATCTCGCCGTTTCTGCAGGCCGCGCTGGACTATGCGCGTTTTCGCCGTGCCGCCATCATCTTGCTCACCTGCGCGGGACCGGAACCTTCGGCCGAGCCGCTGGCAGACGTGGTGATCGATCTGGCCCCAGGGCCCGAGATGATCGCCAACTGCACCCGAATCAAGGCGGCGACCGCTCTCAAGTTGGCGCTTGAGGCGGTTTCGACCGCGGCGTTCGTGCGCCTGGGCAAGACTTACGGCGGCCTGATGGTGGATGTGCGGCCGACCACGCCGCAAGGCTGGCAGCGCGCCACTTGGGTCGTGACCCGACTCACCAATCTGTCGGCCGACGAGGCCGTCAAGCTCATCAAGAAGGCGAGCGGCCGAGCCAAGGTCGCGTTGGTCATGCATCACGCGCGCGTGAACGCGGCACGGGCTAAGGAACTGCTCATCCAGCACAAAGGGCTGCTGCGGGCCATCATCGGTGACGTCGAGCTGTGACGGTCCCGGCCCAAGGCATCTCCATCAGGAATGCGCTCCTGAACACCACTGGCAGTAATCCGTGGAGCCCACAGCCCAGAAGCGGCACTGGTCACCGAACACGGTGACGCCCTGACAGCGCTTCTTGTGGACCTCTTTTGTATTTGCGGCTTGCGCGGCCTCACCGGTGGGCGCGGGCAGGGGAAAGCGAGGCCGTCCCGCTTGCTCGCACCAATAACAGAATTCGCTGGCGGGCAAGGCCCAGAACCGGCATGGATCGCCGTAGCGAGTCGCGCCCTTGCAGCGAATCTTGCCGCTCGATTCGACGGAGGTCGCAGCCGATGTCAGGGGGGCAGGAGAAGCTTGGCGGGTCGCCAAGGTGGAACTCTCCCCACCCGAAACCTGGCGCCGCGAATCCAATTTTTTGCGCACGGGCGGCCTTCTAGCCCGGGGGTAGCGACGAACCCACGGTCGTCCGCCGTGTGCGACGCCGCCCCAGCCACAGCAGCACAGCAGGCAGGGCCAGCAGGGCCGCGCTGATGCAGGCCACCTCGCCCAGAATGGCCATGGCGCCAAACCCTTGCAGCGCTCGGTTGCGCGCGGCCAGCAGCGAGCCATAGCCCACGATGGTGGTCCATGAGCAAACCGCCACCGCCGCGCCCGTGGAGATCACGGCGCGGATCATGTCGCGCTCCTGCCGGTAGCGCACAGCCACGTTGATGCCGTACTCGGCGCCGATGCCGAAGGTGATGGGCAGGGCGATGAAGTTGAGGAACGTGATTCTCACGCCAAACAGGCCTGCCACACCCAGCATCCAGCTCACCCCCACCAGCAGTGTGGCAATGGCGGTCCCGGCTGACGACAGGGGCCGCATGATGAGCAGAACCAGGAAGAGCACGGCGAGCAGGGAAGCTGCAGTGGCCCGCGGCCCGTCGTGCAGAACTGAGCGAATCATGGAGGCGAAAACCACCGCGCTGCCCGAGGTCTCGATGGTCTTGTGTTCGTCGTCGAGGTGAAGCACCTGCAAGACGCGGGCGATGCGCAGAAGATCGCGACCGTTCCACACCGAGAGACCGTGCTCGACTGGATAGACCAGCACCACGCGGCCCACGCTTCCATCCGCTTCAGTGAACACCCGCCGCGCCAGCGCGGGCAGATCCTCGGGCCTCAGCAGGTGCAGACGGGTGGGCGGATCCGCGGCGTCGATCTTTTTGCGCTCGTCAGGCGTGAGTACGTCGAGCGCCGGGTCGTGCACCAGCTTGCGGATGTTGGCCAGCAGCGCGAGCTTGCGCGTCTGCACTTCGGGCGTGCCCGGCAGAAGATCGTACACCGTGACGATCTGGCCAATGACCTGCTTGTCGCCGGTGGCGCGATCTTGCTTGCGGATGGCCTGGCGGATGGATTCGGTCTCGGCGCGGGAATCGGCCAGCACGATGGTGGGAGAAGGCCAGCGACCGAAGAGCGACTCCATGCTTTCATTGAACGCCTTGTCGTCTTGGGTGGAACTCAGCTCGGCATTGAGCTTGCGGAAGTCGTACTCGAAGGGAGCGTCCACGAAGTGCAGTACGCCGTACCCACACAGGGCGGTGAGCAGGCCGGCCAGCAGAGTGACCAGGCCCGGGTGCCTGCCCAGCAGAGGGCGCAGGAAGGAGAAGCTGAGGGGGGGCCGATCCGACGCCTTTCGTGCGCTGCTCCGGCGATCCATGACGACAAACAACGCCGGCAGCACGGTGAAGGTGAGCAGCCAGCAGAAGATCTGGCCGAAGGCTGCCATCACCCCGAACTGGTAGAAGCCCCGGAAGCTGGTGAGCATCAGCGTGGCATAGGCAGCCGACGCGCACACCGCGGCCACGCCGGTTCCACGCATCACGCCGGCCAGAGCCTTCTCCAGCGCTTTCTCACCGGGCAGCCCTTCCGCGCGCAATTCCTGGTAGCGCGAAATGAAGATGATTCCGTAGTTGATGCCGTTGCCCAGGATGATCGACCCCAGGAACGCGGTCGACGAGTTGACATAGCCGAAGAGCAGGTCGGCCATGGCAAAGGCCATGACCGTGCCGATCAACGCCGAGACGCCGACCAGGGGCACGGCGCGCACGCGACGGAAATACACCCACAGTGAAAGGGCCACGACGAGCAAGCAGGTGACGGTGACCCACACGATGTCGCGCTCGACCGCCGCGCGCGTGGCGATCAGGGTGGCCACCGGGCCGCCCACGTGCGCCACCATCTGTTCATTGAAGGTCTTCGGGTCGTGGTCCTGGATCAGCTGATGGGCCGCTTGGAAGATCTTCTCGCCCGCCCGTTCACCGAAAAGGCCACCGGGTGGCAAGGCCGCCACCCAGACGTAGCTGCCATCCTTGTTGCTGAACACGCCGTCGGGGAAGCGCTCCTCCACCCAATCGCGCTTGGTCAAGCGCTCTTTCATCTGATCGACCGATTCATCGTCGTCGCTGAGATCGACCAGCAAGGGATTCTTGCGCTTGGTGATCTCGCGGCGCAGTCGGTCGCGGATTTCGATCAGATCGTCTTCGCTGGCGAAGAGCCACTTGTTGTCCTCCACGAACGAGCGAAGATCGCGCACATTGTAGGCGGCGAACTGCACCACGTTCTTGGGCAAGGCGCGCAGCTTCTGAGTGAGCAAATCGGCATAGCGAAGATTGGCGTCGCGGTCAGGCGAGCGTATGCCGATGAGCAACAGGGTCATGTCGCCCATGCGGGCTTGGGTCTTGGTCAGCGCCACCACGCCGGGATCGTCGCTGGGCAACAGTTCGGAAAACGAAGTGCGCAGCTCGAGCCGCGAAGCCAGCGCGGCGGCGACGACGAACAGGGCAGCGGCGGCCGCCAGGATTGTGCCAGCGCGGCGGGAGACGAAACGACAATAGCGGGTCGAGAAAGACTCTTGGGGAACCATCAGCGTCCGTAACGTACCCGGCAACCGCGACGGGCACAACTCCGAGGCGCAGGACGAAGGGATTCGGAGGCGATCGTCGGAACGGGGCTTCGCGTTTCAGGCGGGTCAGGCGCCCTCGCGGCGGTCGAGCCGCGCGCGGGCCGATCACGACATGTCGCGTCCATTGCTCGAAGGTAAAGCTATGTAAAGTTGCCCCCTGCGGAGCCTTTGGCTCTCATGGTGGATTGGCAATAGGCCGATGTTCAGGGTGTCGGTTGGCAGCGTGGGTGAATTCAAGGAACGCAACCAAGGAGACCTTCATGGACATCAGCAGCATCAACAACAACAGCGCGCTCTCGCAGCTCCTCGCGAATCAAGCCGGTGCGACCGCCACCGCCGCGAGTTCTGGCAGCGTGCCTACGGACTCGAGCAACGTCTCGTCGTTCGCGAACTTGATGAGCGAGCTGCAGCAGCTTCAGCAGAGCGATCCCACCAAGTTCAAGGCGGTCATGGCGGATATCGCCAGCACCTTGAAGACAGACGCCCAAAACGCGACGGGCTCCCAGGCATCGGCTCTCAACAACCTGGCCGCCAAGTTCGATCAGGCTGCGCAGACCGGACAGATGCCCAACCTGCAACCGCAAGGACAGCCGGGGGCCGGGGGACATCACCATCACCATCATGTGCAAAGCTACCAGTCGCAAGCAGCGGACGGCACATCCTCGGCTGCCTCAAGCGGGTCTTCGCAGCAGACACCATTCAACCTGGCCCAAGTGATTCAGAACGCCTTGCAAGCGGCTGGCGTGAGCCTGAACCCGTAGCCTAGTCTAGCGCGCCGCTGGATCGGCCAGCTCTTCTTCGAGTTCGATCCAGTCGAGTCTGGCACCCATGCGCGCCAGCACGGCGTACAGGCCGATGCGAATGCGGAACAGGAACATCAGCTTGCCTGGCAGACGCAGGCGCAGAAGGCTCTTCTTCAACTTCGCCACTTGTCCCATGGAAATCGCCTGGTCGGGCTCCACCCTATGTCGTCCCGGCTCAAGCAAAGGTGCGTAGAATCCGCGCAAGATGGAGCGGGTCACATCGAAATCGCGCGCTGGATCGCTTACTCCGATGGCTCCCAGCGCGGTCTGAATGCCGCGGGCATCGTCGGCGCGAACCGCTCGCGACAGGCGGGCGAGCCAGGCCACGGTGTCAGGTTCAAACTCACGCACGCACCCGTGATCGAGGATGGTCACGCGGCCATCGGGCGCAAACAGCAGGTTGCCGGGATGCGGATCAGCGTTGAAGAGTCCGTGGCGGTAGAGGGTGCCGACGTAGAATTCGTAGAGCGCACGCGCCGCCCGGACTCTCTCCGCTGCGTAGGCCGCCGCGCCGAGAAAGGCGTCGAGGCTCGCGCCATCGTGCCAAGCGGAAGTGAGCACGCGTGGCCCACAGAGGTCGAGGTGGACGGCTGGAATTGTGATCGACGCGTGGCCAGCAAAAATCTCGCTGAAACGCATCTGCCTGCGCGCCTCCAGCCGATAGTCGCACTCCTCAAGAAAGCGTGCCTCGGCCTCGGCGACGAAGCCTTCGACATTGGCGCCGGGAACAGCCAGGTGGGCGAAGAAGCTGCCGACCGCGGCGGTCTTGAAGTCTGCGCGGATGGCGTCCTCGATGCCGGGATGCCTGACTTTGACGGCGACGGGCGTGCCGTCCTCGCGAACCGCGCGGTGGACCTGGCCAATCGAGGCGCTGGCCATCGGCTCGCGCTCCAGCCGCGCCAGCAGCGACCGGCCGCGCGGGCCGAGATCCTCGACGATGGTGCGCTGGATGTGGGTGAAGGCGGTGGGTTGCGACATCACTTGCAACACTGCCAGCAGGCGCCGCGCCTCCGGGGAAAGTGAGCCATCCACATAGGAGAGGATCTGGCCGGCTTTCATGGCGACGCCCTTGAGCTCGCCCAGAGTCTCGACCAGCCTGGCCACCGCCTCGGGCGGAAGCGAACCAATGTTGAATTCTTCGCCGCGCAGTCGCCCAGCCAGCGCGCCGATCCCGATCCGCGCCGCCGCCGATGCCGTCTTCTGCAGTCGACCCAGAGACGATGTGGGCAGCGCTCGGCCCCCTTGCGCGCGAAGATTCCAGAGCAGTTGCTGAAGCGGATCTTTTGCCATACTTGTCTTTCTAGTGGAGCCGACACTGTTCTGGTCGCCTTGTCAAAAAGTCTGCTTGCCAAAGCGGTGCCATCAGAGTCTTGCCGGAAACTCTCCTCGCTCTTCTCTATCCGCCCTGACGAGGAGTATCCTAGTTCTGGAGTCCCCATGCCCATGAGCACCAAGAAAGGCTCGATAGTGTTCGCGTGCGTGCTGGGGCTTGCCTGCGGCAACAAGGCCGCGCAGGTCAACCGAGATGGATCGGCCGGCGGGACAGTCGCATTCGCAGTCAGCTTGGGAACCGGCGGGACCGCGTCGAGCGGAGGCGCCACCTTTGCGAGCTCGATGCCAACCGGGGGCGGCGGAACAGCCGGCACGGCACGGTCTTCGACACCAGCCTCAGGAGGGACAGAGTCAACCTCTTCGCGCCCGACAGGTGGGACTGGCACCGGCGGTCAGACGACGGGAGGGACAGAATCAAGCTCTTCGAGCCCGGCGGGAGGGGCCGGCACCGGCGGTCAGAGCATGTCTGCCGGCGGCAGTACGGTGGTGGACGCCGCCGTGGACCGCGCGCCAGTCGGCGGCTCAGGCGGAAGCGCGACGACCAGTGCAGGCGGAAGCGCGACGACGGGTGGAGTCGGAACCGGCGGTGTCTTGGCAAGCGGGGGGATAGGGGGCGTCGGGACCACAGGAGGCGTTGGGGGGCAGTCCAGCGCTGCCGATGCCGGCACGCTGCCCGTGCCCGACGGCGGAACCGGCCAGAACTGGCAGCAGCTCCAGAGCGACTTCATCGATTGGCGCTTCGGTATGTTCATCCACTTCGGCATTCTCACGTACACAGGATCCTGGGCGCAGGCCAATCTCCCCATCAACCAGTTCAATCCCGTCAATCTCGACTGCAATCAGTGGGCCACCGCGGCTGCAAGTGCGAAGATGAAGTTCGGCGTACTCACCACTCGGCACCACGACGGCTTTGCCCTGTGGCCGAGCAAGGCCAGCACCTTCAATGTGGGCAACATCTCGTGGCGTTCTGGCAAGGGAGATGTGGTGCAAGAGTATGTCACCGCCTTTCGCGCCAAGGGGCTGGAGCCGGGGCTCTACTACTCGATTTGGGATTCAACCCAAAACAACGGCAACAACGGGGCGCTCTCGGCCACGCAAATGCAATACATCAAGACCCAGCTGACCGAGCTATTGTCCAATTATGGCAAGATCCCATTTCTGGTGCTCGACGGCTGGGCTTGGAAAATGGGTCACCGCAATGCTCCCTTCGCCGAAATTCACGATCT